>Ga0065711_1005694_pt1 | contig 21288 bp, 19 predicted proteins | sample Hoacrofraction12_FD_59098 | JGI IMG/M metagenome (GOLD analysis project Ga0065711, IMG submission 59098) | Hoatzin crop microbial communities from Cojedes, Venezuela - Epithelial fraction 12 v2 (version 2) | ecosystem: Host-associated > Birds > Digestive system > Esophagus > Crop | place... | reverse complement strand
AAACTGTTTGCCTGCTGTAGGTGACCCTGCTTCGGCAGGGGGGTTGGACTAGATGACCCACAGAGGTCCCTTCCAACCCCTACCATTCTGTGATTCTGTGAGAAACAAAAATGTAACAGAGTGAAACAGAGAGGGGAAAAGAAATGGCACTATGTGTGCACATTTAGGCAACTGAATCAAGCCCCTGAATACGTATTTTTGCACAGTGAGTGTGCTACCTAACCTCACCATTTCGATTCATACAAACAGATAAATTTTTGCATATCCAGTGCCTAAGATATGTGCTAATATTTGTACACTCTACCTTTTCCTTAATTAGTGGGACCATATAGCTTGCTGGTTGGACTGGAGGCTTAAAGGCACTGGCCTCTGATGTGAAATTAATCCATACAATGCTAGGGATTTGAGACCTAACTTGATTCTTTTGCCTCTATATCTGATAGTGTATGCTATAGTATATGAAATGGCTCTAGGCACTTATTTGTGTGGCATGAGCAACTGAACCTGGTCCTAAGGATCCAAATTCTGACCGTAAGAAGATTTAAACACCTTTTTTACTTGTGTTTGACAGTGGATTAAATTATCTGAAGACTCATTGCCTATAATCTCTGTATCAGGTCTCAGGGACTGGAAATAGGTACTTCTACCAGCTGTCATACCGTAAACTGAATGAACTCCTACATAAGCATTGCCCACACATAATGAATCAAGAAGAAGTCAGTATATGTGAAAATTATAAAATATATTGCACATGCTAATAATACATGGTGGTAAATTTAGGTTTGTAAACCATTACACAAAGCTGAAAGAACAAAATAGTATTTCCTTCATGAAGTTTATGAACAAAAATGGTTATTCATGATTAAGAATAAAAAATTAGCAATTAAAATTCACATATATGTACCTGAGTAATTGTGTCTTTAAAATTGGAATAATATTATCCAAGAAGATTATCTACTCAGTTAATTTGTATCTCTAAGTTGAGAAACATTTGATTAGAAGCTCATAAATTTGATTGACTAAATATCATCTTACATTGACTTCTTTTTACAGTAAAATAACTGGAACACTTAAATTTCCATCCAAACTACACAAACATAGGTGAATTGTCTTCAAAGGATTTTGTTTTTTTGCTTCGAGAAGGTATTTTTTTGGTTTTTAAAAACAATCAGGTGTATATTTGCAAAACACTCCTACACAGACACACGAAAAGTTCATTTCCTTTTACGTATTTTGAATAATTGCAGTAAATAAGACAGGACCACCTAGATGTCCAAAAACTCAAGATGTTTGTTTCTGACAAGGCAATGTGACATCTGTGCAGCTGAACTTGAAACAGTGTGTCTGGACGGAGAGTTCTTGTACAAGGTGCAGATGAAAGCAGAAGGGACAAACTGAAGAACCCCATACCTGTTGCAGGCCATGGTGCCACCCTAGTGGTACCAAGCCAACGGTGCCATGCCTCAGCTACCAGACAAGAGGAGTTAATGTTAAAAAAGAGTGCATGGGAGGCAGGAGAATGGAAATATCCCATTTGACACTGGTTTCATGCATTGCCAGTAACTGAATGTCTGTGTTTTAGAACCAAAAGATAGCAATAGCAGTCACCAATGTTATTTTTAACCTGTATTGTACATTATTAATTTCAGACTTACCTAATAGATAGTATCATACTTTCCACCCAGGAATGGGTGCATTTATGATATGAATTAGAAGGACCTATTCTATTCAGAGAAGTCCATCGGTTGCTAACAAACTCTCGCTGGAGGTTGTGCAACAATTTGTATCCCTGAGCACATGTGCTCAGACTCCCAGGTTGCCTTTGTCTGGCCATGGAGAGCCCTGCCCTCAGCATGGGAGCAGGGGGATTTCCCTTGTTTTGGCTAGAGTATAGCCCGGCAAGTGAAGCACTCACTATAGACTGTCGAGATAGATGCCTTGTGTAGCTATTTCTTATATGTACATGTCCAAATGCACTTTCTTATGAACATCCCAAATTCCTGGGCCTTTGGGAAAGATCTCTGCTTTTTGTTACTGGCTTTTGGCTTTCAGATGTTACATCAAGAAGGCAATTTACTTGCGGCAGGTGGAAGAAAGTCTCCAGCTTTTAAGGCACCACAAAACCCTCCTATGTTTTGAGATGAACTTCATACTAGTATTGTATTCCAGGGCTTTAATAGCAAAAAATTATAAGGATGCATTTTTCAGTCCCACTTTTAAAATATCTAAATATCAGTATGAAATGTGTGAGTACACAGACACTGTAAGTTTATTTTAAGAAGGTATAAATCATCAGTGGACAAGGGAAAAGCAACTGATATCATCTATCATCTGGACTTCTGCAAAGCCTTTGACACAGTCCCCCACAACATCCTGCTCTCTAAATTGGGGAGATATATATTTCATAGGTGGACTCTTCAGTGGCCAAGGAATTGGTTGGATGGTCACAGCCAAAGGGTAGTAGTCAATGGTTTAATGTCCAGATGGAGATCGGTGACAAGTAGTGTCTTTCAGGTGTCCGTATTTGGACCAGTGCTGTTTAATATCTTCATCGGTGACACAGACAGCAGGATTGAGTGCACCCTTAGCAAGTTTGCAGATGACACCAAGCTGAGTGGCGTGGTTGACATTCCTCAGGGATGGGATGCCTTCCAGAGAGACCTGGACAAGCTCGAGAAGTGGTGCTGTGTGAACCTCATGAGGTTCAACAAGGCCGAGTGCAAGGTCCTGCACCCGGGTTGGGGCAGACCCCACTATCAATACAGGTTGGGGAATGAAAGGATTGAGAGCAGCCCTGAGGAGAAGGACTTGGGGGTACTGGTGGGTGAAAAGCTGGACACGAGCCACCAATGTGCACTCTCAGCCCAGAAAGCCAAGCATATCCTGGGCTGCATCAGAAGAACTGTGGCCAGCAGGTCGAGGGAGGTGATTCTGCCACTCTGCTCTGCTCTCATGAGACCCCACCTGGAGTCCTGCATCCAACTCTGGAGTCCCCAGCACAAGAAAGACATGGTCCTGTTGGAGTGAGTCCAGAGGAGGGCTACAAAAATGATCCGAGGGCTGGAGCACCTCTCCTGTGAGGTAAGGCTGAGAGGGTTGGGGCTGTTCAGCCTGGAGAAGAGAAATATGTGGGGAGAACATCTGGAGGCATTTCAATACTTAAAGGGGGCCTATGGGAAAGAGGGTGACAATTTTTTTAGCAAGGCCTGTTGTGATAGGACAAGGACTAATGGGTTTAAACTAAGGCATGATAGATTTAGAGTAGATATAAGGAAGAAATTTTTTACTGTGAGGGTGGTGAAGCACTGGAACTGGTTGCCCAGAGAGGTGTTAGATGCCCCATCCCTGGAAACATTCAAGGTCAGGTTGTATGGAGCTCTGAACAACCTGATCTTGTTGAAGATGTCCCTGCTCACTGCAGAGGGGCTGGACTAGATGACTTGTAAAGGTCCCTTTCAACCCAAACTATTCTATGTTTCTATGATTCAATGATAAATGTCCCAACATGGCAAATAATTTGTATCACAACAGAACATTTTTAGGAAATCAATTCAGTGAAAGGTGGAGTAAGTTTAGGATAGCAAGCCACAATGAACACAATATGTCAGAAATATATCACAGCTGAGTATTCTTTAATTTGCACTGATAATAGAGTAAATGTCTTAGTAGACATTTTTTGTAGAAAGACCTACATCAGAAAACATTTCTGCTCACATTGCATTTCCTGTTGCAATCCCTGTACTTTCAGACAAGAACCAGAGATTAAGCATGACACTTGACGAAGAGGTGGCATACTTCAATGCATAGTAAGGGCAGATGTTGTGGTGAATGAAGTGAATGATTATATACCTTAAGATTAGTGTTTGTGGAGTACTAAAGCAAGTAACATGCAATTAAGTGACAGGACAGCTAATAGAGAAGTGGATTCTGCAAGACATTGAAGACAAGAAGAGACAGTAAGAAATCAGTATAATACATCTGATAGAGTTCTGTTGGAGCTGAGAAAGAATTCTCAAAAAAATACTTGCTTTCTGTGAAGAAATAAGTAAATATACGCTGTACTTTACATACAACTTTGATTACAGTATTTCTTGTTCAGCTGAATTATCACACTTGATTTTCTTTTAAAAGCAGCAATTACAAAAATCCCTGTGTGCTTGCCTTTCATTTTCCATTTTTATGTTTTCCCCCCTCTTCTTACCTATGTGGAAAAAGAGCATGGCTGCAGTACTGACTCATAATCAAAACTATGACAGCTTTTGTTAACCTGCAGTAAAGCAGGAGCATTTCTTGAGAGTATGGTAGAGCAAGTAACAAACAAAGAAACACATCAGTAAGAAATTGTGACAGATAACCCATTTCTATTTTGGATGTTTATTTTCAAATTATAAAACATTAGTACACATGAATTATTTTCCTGAACCTCCACGGATATGTAGTCTTTATTGATCTTTAAGGCTAAATAGGTTCTTATATATTTTAAGCTTCCATCTATGCTGAGTCTTCAGCCAAGGCATAGTTTTACAAGTAGATTTAGAGACCACAGTCAAGTTGCTTAATTTCCTGCTGCAGCCACCTTGCTCAGGAAAGCAAAAGATCAAAATGACACTGTACTAATCTTGAAATATTCAATTACCAGTTCAATTCCATGCAACTATTTAAGCCAGAATCTAGGTACAAAATCTGGCATCTAAACATTAACATTCTACTTTTCCCTCCGAAAAAAGAGTCAGAAGAATTTTTTTGAAGAAAATGATGAAATCTGGAGTTATGGGATAGGTGCGTCTGATGGTTCTCATTCCATGTTTGAATGATTATCTAAATAACATGGAGTCAAAATTACTGGAAGTTGATTACCTATAATACAAGTGAAGTGAAGTCTTGTGTGACAGTTTCTTTGAAAACTATTACCAGTTGGACAAACTTATCATCCGTTTACTTCAAGGATTCATTTTAAAATTCAAAATGTTGTGTGTCAAAGTCTAGATGAGTCTTATTTAATTATCATTTCTCAGAATGCATCACCTTTCATGAGAGAGCAGATGAAGTAGATATTAATTTCTAGTTTCCTTTGGATTCTGTTTTTGACATATGTATTTGATTTGCGGATCCATTAACTAAATGTCTCTGGACTAATCTTTGCCTTATTTGGCATATTAAATGCACAGGCAAGTGTAAGATAAAAGGCCCGAAGACTTTGCTGTTTGGAAAAAGAAAGTAATAATGCTGCAAAAAATAGACTGCTGAAAAATATGAAAACATGTTTCTCAAAAAAATACTAGCACATTTTCACATCTTCAAGGAAATTTCTTATGCAGGCAATCTCAAGGGCAAATTCAGTACTCATATGAATTTTCTTCTATGCATTTATATACTTTCTTATATACATACATTTTTAGAAAGTTTTGAAGTTGTGCCATCATATTTCCTCAATTTGTTCTTATACTATGTGGGTGCTCTTGTTTTCACACAGGATGAGACAGAGAGCTAGCATTTTGTCAGTGTGTAGTTAAACATACTTTGCTGTATTTTCAGATGTAGGAAATACACTGGGAATTGTGATACTTTGTTGTTTACTAAGGTTGAACCCGTTCTGCGTAGTGCCAAGGCAGGTGCCTCCATGAGCGATGCTGTCTGCACCAGTATCCTTTGTGGCACAGCACTGCATTCATCTGGTATGGTTTGGAAAAGGGAGAGGAAAGATGAAAAAGATTGAATGTATTCTCACCCTAGAAATCGTTTGGGAAATGCATGACAGTGAAATTCAAAAGTGAAATATTTGCTATTTAGAAAAAAATTTAGGGATTCAGTATTAAACCACCTCTGTATTTGGGGTGACTTAGCAACATCTGAAGAGGGGCAAGGCATACCTTTAGAAGAATGGAAACTGTCCTCATCCTCTGTCAGTAAGGTGGCAGACAGCAGGAGATCCCACAATCTTCTCAGGCATATCACAGACACTTTCCAAAGAGACCAAAGAATGAAAGGGAAATAACTGGCAACTAACACATACCTCATTCAAATTCCACCTTACTCTATATAACTGATTTCATGTAATATCTTAAACACCATTATGAGAACATACATTACTTTAACCAATGTTTTCTTTGGATGTAAAGATTTCAAACTGCATTCACCTGTGTATGTAGGGTAACTAGGGTCCTTGCTCTGACTGTACATAGAGTCAGGCACCTGACAAGGGCAGTTTAACTCACCTAAAAATTTATATCAGGCTTCTCATTTTGAGTCAGCCAGGTAGGGATTCAGCTCCAGATTCAGGCACCCACATTTAAATGTCCCCATCTCCTCACCTATGTTTGAGTTCAGTGTCTGAGCTCCCATGATAGTCAATGGAGTACTGTGGTGAGATTGAGATGCTTAACCATAGGCCCCTTGTAACTTCGGGGATGCTCTGGGGTGTCTAAGACAGCAGTGGCTCCTGCTGAGATATTTTAGGCTATCTGTCTCACTGTTACTAGACTCTTTTTTCTTAGCAACTGAACTGAAGCATTAGTGATGGGTCAGCTGAAAAACTAAAGGTTCACTTGACTATACTGACTAGATCTCAGCTATGGTGAGAGCTAGGCATTTAGCTCACATGTTGGCGTTCCAAAAAATGACCTTAACTTTAAATCAGCCAAAACACTTCCAAACTCTTATGACTATACTATAGCTGAATACGATTTATCAGCCTGGTGATACTTGACTACAGGGCTAGCATTTTAGCATCATCATTTTCGAGCCTATGGAGCAACCACCTGGCCTCAAGATGCTTCTGGTGGAAGCCTCCCATAGTACCTGTATCATATCACTCAGCCTATGTGGCCGTCTCAGACATCCAATAGAGTTTTAACTGGCACTAGATGCCTAAGTTTATGCATATCAGCTGTAATAGAAACTTACATTGCATAGGTCAGAGTAGATACATGCACACCGGTTTTCAGCTGGAAAGGTGTCTGTCTAACACCCCACTTCATATCTACCTGCAGAAATCCCAGCAGACTCCATCCAGATCCTTCCAGCTAATCTCTTATTACTAGATCCTGTGTACGCAAAGTAGACAACTAGATCTGTCACTGCTGACTTGACTGGACCTACTCACTTTATTAAATTTATGTACAACCTTCTTTAAGGTCCCTTCCAACCCTTACTATTCTAGGATTCTAGGATTCTATGAACCTTAAATATCTTTTTGTTTTGTTGTTCTACCAGAGCACTATAGCTAAGAAACTACTGAGTTTAGAAGCAAAAGTCACAGATTCGGTCCAAGTAATTAGTATTTCTTTCTATATATAGTTGACTGGATTAATGTTTTCTTGTCTCAGTATATGGACATGGAACTGAATAAATCTTTTGCAGACATCCTATAACACTGAATGGAAATGCTCTAGAGGTCAATGAGTAAATATGAAACTAAATTAATTTGGTTTATCATTTCTAAGGTGCATCATATTTTTCAATGTCCTGCAAATAACAGTGTTGGTGAAAAATCAGAACATTTTCTCCTTCATAAATATAAAGCATGCTAACCTGCAGATTTAGAAGTAGATTTCTAATTGTGTAATATGGTGGCATGCTCTTATTACCTCACTGTATTATGACACCTAACTTCACCAAAGTGTATTTCAATCCCCTCAGTGCCTTAGGGTACAGGGCATATATTCTACAAAGAGGTATTTGCATGATTCCATGAGCGTGTATCAAAGTTCTGACAGTGCACTGAAAATAATTAAAATGCATTTGAAAGGTCTGGCCCTGGGCATTACCTCCCTTTTTATAACATGCATCTTGCTGCAAAATGCAAAACCTCTGGTTTCCCAGACCACCCTGTTGGAAGGATATTGAGCAGAAGTGTTACTAACCTCCACTAAGTAATACTCTTAACTGGATTTTTGAGGTGCGGTAACTAGATTTAATATGCTACCAGAATTTTTATGAAATAAATGACTTGTATGATAAATGTTCAGTCATAATCATTCCTTAATCTATGTTTGAGACAAATACTTTACCCTTCAGCTGAACTAGTAAAGTCTATGAAATCTTAAAGCCTTATTTATATAGAAATAAAAAATAAAAAAAGTAGCCACTGTATTACAGTTTTAGTAATTCTCTGACTGCTCTTCTGTAAGAACAGTAGACTTTATTTTCAGCTCTAATTACCAGTGCTATTCCAGTCTCGTTCCTTCTTGCACATCTGCCACTGAATTTATGTGCCATTGTTGTCTTTTTCCTCTCTCAGCATCCACTTTTTTGTACCCCCAAAAGAAACTATTGATATTGTATTATGGTTGTTTTTCCTGGAGAGAAATATATCTGCAAATGAGTCTATCGACTGCTTCACTTTCAGGCAAGTTATCTTATAAAAAATTATGTTTGAGAACTGGTGTATTCATTATGGCTGACCTGCTGGGATATCAGCAATGTGGTAATGCAAGTTTTTGCTTATTTTAAGCTCTGTATAAAGCTTGTAACATATTTTGTTTATATTATTGATAATAACCAGGATTCATCTGGCTTCATTCCAAGGGAAGCACACTGACATAAGTTTATTTTATTTCTCAGAACATATGCTATGGTTTTTTTATACTTTTTTTTCAATACAATATCAGCAGATCGTTGAATCACACATACAGAATTTGTGAGTCTGAAAAGATCATGATAAGAGAAGATTTCCAGTGTCTTCTCATTCAGTTACTGCTTGCTGTTATTATATTCTGTTTGTCTGTGTGAAGCCTTGGTACCACAGTGAGATAGAGAAGGCCATTTTATACATGCAACTAATTTCTGAAAGACAGAAGTACTTACAAACAAATAAAAGATTCAGTGCTGCGTAAGAGGAAGCATTTTGCATGTAAGATAATTTTGTTTGGGCACTAAGCAGACAAGTCCAGACCCGGTGGGTTCAAGCTGTAGAGAGCATATCAGTGGCTGGGGCATCTGCCTCCCAGTAGCACTTATCTTGAAGGTGATATGTTCTCATCTCCCCCTTCATAGCTCTGAAAATGAACCCCTCAGTTCAATGGGATCAGATGATAATAAATTTACATAATTACATACTTGTTAAGGAGGTTAAGGTTATTTTGTTTGGATAACGTGACTATAATTTATTTTGTCTGTAAGGTTTGAGGTTAAACAATATAAATGGTTAGTTAATGGCCTAATGAGTCAGCTACAAGCCATTTAGGCATGCAATGAACCTTTGCTTTTCAGTGACTCCTCTAATGAAAGATCTATATGAGTGCCTGTCTACTGTCACAAAAGAGATAGCAGGAGAGCTGCCTAATCGATGGTGATGGTAAATCAATTGATCCGTAACCCTGTTTTCATACAGTGAAAAAGATATGGAGGCAACATTTTACTGTTCCCTTATTTCCAGCTGAATATCTATAAATAAAAGAGACAGTTCCCTATTTGAAAATATTCCCTTTATTACTGTGATTCAAAAGGAGAGGAAATCTGATTGATGTCCTATTTTATAGATGTGTCGGTTACTTTTGTCATTTCCAGTAGATTTAAAGTTCTTAGAATTTTAATATATGATGCAGAACATCAGAGAGGCTTGCTCTTCACTGTCATGTGTAAGGTTAAGGATTAAGATAAAGCTGATGTGTGCTCTACTTGTTCCTACCTCTGAACAGCACCCAAAAATGCAGCAGGATGATTTAGAAAGAAATTTGGAAATGCAGTTTATAAGGAAGAAGTCTTTGAAGCTTCCTTTAAATAGAAACTGTATTAAAGAATGTTTTAAGACAGCAGTCTATGATATTGATGTTGCTTTTATATCCTGATTTCATGCTGTCCTGTGGGTTTCATTACATATTTTTCCTTTTCTGTAGTGTCCTTAGAACACACAGAGTTTTTTACCCTTATTATAATCACAAACCACCAGAATCACCAATTATCAGGAAGGCCCTATTACACCTATGTATTGATTCTTTGTAACCTCCTAATAGGATTTCATGGGGTTTTTTAAACTAACTTCTTCTTTTTCTTGTCTCATTCTTCTCCTAACCTGAGATACCTTGGAAAAGACCGATTTTCAGAAATGCTGATCAACCTGCCCCTTCCCTCTTCAGAAAAATCAGAGATCTTTATTTAACACACCCTAGCAAGGGCACAGAATGGAAATACACTTAAGCAACTTTTTTAAAATTGAGCCTGTCATCTTCTAAGCAGTTCATTTCAAGGATTTCTGACACTGTGGCTGGCATGAAGTAGTGTATTTCTATTGCTGCTGCATACAACCTTGCAGAATGGAATTGCTGCTGCTCTGTTTGCTTCAGTCTCACAGAGTCTTGTATATAAAAGGGTGACTATGATCCCATACTGAAAACATCCACTAAGAAGCAAATCAAATTCAGATTCCCTTTCCTAGAAGCCAGGAAGCTTTGCTTTGTTAAATAGCTGACTTTTGATGGGGAGCTGTTATGTGCACCATAGATGGGCAAATTAGATATGTTTGATGAATCTACAGAACAGAGAAAAATGATGGTGTGAGTTTGCACCCCAAGGCAATATCTGTAGTACAGAAGATTCCTGCAGCTGGCCAGCAGACACAGAGCTGCCCTGGTGCATGTACATAAGCCCCTTTGGCCATGCAAAACAGTGTGGTTGTGCTCAACTTGCCCACTAGGAATGATCCCTGATCCACACCAACTGTCAGGGTGGGAATTGTTTGGGGAAAATGCTACTTGGCCCAGTTGACAGCTAGTCTGGGACCACTCCAATGACTCAGCAGTATGGATGATCAACGTCCAGGCCCAGCAGTGCGCCTTGACTCTCTTTGATTTGCTGGGGGCAGGCAGAACCTGAATACCTGAAAATAGACACTAGGTGAACACATCTTTGTTTCACACACACCACTTTTATGAATGCATTTAACAGTCAGATTTTCATTTTTCAAAGGATTGTGCATAATCCAAAAGCAATCTTCTTTCCAGATGTCTGGGCATGCCAAATGATATTGTCCTCATCTGTAAATGAATATCATGTCTGACCATATGACTGTTCACTGACAACCCACAGTAACAGCCTGATCCTGCAGAACACACTAAATACCAGCAGCTTATAGATCTTATACCTTATTCAAAGGCCTGTGAGGCCATTCCCCATTTCCTTTATTTCAAATCATGACATGCTGCTATTCAGCAATTCCTCTGATAATGATAGCACTGTATCATCACTTCAACGACTAGAAGAGAGATTCAGATATCCATAGCCAAATTCACTTTTGTAGCTGTGTCTGAGATGGACCAGTATGGATTATTTTGATTGTTTGTTTGCCTGCCAGTTGAACTGACTTCAGCCTGGAGACAATGACAACATGAGTGTCAACTCGGTAACAGAAAGCCAAATACTTCAACCCATGGAACTACCACCCAAGGTTATTGCTTCAGTGTTTCTGCTGATGCAGTTATTGCTATAGATCACAAAAAACAGATGTACAATCCCATTTCAAATATTTGTCCCTCTGAACCGCGGTGATATGGAGACTTAGCAAAGAATGAGCACCAAAATTTTTCTTAGATGAAAGTACTGGAAAGTAGCTTCAACTATTCACATACCTTTTTATTTTCCCCCTAAAAGCTCTTCTGCTGTTCTGCTGAGGCTAAAAAAATTTATGTCAGACTATTTGGTGTAACATCCAGCACAGCATACCTCAAGATTTATAGTTCCCTTTCCTTGGCTTTTAAAATGTGCTTTAGCTGTTTTCCATCTGGTCTTATCTCCCACATAGGATAAATTTGAATAGTATGATAAATTATATCCACTGATGTACCATGGAAAATGTTTCTTCATGGATAAAAAGGGCACTTTTTAATCAGGGAAAACACAGATGCAAATAGTCTTTTTTCAAAGGTATCAGCTTCTTCTTATTGATAAGAAAGAACTTGGAGAGGACTTGTGCCTGTACTTTGGGTGCAAGTCCAGGCAGCAGGGTTACTCATCTGGTCTCCGTTATTAGCCTAGTTCAGACCCTTAGGGTCAAATCTGAACTCAAGGCTCAGTTGCTTAAGCATAGTTGTGCTACTGCATTTCAGGTACCCTAAGGTTTCCAAGACATAGGATCTGTAGATGGATCCACTGAATAAAGCTACAGAACTATACTGATCTGGGATTTCTCCTAGTTACAGACGGTACGCATCTAATATTAGATACCTACATGTGCGTGTCCACACGAGCCAGCTGTTGAGACTTCCACATAATCAATGAAGATCAGCAATGCATGTCAGCCATCTGACATATTGACTTTTGAGATGACCTAAATCTGCAGCTGTAGAGGACATGGGTTTCTTACCATGGATCAGGTCTTCCAGGCCCTTCTGAAACTCTTGGACTACACACGGGCAACTGCATGAAGTGTAATGATGAGAACAAGCAATAGAGGCAGCATTCAGATATGACATAAACATCTAATGTCACTTTAGATACTGTATGATCATGACACTTTAGACATCCTAGTAAGTGTCCAGCTGCTGCTCCAGAAGGACACGGGTCTCCCATGGGTCCTATGTCATATCACTAAACCCCATACATCTCCATAGAACATCTCAAATAGCTCTAGGGACACATGTGTAAGTGCGTGATTCAAGCCTTTAATATCTACATCTGAACTAGTAAACTGAGGTTCTCTTATGGTCAAAAGAAAGACAAAACCACTTGTATGGGGGTCAAGGTTTTAATCTCAAGGCTAAAATAAACCATTCCTACTGGTCCCTAAAAGATCTACTTCTCTCCATCGATTACATAGGCAGTACAGGCTCAGGAGCTCAAATATAAACCTCTTCAGTGTTAAATGAGAGGACTTCTACCCAAAATGCTTATGATATTTATCTGCGCTCTGGCTCAGGTCATCACCGTACTAAAAGGACAGTGAAGCCACAGTCGGAGTCTTGCCAGTGAATTCATTGAAATGTTACTAAGACATGGACTTTATTAACCACTAAAGCAGCAGCAACCTCCCGGGGCATAGCAGCATTTAAAATACCAAAGAAAATTTTCTGTGACAAAAACATTACATAACTTTTGACCCGAGTTACTCCAGAGGATCTTTACTATCTGTTATGTATGTATGCCTTATTTGTTCAGATTAGTATCTTTATTTCAAGAACACTCGAAAGCCAAAAGCTCTCATGGAGAGCAGAAGCACTTGAAAAAACAAGGGGATCACTGTGAGTCACTAGGCTCTGGTCTTTTTCAAGAATCTGATCAATTTGGATAGATGACATAGAAAATGTCAGTGCCAAAGAAGCCACATCAGTTTGGGAAGATGATCATAATTGTGTGTACATCAAAATAACCTGAAATTTTGGAAAAAAATATAGTCTATATTTTTAGTCCCTCTAACTTCCTTCAAATAACCTGAAATTCTGGAAAAAAATATAGTCTATATTTTTAGTCCCTCTGTCTTCCATCCAATCAAAATAAAAGTAGCAGAAAAGACAGAATAAGCATGCAATGTAAAATGGCTGTATTATTGTTAGTTTTCACAGAAAAAACAAGAACCAAGATCACTGAAGAGGTTTGGGTGTGTAAACATTTTCAATTGCAGGGCGTTTACCTCATCTAATTTTCTACATGCTTCAGTGGGAAGCTGGTGCTTAAGAACATTGGATGGGTCTTGGTTACAATGATACTCTTTGTAGTAGTCCACATGTGAGCTAGCACTTTAAATGATGTGGGCCTTGCAGTGGGCTTTCTATTACATGGGAAACTGCAGCTACGGGCACAGCCCACAGAAAACAGTATAATTTTATCTCCTTCCTTTTCAACAGATGTACATAATTTAGGGGACAGGGACTATTTTGATGCCTAACCCAACAAGCCATCAGCTTCCAAATAGAAATCTTTCTGTCTTCAGCAGGCCGTAAGTAGATATCAGCAAATCTTAAACTGATGTTTATTGCTCCTCAGACATTTTAGTTAGTTAGACCACTGTGTGCCCTAAAAAGCTGTAGACTTGGCTATCAGAAATATCAGTCAATATATTTATCTTTTCTTAAGTCACAAGGTCAAGTATCTTATGAATATTCAGCCTACTGTCACATCAAATGTACACTGTTTCTCCAGAAAACCCATCTTTGGAACTGACAGAGCAATCACCTGTGAAAAGCGAATCATCCAAACACCTGACTAGCAATTTCTTTCTCTGTCCTTTCAGCTCCTACATGGATGGTAGGTACAAAAAGATGACATCCCATTTCTTAGTACACTCAAAGTTCAGTTACAATCAATTATATACAGTGTTATCTGTATGAATAGAGAAAGTATTGTTTAGTGGTAATACATGGTAAAAATCAATTTGTCACTTAGATGGTTACACAAAATTATCTTAACCCATAAATATTAGCAGGTTTTCCTTATACTTAATAATTCTATGAATTAAGTCTTTTGAATTTTAAATATTCTAGCCAATGAACTTAGCCAATGAATTTTCTTGCCAATGAATTTATTCTTCTTACTCATATCAGAAAAGACTAGACTTCGCTAATTCACCAACCTTGCTTTTATAACTGTAGTTCAAAAAACTGATCCAATTATTCCCACTCACAGATCTCTCCCTCATCTTTTTCTGCCCCCAGTGCTCAACTTCATCTATTTGTTTTTGAGCAGTGACATGTAAGAAGAAATGGTAGCTCGTCTGTTATTGATGAAGAAGCAGTACATAAAGATAACCTGTGATCTCCCAGAAGACCACATTGCTGTCAGATGGCACTCTCTGATTTGTATTCTCATTTTGTACTTATCCTCAAGGAGTCAGGACTTCATCTTACACAGAAAAGTTCTTAACATTTATTAAGTTTTATTCAAGTTGTTCTAGATCTTGTTTTCAGAATTTCACTGTCTACCAGCATAGACTTTGTTTTGTAGGGGAAAACTGCGTTACCTCTTTGAAAACAGATGTTGATTGGAAATATCACTAGCTAAGACCTCATAGAAGCAAAAAACATTATTTCAGTCTCAATAATTAAATCTGCATGACTTTTTTCAGTGTGATGGGTTGACCTCAGCTAGCTGCCAGGTGCCCGCTAAGCCACGCTATCACTCCCCTCCTCAACAGGGACAGGGGGAAGGGAAAAAAATGGAAAGATGCTTGGGGATGAAGATAAGGACAGAAAGATCACTCAGCAGTTGTCATCATGGGCACAACAGACTCAGCACAGGGAAATTAATTTAATTTATTGCCAATCAAACAGAATAGCATAATGAGAAATAAGAACAAGTCTAAAACACCTTCCCCTCACCCGCCCTTCTTCCCAGGCTAGGCTTCACTCCTGACTCCTCTACCTTCTACCCCTGAGCAGCACAGGAGGACAGGGAATGGGAAGTGCAGTCAGTTCATTATGTATTCTCTCTGCCACTCCTTTTTCACACTCTTTTTCTGCTCCAGCCTGGGGTCCCACCCACAGGAGACAGTCCTCCATGACATTTTCCAGTGTGGATCCTTGCCACTTGCTGCAGTTCTTCAAGAACTACTCCAGCATGAGTCCTTTCCAGGGGGTGCAGTCTTTTAGGAGCGGACTGCTCCAGCACAGAGTTCATTCCACTCTTGTCTGACTGATTCAGCTAGTGCATTAGTTTTATCAAAAAGTTTACTCTCAGTCAGCTTTTGCAGCCTAAGGCTTCAACTACTTTAGCTGCCAATGCTAAGCTACTAGTGCTAAACGAGACTATTCAGAGAGACAAATTCAGTTCATCAAATATCCTCCATAACAGTCCTCCTTTTGCGTTTTTCTGGGCATCCTCGCCCATCAATAGTTGGTTTTGGATGAGGACTCTTCTATATCGTTGTATAGATTTCCTAAGCATATTACAGTTTTGAGAATTACTCTTACAGAATGGGATTGTCAATGCACGGGTGAGCCTATTTTGGTGATGGTTTGCCTGCTTTTTTTGACCAAACATATAAAAGAAAGAGAACAAAAACACCTGTGCAAAGAAGGGTTAACACCAGAACTGGGGTGATCCACTCTGCTCCTGTTTTAAGAAGGTATAGAAGATAATCCTAGCCACACTGAGACTTGTGGCTAACTCTTCTTCACTGGGCGATTGGCGCCACCTGCATGCACAGCACCAGTGTATGTGTCTGGCTGCAGATTTTCAGGTTATGCTTACCCAGCCCCAACATTGATAACGGTTTTCTCAATGACCTTTATAACAGTTACTAATACACCACCCAGGATTACATGGGCCATAATTATTTCAGGATAAGCAAAGCCAACTGTACTGATGTCATCTCACACCTTCCCTTCTTGGAACTGAGCCTGGAGTGATTGCTACTCTATAAGGATAGTGAATACACTAAATAGGACACTGTCCTTGACTTATGGTCTCTAACAGTCCACTTGGCCAAGCAGCAGGTAACTCACTGGTCTGGGTTGCCCTAGAAGGAAGAAAAAACTGGCACGGTTCTGGGATTCATTCAGCCTTGGTAAGCTCAAACGGTCCCAGTTTCAATCTCCAAGGTAGAATTCGGGGACTCCAGTGCGGTGGACAGTTATCCTTCTAACATGTTCTTTAACATCAAAGTGGTGAATCCAGTTATCGTTTTCTGCAACTTTTACAGCAAAGTAAGGAGTTAATAACACAGTATACGGACCCTCACGTTATAGGGTCTAATTTTGTTTTTGCGAGAGTGGACTTTTATCATTATTATACCTCCAGATTGGATATCATGTCCTTGCATTCCAGCGGGTACTGGTTGAAACCACCTGGCTTGTGCCCTGTTTTCTTGAGGGTGTTTTGTATTCCCAGTACAAATTTGGTAACTCGTCCATCTCCATCTAAGAGGCTTGTCCTAACAGGGTCAAAGGTCCCAGGTACAGCTAAGTGCCTGCCAAACACTGTGTCTGCTGATGACAGCCCTGGAGGTTGGCGAGGGGTCTTTCTAATACCCTATAGCACTATTCCTAAAACTTCAGGTCATGTCAGACCTATCTGACTACAAGTTCAAACAATTTTATTTTTAAGAGTCCTATTAATTGTTTCCACATGTCCTGAGAACTCTGGATGATATGGAGCATGTAGCTATTGCTGTATTCCTAAACTTTTGTATATATTGTTTAGTATTTCCACCAAAAAAAAGAGAACCTCTATTGATTCCATGGTTTCAGGTATTCCGTATCTAGGAATGATTTCCTGCAAGAGTGCTTTGACCACTCCCACGGTTTCAGCTTTCCTGGTGGGAAAAGCTTTTACCCATACTAAGAGCCGTGATTACCAACAGGTTCTTATGTCCACTTATGGAAGATGTGTCAGCATAATTAATTTGCATTCTTTGGGATGGGAAGTATGCCCATGTTCGTCTTTGAACGTCCTGTTTGGATTTTGCATCAGAAAACTTCCAAGACGTGGGACAAGAACTCACAATCCTTTTTACTGTTGTATGTATTCTGGGGACTGCCCACGTTTTCTGAATCTGGTTAACAACTGCTGTCCTGCTTCCATGTATTTCATCATGAAACCACCTAGCCCAAGTCATTAAATACTTTCTTAGTAAAATGGGTTTTCCCCAGTAGTCCAAATTGCAATTTCACCTTCCACAGCCTCCCAACTTCCCTAATGAGTCTGTTCTTCCTGAGTAACCTCTGCATATATTTGAGCTGGATTACTGATATCTGGCCAGTCTTTAGCAGAGGGAGTTTTTCTGGTGGTACACTCATGTATAGATTGGCGGGCAGCAGTTTTGCTGCTTTATCTGCCAATTCATTATTTTTTTTTCTATTTAGCTGGATGTTTGGTATGAGCTGGACAGTGCAGTACAGCAATTTCACTTGGAATCTTAATAGCTTCCAAAAGCATTTGAACATCAGTTCCATTAGAAATGTTGTTTCCCGCTGAGGTAAGGAACCCTCGTTCTTTCCATAGCATACCCTTCGCATAACACACTCCAAAAGTGTGTTTAGAATCATTATAAATAGTCACCCATTGATTAGATCCCCACCAGACTGCTCTTGCTAATGCAGTTAATTCAGCCCCTTGGGCACGCAGTGGGGGTTGTAGAGGTTCTGCTTCAAGTACCTCTAAGTTTCTCATCAATGCATAGCCCTTGTGTCATTTTCCATCCACGTGGTACAAAGATCCATCGGTGAAAAGAATTAGATCTGTATTCCCTAGAGGTTGATCCTGCAGATAGTCCCATAGGCAGCTGGAGTGAAACACTTCCTGAGCACAATCATGATGCAGGTCACCCCTGGAGGGAGCAGGCAGTAAAGTTGCTGGATTCAAAACGTTACACCTTTTTAAGGGAGTATTATCTGCATTTAAATTCATTAAATCATAACAATGTGCTCTTTGTGGGAACAATGCTTGTGTAGCATGTTGCTTAAGAATCCGTTCTATTTCACTCAGGATATACACGATTGCTGGGTGACCCAGGACTGATGGTCTGCTTCTCTCAATGATAGTCGCTGTTGCTGCTATCACTTTAACACAGGAATTATTCACTGCCACCACAGGATCCAGTTGAGTTGAGTATTAAGACACAGGACGGTGGAGCGGACCTAGCTTTTGAGTAAGAGCTCCACTGGCTACTCCTTTGTTCTCATGCATGAATAGTTCAAAGAGCTTGGAGTAATCTGACAATCCCAACGCCCAAGCAGAAGCTGAAGTTCTTTTGTAGCTTGGAAAGCCTTTTCTTTCTCTGTACGCCATTGCATAGGTTCTACTTCCTCTGCCTTGGTAGCTTCTGTCAATGGCTTATTTAAGTCCCTTAGTCCCGGTATCCAGGGACTGCACTATCCTACTGTGCCTAAAAATCCTTGCAATTGTTTTCCTTGTCACCGGTCAAGCTATTTCTACAATAGCCTGGACCTGTTTTGGGTCTACTAATTTTTGTCCTTCTTTTAATACGAATTCTAAATATTTTACTTCTTGCTGACACTGTTGAAGCTTAGAAAGAGATGCAGGGTGACCTTTTTCTGCTAAAGCAATACATAGACAAATAGTATCTTCCAAGCAATCTTCATATATCTTACCGGCAAGTAAAAAAATATCTACATATCACACAAATATTGGACCTCCAGGTAGTAAAATAGATTTAAAATTTTCTCCTTGCCACCCTAGCATGTGATCCTTAAAATAGTTGTGAATGTCAGAGGTGTTTTGGTCCACAAACACACTTGCTGCCAATTCGTTATTAAAATTCGGAGAGTCATTCCCCCACAATTCAACAAGGCCTGTCACCGTCTTCCTCAATAGTCACTAGGGTGTTCCCCTGGCATCTGTCTATATTCCTGTTCAATTCACTTCTATGTCCTTGCAAGCTCTAATCACATTGTTTTGGTTTGGCCTGGGTAAATGCCAGGTGCCCACCAAAATTGCTCTATCACTCCTCCTCCTCAGCTGGACAGGGGAGAGGAAATATGATGAAAGGCTCGAGGGTCGAGACAAGGACAGGGAGAGATCACTTACCAATTACTGTCATGGACAAAACAGACTGAACCTGGGGAGAAAAGGGAGTTTAATTCATCACCAATCAAATCAGAGTAGGATAGTGAGAAATAAAACCAGATCTTAAAACTCCTTCCCCCCACCCCTCCCTTCTTCCCGGGCACAGCTTCACTCCCGTTTCTCTCCCTTCTCCCCCCGAGCAGCACAGGGAGAGGGGGAATGGGGGTTATGGTCAGTTCATCACACATTGTCTCTGCCGCTCCTTCCTCCTCAGGGGGAGGACTCCTCACACTCTGCCCCTGCTCCAGCATGAAGGTTCCTCTCACAGGAGACAGTTCTCCACAGACTTCTACAATGTGAGTCCTTCCCATGGGCTGCAGTTCTTCATGAACTGCCCCAGCGTGGGTCCCTTCCACGGGGTGCAGTCCTTCAGGAACAGGCTGCTCCAGCATGGGTTCCCCACAGGGTCACAAGCCCTGCCATCAAACTGGCTCCAGTGTGGGCTCCTCTCTCCACGGGTCCGCAGGTCCTGCCAGAAGCCTGCTCCAGCGTGGGGCTCCCCATGGGGTCACAGCTTCCTTCAGGCATCCACCTGCTCCAGCATGGGGTTCCTTCCATGGGCTGCAGGTGGATATCTGCTCCACCATGGACCTCCATGGACTGCAAGGGGACAAGCTGCCTCACCATGGTCTCCAGCACGAGCTGCAAGTGAAGACTCCCTGCTCTGGCATCTCGAGAACCTCCTCCCCCCTCCTTCTTCACTGACCTTGGTGTCTGCAGAGTTGTTTCTTTCACATCGTCTCACTCCTCTCTCTTCACTGCCATTTCACCATAGTTTTTTTTTCTCCCCCTTCTTAAATATCTTATCACAGAGGTGCTACCACGGTCACTGATTGGCTTGGCTTTTGCCAACGGCAGGTCTGTCTCAGAGCCGGCTGGCACTGGCTTTATCGGACATGGGGGAAGCTTCTCACAGAAGCCACCCCTATAGACCCCATGCTACCAAAACTTTGCCAAGTAAACTCATAGCACACATTTATCAGATTTCTAACACATCCCCAAACCTCATCCCCACACCTCATCCCCACCCTCCGTTCAGCAATTTTCTCTATGTGCTAGACAAGACTATTCAGACAAGAATACAGTTAATCAAATTTTTTCTATGACAAGTGCTACTACTGTCGCTGACACACTCAGCTTTGGCCAGCAGCAGGTCCGACTTGGAGCCAGACGGCATTGGATCCATCAAACATGGGGGTGGCTTCTGCTGTCTTCTCACAGAAGCCACCCCTGAAGTCCCCCTGCCATGAAAACGTTGCCATGTGAGCCCAATACAGTCAGATCCTAAATCACAGGTTTATTATATTGTCTTTTTTCCATCTGAGACATAAAAAGTCTTTTCAGATTCTATACACGGGTGAAAGAATCATCTGATGGCTCCACTTTCCAAAACAAACTTCCTGAATTTTATATTCAGAAATGTTGGCCTGCTACCAAATTTTTTTAGACAGTTAAGACAACACCAAACAGAACTGTATGTCAATGCCTGAAGTTAAGCATAAACATCCACATTCAAAATTCCTGTGACTTCAAAAATCCTGTAAGACTACAACTCAAAACAGCTTAAATACTCTGAATATCAATTCATGTTTTAGATATCTAAATATTAAGACAAGTTTGAAAATATTGACATAGTAAGGAAGAGGAAGGCCAGCCCGCTCCCCGCTCCCTGCTCCTCGCCTGGCCCCGCGGCTCCTGCCTCCTCCCCTCCCGGTGAGTCTCGGGGACGGGTCCCGGGCCGGGGCCGGGCAGCGCCTCTGTCCCGCCCCGCGGGACTCCGTCCCGCCCCGCCTCGGTGCCCGTCCCCGCGGGGCAGGGCTGTGCCGGGGCCGCCTC
>Ga0065711_1005108_pt1 | contig 21290 bp, 14 predicted proteins | sample Hoacrofraction12_FD_59098 | JGI IMG/M metagenome (GOLD analysis project Ga0065711, IMG submission 59098) | Hoatzin crop microbial communities from Cojedes, Venezuela - Epithelial fraction 12 v2 (version 2) | ecosystem: Host-associated > Birds > Digestive system > Esophagus > Crop | place... | reverse complement strand
AGACCCGCCTGGACAAGGTCCTGTGCAGCCTGCTGTAGGTGACCCTGCTTTGGCAGGGGGGTTGGACTAGATGACCCACAGAGGTCCCTTCCAACCCCTACTATTCTGTGATTCTGTGAAGTATCCTGGTGACATTCTGGTCTATGCATGGATATGTACGAAGGGCTCTGGTCATCTTATTCAGCAGCAACATAATCTGCATTTTAGGTTACCGGCATTACACACGCTCAGTTTCTGCAGGGATGATCTGAGTGTAATTGATGACTTCAGGTAAGGGCTGGGTGCACATCTGAACAGGCTGGTAACATCTCTATAAGAAACTTCTTGTCGGAGTTGTGTTGCCTGTATACTTTACATAAAAGTTTTTGAAATGCTAGTTTCAGGCCAGTGGAAATAACTCCACATTTCAAAGAAGTTTAGAACAGAAAATCTGCCAGAGCACCTTCCTTTTTGAGGTGGAAACATGACAGGGGAAAGAGGGAATGTTTGCAGCCATTGAAACTGCCTGCTGAACTGATTTTGACCATATAAGCTAATAAAGTTCAACTGTGACCTTGTTTAAGCTTATTCCAAAAGTGAAGTCATTTCTGGCATCTAAAGCAAGTCCTTGAAGCTTTAAAATCAGGGCTCTGAAAGCTGGGTTCTTCTGCATTACAAATAAACTATTAGTATGCACCATTTAAGACGTGAATATGGGCTGTTTTGCTTCAACCCATATGTGCAGTTCAGAAGGTCAGGCATTACCGCAGTATCTCTCCTGTTATTTTAGGGCTCTCGTCTGTTATGGTTGGCCCTGATCGCATGGCATTTGGTTTCAGTTATTTTTCCATGGGTTTGGCTTTTAAGAATAGACACATCTCAAGAAAAATCCAACAAGTTGTAAAGTTCACAAAGGCTGAGGACTGTGATCGCTTTTAGACTGGAGCAGTTGAAAGGAGATAAGCATCCTGTTCTAAGGACTGTGACTGTTTAAATATAGTGTAGCTAAGTTACGAGTAATGGAGAGAGCAAAACTTGGTGTAGGCTATGGGGCAGGGGAGAGGCAAAAAGAAAAGAGGCAGTCGGTGTTGTAGTAGCCCTTAACATCTTTCTTACTTAGACCAACTCTTGCTAAATTACTTGAAACATAGAGGCAAACAGAGCCAAAAGTGGAGAAACAGTGCTTTTCTGTTATAGTAAATCCAGTAATTAGTTTGATAAATAATACAAGGAGTGGAAGAGGGATTACCTTCTGGTGAAAAAGCTGGCCCTTTGATCCCCAGCTGTGGCTCATCATTTAAACTGGTGTTTTTCTTCTTTCTGTGGCTTTTACTGTAAGACGTTTTTCCTAACTTCTGTGTAAAGACCTGTACAGCAAATGTAGGCACCCTTTGTTTAAAGAGTGCCTGGGGGGATAGAGTAAAAATTCCAAGGACTGCATTTCAAATTGTATGTGGCTGCTTAAATGACCAAATTCTAGTAGTATTAAAAGGAGTGTGTGTCTCCTCTGTTGTCTCAGTACTGAAAATTTGCCTTGGAGCTTATGGACTGGCCCTCTAAATGATGTGGTAAGATTTTCAAAACCAGAAACTGCTTAATACTTGTGAAAATTTGTTTGCCTCAGACTCATTCCTAAAAATGCTTTTGAAAATGGAATGAAATGCCTTAGTGCCAGCATGAAAGAAGTACATTTTGTGTAGCTGGAGATTGGTATGGACTCTAGCTGCTGATGTAGAAATATTAGAAGGCAAGGGAGACCTGAAGGAGTGTGTGCTTAGGTCTTTCAGTCGTAAAGAATAGTGTTATATACACATAAATCCAGGGAACACACAATTTTATAAGGAACTGTGGATGAGGAGTCCTGAAAGGCTAGTGAACGTGGCAGGGCTTATTTAACCTTCTCAGACTCTGCAAACAAACCACTGCCAAGAGAAGTTTGATGCTGCAGCCCTAACACTCGTGGCTGTTTCGTATCTCACAGGACCGTGCCCGAAGGTCGATGAAAGGCTGAAACAGTCCAGGAGAAGCTTCAGAAGAAGATGATAGGAAGGCTCTATCTCTCTCACTCTCCCCCCCACCTCCTAGAGTACTTGTTTCTCATGCTACAGGAAAGGTGTGTTTTTAACTTACTTTGACTCCTGTGGTGTAACTAACTTTGACCAAGAACTGAGATTTGGGTTTGTTGCAAATTTTGGCTCTTTTGTCACTGTTACTCTAATCCAAATTGAAACTTCATTCAAGAGTGCACTATTTTGGTAACGTAGATTTATCATACTTGCAAGAGTTTGGGTGTGTGAAGGTTGATGTTTACAGTGCTAATGACATAAGTTCTTGAAGACATCTGAAGTCTTCTGTATATTTTTTCTACGCACTTATCTTAAAATTGCTAGAGTAGCCATACAGTTAAACTTAATATAACTTCTGCTCCAGAGAAGAGCACAACAGAGATGAAGTGATACACCTGCTGTAATATCTCTGGCTTCTTTCTTTGCATCACCAGACTGAAATGAGAGGTTTAAAAGTTGATGTTCTTATGGAATACAGCGACATATTCTTACTTTCTTTCTACATTAAAAACAACTTTGATGTGTTCCTTAGCAATTCTAACTGTTGCTTACTGGACATGTGTCACCATCAGAGGGAATTATTGAGTGAAAATCAGAAGTGTATGTTGAATAGTTTAGCGGAGTAACAGGACCTCATCTGCTCTGGCATTGGAGGAGTACTGCCATAAAATCAGATGCACCACTATTTAATGAACAGTAGCTGCACTATTTGAATAATCCTGGTTAGTTCTACAGTGAAGTGAGGATTAAAACTGGGAACATAACTATTTCCGTGCTGTCTAAGGAAAGGAAATTAAGAACCAAGACTGCAAAAAGAAACAAGAATGTCTCTTTCTAATTATTTTTTTTATTTCTGCTTAGTTTTGCCTAATTCAACAACGACTCAGTTGACTGATTTAACCGAGGCCCCATTAAAATGGATTTTACGCTGGGTCACCTAGAGTTTAAGAAGTTCAGTAAGAGCGCAGAAGAAATATTTTTCTGTGTGCTTTCAGTGTGCCTCTGCAGGGGCTCTGCAGCAAGCGAGCTGTCGTGTGCAAAGGGCCAGAACTCTTGGACAGACCCGGTTAACCTGGGAGGGGAGAGGGGAACGTTGTCCTTAGTGGCAGGAAACCTATTATTTATTATCAGTCAAAATGAAAAAGTATGTACAAGTCTCCAGAGAGAACAGGGATGTGAAAGTAGCATCACTTTCATTAAAAAGTATCTATCCTCTGCTTCTTTCCTGCTTAACAGTATGAAGGCACTAAGACCCTTTCTTTTGTTTTCTCCAGTGTATTTTGCTAACCCACACAGCTTCCAAATATTTTTTTTCCTCTCTCCTCACAGTTCTTCTTCACCTTAAGGAAATTCCACGGAAAATTGAACACAAAAAGATAAAAGGAGGAAAGAAATACCATCCTATCTTCTCACAGCCTTCTTCAATTTCTGGAAGAATATATATCTATGTAACTACTTTCCTTAAACTGAAGGGAACTTTTATTTTTTTAGTGTATTTTTGTAGTGGAGGAGTATGCTGTGGCTGCTGGTCTCCAGAAGGAAATGTGAGGAAATAATGCAACTTGAAATCTTCATAGAAGTCATCATTGTTCTTGACCGGAAACCACTTCAAATCAGAGTTTGTCCCTTTGTAATATGTTTGAGGTGCGACTTTTTTTGCTGGAGTTTCTACTTAAGCCTCAGTAAGGTAGTGAGCTTTTACAGACCAAAATAAGCATCGGTCACAGGTACACAGTAGCAGCTCTCACGGCGTGGATCGGCTGGTCTTGGAAAATCTGGAATTTGAATAATTAACAGATATTCTCAGCTCTGGTCTCCTTCAAGATGGTGGTTGTAGAAGTTGCTATAGAGACAGAATGTTTGAAATACTTGAGTATTGGGGATTTTAAAGGTCAATTTTGCAATAGGTATTGAATCTCTATCTAAAGATTCAGGTTTTTAAATATTTAAGATTTAGTGTGAAGTGTCCTATAGACACAATCATCTTTTGATTTGTATTCAGAAAAGGAGAAGAGAATTTTTACTTTTCTCTGCACAGGAGAGAAAGCATTAGAGCTAAATATGATTGGCCAGATTCTGAATTAAGTCTAAACTTCTGATGTCTTGGGATTCTCAGGTTAACAAGGGACCGGCAGGCACCAGTGCATTTCAGAGCAGTCTTCAGATGTCTCTGAAATATGCTGGGAAAAGAACAAATTCGGAGTAAAAATTTGGAAAGATTCATTTAATTTCTACAAATTATGTTGCACAGCTGCTCATGGTGGGTAACTTTAAGGGTTCGTATGACATGGGAATCGGTTCTCAGAGCGAGTGCCTTCAGAGACTCGGGCTTTGTTCAGGTCTGGTATGGCAAGGGACATAGAAATGCTACCACGGAGCACAGTGTCTGCTGGGCCGGGCCTGTACAGAGCCTCTGTGCTAGAAACAGAGTCGTGGGAATGGCGCTGTTGTTTTATTCTTTTGTCTTGTATGAACAACCGACTGTTGCTGGTCAGAAATTTTCTGAAAAATGAGTCAATTTACTGACCTGGAGTTGTTGCTAAGAAAGATTCAGCTCGCTGAGTCTCCTGCTTAAAGTTTTTTGGGGTTAAAATAAAATTTAAAAAAAGGCCTTTTGACATTTCCATTCTGATATTTTCTCTTTTTTCTATTCCAGTGCTGAAATGCTGCTTTCGCTTAGATAAAGGAGGTCAAAATCTGAAGGAAGGATTTCAAAAGCGTGGAAAGCAAAGCTGCTCTCCGCAGCCAATCTGTTCCTCTGCATATGCTTAGTCTGTGGACATTTTTCCCTCCAAATTTTCAACTCCTTTTGTGGTAAGGAAAAATGTTTGAGTTCTTAAATGCTGACAGGTTAGGCAAACTGTTTCCCTTGCTGCTCCCCCTGTAACTGTGCAGCCCTTGTTCCAGGGCTGATGGCGCTGGGACGGCAGCCAGGGCCGAGGCGATTCGGTGGGGCTCCGGCTGGCAGCAGCGCTGATGGAGGGGCTGCTCTGAGATGCCTTTGTTTTCCTGTCTTCAATGTCCCATTGTTTGCCAGGATAATTGCCCCGTTAATCCTAACTCGTAGGATAATTATATAAAGCTCATGTCCAGTGTAAACAGGAAACAATATACTTGCCTTATCTTTGCCAGGCATTAAGTTCCTGGGACTCCTATCAGCCTTCCACTGCTGGCCCTTAATTTTTTACTGCCAGGCAATATAGGGTGACAAATTAACATCAGGGACATGGGATCAAACCTAATCTCCCCTATTATTCAGGTGAAGTCCCTGGTTTTAAGGCTTAATTTTACTGGATCTAGGGATTACCTGTGGTTAGATTGTGTCCTAGGTCTATAGCTGTCCAGCTGGTTTTTCTGACTTTGAAACAAATAGTTCCAAAAGTTCATGCTTTAACAAGCGTTTTCTCAGCTCTAATAGTAGTTCTGCTACTGTGAAAAGGTAAAGTGTAAGGGTTTTTTATACCCACAATAAAGAGGACAATTACTGAGTAGTAATACAGCTTGCTGTATAAAAATCTGATTATTACCATAACAAATTCTTGAACGCTTGGTTTAATAATGATTTTAAGCCAATCACTTAATGGATTACAGTTGTGAGAAACAGTTCTAAAAGAGAATTGTCTCACGGTAACTGAAAAATCACGTTTAGTTTTTCTTCTCTTTTAACCCTTGAGATTTAGGAACAGTTTTGCTTTACATTCTCACGTTGAATATTGGTGCCTTACAGCATGAGTGGGGCTTTTTGCCTCAGTGGGACTGTTTGTACTGGTGAGCATATCAACATGTGGCTCATAATAATAACTGTTTCAACAATTACTGTGTGCAAACTGGTAAAATATTGGCGAAAAATTGGACTGGGAAGATGAAAAAGTCTCACTTTTGATTTCTAAGTCATGAGTAGCACAGAAACGCGTGAGTACATATTGTATGGTCAGATATTGGCCTAAATTGAGCTAAGGGGATGCAGTGAATGCTGCCTGTGTGCTGTACCTGCTGCCAGTTGCTTTGCGCCATAAAATCTGCTGTATTTCCTAGGCTTGCTAACCTGCAGGTAACCGTGCTGGAAGTACTAGTGGTAAATCAGGCTCTGAATAATAACATTTCACCACTGAGCTCTCTAGTCTTGAGCAGCAGACCACTGCATGCTCTGATTTAGGTGCCTGTAGTGCGCGCAAGGTCACTGATACTTTCTTTACTCCAGTTCTCCCACTACAGGTTTTGTGGTGAGTGGAGTTGAGCCAATGGTGGAAGTGGCAGGAACATTCCCTACAATAGCCCGAGGGGACTGTTTTAATTTGCTTGCATTTCCCACTTATGTTAATGGAAAACGCATGTCAAAAATAGCTGAAGAAAAGGCATTTTAAAGGGCTATGTAAAACCTCCTAAATGACCTGGTATGACAGGAAAGGCTTTTGCGAGTAGTATAGAAATGTATCGTTCTGTCCTCCAACACCCTTTCCTTTCCCTTCCAGATAACATCTTGTAGGTCCACAGAGAGAGCTCCACTATTTTAACATTTATTAGTTTTGATTTTTGTTAAGTATGTAGGTCCTGTTCATCTGAATTTCTAGCTGGAAGCTCTGTGTGGTGCTGCATACAGTGCAGCTTCTTTGTTCCTGTAAAGCTTTCAGCCACCTTTTAACATCAAAATTTTGATCTCTTGTGTCACCTTACAAAATTCCAAAGGTGGGTTCAGGAAAATCAGTGAAACCACATTCTTCTCATCCATCTTTTTGAGGATTTTGATTTATAGGACAAACAGCTTTTGAAATCTGTAGTACTGGGCAGGCCAACAAATCAGATCAACACCTTTTGTCATTTGGCTCCTTCCCAATCATTGTTGAGAAGTGGACTGCTACCTGTTTGGTAACTTTCTGGTATAAGAAGGATTTTGGAAGAAATGAAGGGGTTTTTAACCAGCAGTACAACTCCGCTGAAACACTGCCTGTCTTGCAGGTTTCTAATGGACTCTGACCTCGTTTCCTTTATCTGTCTGGCTTCAATGTGACCAGCTCATGCTGAACAGTGACCTTGCCCGAGCTGTAAAAGCTGCATCTCCAGGGATGTCCAGGAGACAAGAGCTTAGAAGCCCATGGCCTGGACTGGGCCCAGGGTCCCAGCTGAAGCAGGAAGGGAACTGGGGGTCTGGAAACCTCTAACGGCCACCGAGCAACTCTGAAATGCCGTTTTGTTAAAGCATCTGGGTCCCTAGGCCAGCAGGCAACAAAGCTGCTTGTTCAGTAACAACTTTGTTTCAGAAGACAAATGCTGTGTCACCATATGTATGTACTTCATCAGATTTCTGGAAAATTTTTTAAAAAGTGGTGTGAATTGAAAGTCTTGAATTTCAGAGACATGTAGCAATATCTAAGTGGGAAAAATAGTGCAAGATGCACTTTTATTTAAATTTCTGAAGTAGAATTTTCTACGCTAGTTTACAGTTCATACTAGGATTTGTGCTATTAATCAGTCAATGTACTTACTCAAATCTGTGAATAAATGAAATGAAATGTTCCATTACCATAAATTCTGAGAAGGATACATGGTAAATTAAGGCTATCAATTTCACAATATCTGCTGCTATCAGTTTCCTTGCTTTTCCCTTTCTGCTCTTTGTCTTTTCTGTTACTGTGCTTGTTCTGTGAACTGGCAACCTGCTCTATGCAAACTCAGCATCACTCAAAAGACATTAGCTCTGACAATGCTGGATCTGCAAACCTTCCCCCAAATGAATGCGACTGTCATGGCATTGCGGGAAAGAACAAGTAATTTCTGAACACCTTATTTAGGGCTTCTCATTGAAAATAAAGATGTTAGCAGTGAACAGGGAACCACTAGAGATGTTGAACAATGTCCTCAGCTATGTCCAGCTCTTTCTGCCAGTAGGGTTAGATCTGAATTTGCATCCCCTGGCACTGTGTTCACACCTCGACAGAGCAGATGCAGGAGGAAAACGAGCTTTGCTGTTTTGCCTCATGGATGGCTTTCAAACTGGGCTTGGAGAAAAGCCTCGTAGAGCATGTGTTGTGGAGCCTTATAAGTAGAGCTAGGTTGTTTCTGACTGCAGTCACCAGTGGAACGACTGCTCTGTCCTGATCTGCAGGCGTAGTTGGAATTTTGGTCTGCTGATTGCTGGTGGAGTTGCTTTCTCGACGCGACTGTTTAAGGCTTGTTTTCCATGCTGATGTTCTTGGGTTCAAGCCCTCAGCTAGAAGTCAGACAACAAATGGTTGAGAGGAAGGAAGGACCTGTTGAGCTAGTGCTGTAATTGCATATGGAAGATGAAGGTTCAAATTCTGGCTTTGTGACAGATTTCCTATGTGACCCTGCACAAACATCCCGGTGCATCAGTTGCCGTAGCAAAAGAGAGATACCGTTTCCTTCCTTCCACTGCTTGTCTCGCATACAAGCTTTTACATTTTTACTTACAATTTTAGAGAACAGCACTTGATGCAGCACGGTCCTGACTTTAGGCTGGGACCATTAGCTGCCTCCATGTTACCAATAATAAATAAAAACAAAGCAGCCTTGCTCTGCGACAGTGACAGCCCCAGACTGCTGTCCAGGCAAGGCTGATCAGAAGCATATGCTCTGTCTAAAATGTATTTTATCTCTTATAACCAGTTCCCTGGTTCATCTAGCCTTCCAGTTATTCTCATGTGAAGAAACAGGCAGTGCCAAAAGCCAACGAGTAGGGCTGCAGCTTCTTCCCTTCACTTTTTGAACAGGATTTGGAGAAGTAGCAGCTGCTCCTCATGTTCTGGCATCACGTTGGTGCCCAAGTTCCCCTAGTGAGAGTGGTCCCCAAGGGGTGGAGGTGGGACCAGCAGCCAGACCAGTGTCACTTCCTTCAGCATATGCTAGCAGATGTGACGGGAGGTTTGTCCTGACCTGCATCTCTGGTGGAGGGTGAACGGAATCAGACACGTGCTGGGGGTCATCTGCAAGGCAGGGACTAGGAATGGGATCATCTCTCGTGGTGCTGCCCTGAATGCTGCTTTGGGCGTCAGCCGCGAGTATGTTTCCCATGAGGTAAGTGTCAGAGCCTGTAATGTTTTAAATTGCTACAGAAAAACAGCCTTAAAAATATGATCACATATTTATCCGGAAAAGAGCTTTAAAAACAGGGTATCATGGGCAAGTCTTTCCAGCTGCCAGTGTCTGAGAGTGGAAAATGGCAACTGACCCATTAGTCCACACAAGTAGCTCTGACCTGGAAGGGGATGAAAATGCCCTGCACTCCGAGGAAATTATGTAGGAAGAACTTAACTTAAGAAACGCTTTAGCAATGTCTCTACTGGGCAAGGGCGCTCTTGTTAAACTGCTTGCTTCTATGGAAGATTGCAGGGGTCTCTGTGACTTTTGTGGTGCATAATGCAAAGCTTGAAGAGATTTATAGTAGTAGAGGGAGTCGTTATGTTGGGTGGTGATGCCTTAGCAAATACACTTCGTTGTAAACAAGCCCTAGGACAGCTACCACTAGTGTCGGAGTGGTGTCTTCTAATGGCATGGTGGGATGCTAACAGAACAGTAATTCACAGGGAGGAGTGCCCTCTACAAAATTACAATGTCTCCCTTTTAAGCTCCTGGTATGTTTCTGGAGGTTTTTGTCAGCCAGACGTTGGCACAACATTGTTTATCCTAACTGAGGAGACCACAGCTTGAAGTGATTGTAGGCCATCAAAGTTATAGAAAAGGGGAATATTTTCAGCACATTTGGGCACTTTAAGAAATATATTGACTAAGGAGGCAACACTTTGATCAGATTCTAAGAAGAGCATTTAAAAAATACTTTCTGATTAAAATAAATTTCAATTCTGCAGAGAGGGAGGGAAAAATGGTTGCTAAAGTAACTGCTGTCAGATACCTCTGCTTCCTTTCTGACCTGCCCATTTCCTTGTGTTTTCCAACGGGTAAAAGGTCTCTTGCCCCTGCCACCTGCCTGTGAGCTCATCACATCAGTGACATTCCCCCTCAACTTTCATCCAATTTCCTCCATTTTCAGTCCTTGTCCTTCTTTTTCTTTCTGGTTGCTCTGTTTCTTGTCCCTTCCTGCCTGACCCTCTATATCCATCATCACACTGTTTATTTTTGATTCTCCCTCCCCAAAGGTGGGGGAGTTCTTTCCTCTTTGGTCATTTTGAATCTACCTGTGAATGAGTGCGCTCTCATAAAGGAGCGGTATTCGGAATTGTTTGGTCTGCTGTCACTCTTCCTGTTAATTAGGGTTTTTGTAAAGGTTGTTGAAGGTCAGTTCGGTGCCTGAACATTTGTGATTTGTGTACAAAAGGTTCTCAATTGGTCAAGCTCATATGACTCTAGAAACCACATTGTTAAAGGGCTTTGTAGATTTGGATGCCATGCCAAACATATATTTGCCACAGTCGGATCCTTTAGCTCTTAAAGCTGCAGTTGTTGAAAGTGCCAGAAGGCAAGTGCTCAAGGCCAGATTTCTGAAGGTCTGTTTAGTTGTCTAACTGTCCCTGAAGTGGGGTTTGCCCTCGGTGCTTGTTGCAGTGCAGTTGAGTTTGATTACCTAGTTTTTCCAAGCTCTGCTGAGCACCTCTGCTTCTGTGTTTGTGGCAGAATCCAAGCTTCACTCTGCATTAATGTGGAGGTGAGAAACTGTAGGAAAAGCCAGTGAGAATGTAGTCACATGATACCAAAGCAGGAAGGCGGTATAGGCAGCTTGGTTCTTATCTAATCTTGACAATCAGCCAACCATACGGGTTGTCTGGGGCTATTCCTTCATCTTTCTCGAGCAAAAACTAAGTTTGCATTTGAATGTTGGATAAATACTTGCAGGAGAGTGTGAGCATTTGTTTGTCTTGACAAATACTAACCAGCTTCCTCAGGAAGAGCTCTTACTCCCAGACAAACACCAAGGGCAACTTTCCTTATTCCCAAAGAGAGAAGCGTAACAATAAATTAATATTTGCAAGATGGGAATCACTCTGAAATGAGAAAAATTAAGTTTGCTGCCCATCCATTGGAGGAAGCTTTTCAGCTTTGAATGTTGTTTTCCTATAAGATGAAATATATGACTTTTTTATAAGGAAAGTTGTCCGTTAACACTGGATGAGTGGTAATTTTATTAGCCTCAGAATCATCCAGTATTATTTGGAAGAATCTGCCTCAATTTCTATCTGCACATCTGCGTAGCAGCTGCAGGCACATACTTCCCAGGGGCTCAGTCTAATTTGTAGAATTACAGGGGTTGTGCCTGGCTATAGAAAAGGTCTATTAGTGTTGCTCACGTTGAAAATTTAGGCTTGATGCCTTCCACATGGTTTTTTGTTTTTTTTTGTTAAGTCTTTCTCTGGGTCCGTAATTAACCCGTTGGAGAAATTTCTTTTAAAGCAAGGTAACTATTGTGTTGTCTAATTCCCGATTAACTGTTTTCAGGAAGCGACAGTTTTGCACCACGCCGTCTCTGAGTTTCTAACAACAGTGTCAGATGAACCGTGAACTCAGTTGGATTTTTTTTTCTCTCTCCCTCTTTCTCTCTCTTTTAATTGCATGCAGAAATCAATTTCTCTGTTCCTGGAAAGCAGCCACGCTCACAGAAATAGCAGTTGACAGAAGTGTACGAAGCGCACAGAGAAGACTATATCAGCCAAATTAAACCCTGAAGATACTTTTGGATGGCGGAGTGACGTTGACCAGATTTGAATTTGGTCAAAACACCAAACACAGGGCTTCACAACAATATTGCCCAGCCTCTGACAGCAAGGCTGCACCTCCTGCCGCAGCGAGGCACGAGGCTGTATTCTTCAACCACAGTAAATCGGGAGTGGTAGGGTCAGTCCCGCAGGCAGCTCTGTGCCAACGGACTCCTTGCCTCTCTATTTTAGTCCAGCTGAAATCTACCATATGTTTATGTTCTGCAAGTGAAAAGCATCAGAAAAAAAAAAACAACCAAAAAACTATTTTTCTGTTTCTGAACCTTTGGACAATATATCTGTTGTCTGGGGTCTGCCTGACTGGGGCTTCTTGCCAGACTGGAACCTCATGGAGAAAAGTGCCACCTACGCAACAACCACTACTACATCCTGCCCTCTTCCTTCTCTGTCCGCTGTCTAAACACTGCGATAGCTCGGCTCATCCACTCCAACAAAAGCTGACAGCTTCGTGTCAGACCCGTTCTGTGCTTGGAGGAGCCCTCAAGCTGAATTTTTAAGTGGGAAGAACCTTGCCCTGTTGTGTGAGCTGTGAGGGTATTGCTCTGTCGCCTTGTGCAAAGTGAAATGAGGTGTTTTCAAAACTATTTTGCTGAAGTTTTGGATTTGCTACTGGAAAAGAAATTACAGCTGAGGAGAAAGCAATTGCTTTTTCTCAGGCTAGCTCTAAAAACATCAGTTTGTAAAACTAAGCCAATTCTTTTCCTTTTGGATCTGCTTCTTATTAATCTGCGTTGATCTCAGTTGTTGTGATACCTTCACAGTGCCTTTTTTCACTCCTGCTGCAGGGCCTGGGTTTGCTGGAAGAGCCACATCTTTCGTGCTAGATTGTGGCCTCACAACACACAGTTTGCATCACAGAAATCCTATCATGATCAAAAGCCTAGTCCATGGAGAAGTCTGGCACAAAGTACAGAAATGGAATGCAGGTGGATTTCATGAGATGCTGAGAAAGCTCTTTGGAGAAAAATCCGAAGAACAGATTTTAACATTTCCCAGTATTTTGGGTGGTAAATCTTTGCAAGGAAAAATCTCAGTATTATAATGGTTCCTCCTTTATTTGAAAGGTTGAAAGAATAGATCTTCTTTACCTGTGAGATCAGATTTATAGCTTCCCAAGGCAGTCTTTGTGGATAGGTTTTTGAATGGAATATTGTAAAGAGGCCATTTAAAGAGAAAGTATATTGTCTATAGGTGTTATGCAGTTAAAGGGAAAGGTGTTAAGACATTATCTATATGACCAACAGCTATGCTTCACGGAACTTATTGTTACATCCAGACCTTCTGTGACTATTCCCCATATAAAATATCTTCCTGTAAAGAATATAGAGCATTTTAGTATTTTGTAGTTAAAAGGGGCTTCGTAATCTTTCTCTCTATCTAATCTCACTCTTGCTCCATATTTTCATATCCTCTGTATTACTTTCTCTTCCATTCTTGAACCACATAGACATATATAAAATAATTAACCATTTATTTTGATTTCATTGATCTTGTGGTAGCCATTTGAAGAGATAACTGCTTAATCACAGCAACTTGTTTCTGAAATGGTCATCTAAACTTTTAATGAAGGAAGGAGCAAATTAGTTTATTTGTTTTGATCACAAGGTTCCTTATTTCCAGTGAGCTTTCTGCTCACTATGCTATAGCTAGTGAATTGTGCAAGAGATTATTAAGAAGATGATTTACCTACTTTTTTTTATGGGAACAGAGTTTATAATTTGATAATGTAGGCAATTTGATAATGAGTTTCCAGTACAAGGGCAATTTGAAGAAAATACTGTTCATGAACTGTATGTGGACTAACGATACCTGGCATTCATCTGAAATTTGTTGCACAAGATCCAAATGCACTTTAGCCACCATTACCGTACTGATTCTGCTGAAATAATAGATTAAACTCCCATAATCTTCAGCGGAGCCAAGAATTCATCCTCACTTGAGGTCTGTAAGCTCTCTTGCTCTTTCTCTCCTTAACATCTGCCCGCTCCCTTTCTCTCTCTCACCCTGAATTCCCTAATCTATGTTTATGGGCTTACTACATCCATCATTAAAATGCAGCTATTCCTGTTCAGCAGCTTGCAGCAGGGTAACATAAACAAATGAAGAGAAACATAGGAATGGGATATCAAATATCGTAGGTGGCCTTAAAACTTTGTTTTTAGCATTTAAAATATTGCTAAGCCATATTCTGACATGTAAAATTACACCACCTTGTCTTTGCATGTGCTCTTTCTTCAAACCCATAGTTTTATTTCTGGCAAGTTGAGCTGATTCTGTAAGAATTGTTCAAGTACTGGAAAGCACATGTTGGCAGATGTGGCTAGAAACCTACCACAGCATAAACAGGCACACATAATGGATTCAAGACTCTTTTGCCTGCAGTTAAGGGTAGTTTTGTCATTGATTTTGGTAACAAAAATATCAGGCCCAGTGAAATAAATGAAAGATGACTAATCACATTTTCCTGTTCATTGTTTACCTTTCATTCATCATCTGTTCTTTAACTATGAGCTCATTATTTTGTATTCCTTCAGCTGAATTTGTGCAAAAGAAATATATTCACACATGCTGTGTAACCATCTGTTTGCTCTGGCAAGTTATATAGTTTTGCCTTTCAGGAGGCTGCCGTGATATTATGCAAACATGTCTGTTCATTTGCTACACCATCTTGGTTACTGCTTCAGCCATGTTCTCCGTTCCAGCTTTCACATCTGTATTTCAAACTGTATAATGTCCAGACTCAAGCCAACTCCATCGCTATTTGGGGAACTTCAAAACGAAAGGGAAAGATTAATGGTCATTTAATAACCTGTGAGCAAAACTCTCTGCTTTGGTTGTCTTCATTGTTTAACATTAATTGATGTATGTGCAAAAGCAAAAATGAAGTAATGGGAACAAACTCGACGAAGTCAGGAGATGTTTGGAAGTCAGATGCATTTTTGGTTTAGTGAGAGCCTGAAAAAGTAGCAGATCTGTGGGAAACATGAAAATATGTGCGTTAAAGCAAGGGGAGTCTCCATTGGTCAGCTTTACTAAAATACATTGGTAGATTGTGCTGTACTGCTTTTGTGGTCTGAAAAACAAATACACATTGGGTCACATTCTTAGTCCATGCCTGTAAGCATAGGTTCTTGTAGTCAGTGAGGTTACGCCAATATATTTAGCTAAAATCTGTCCCTGCACACAAATAAAAATGGTGATGATAGGCCATTTTTTCTGACTGCGTGGGTCCAACTCAGGTTTCTGAAAAGCTGTGCTGTCACTAGTAAGTACCTACTGCCATTCAACAGAATGAATAAAGGAAGGAACACAGGTTGCGTATATTATGATGCTATGGATATTTTCTCCTACTGTCATATTGATAGTAATATTGCTTGGCTTTTACTTCCCCCCTCCCCTTTTTTTTCCCTGCTGACAGCAAACTACATAAATGGACGCAAGACAGATATAAAGACCCTGCACCGGCTGAGCCCGAGTACTGTTTCTAGAGAGCTCTCCAGTGATGGGCACCTGTAAAAATTTTGGTTAGGAAAAGTAATATCACTCTTAGGTGTACAACAGACATAGGAGAAAAGGTTGCTGTTTAGCTTCGTGCCAAACCAGGACTAAGTACTGTAGTGCTTCAAGATGTTCTTAAGGAGGTATCTTTTTCTAGCTGATTTTGAAAACAGAAAGTTCGAAGGAGCTTAAGGCTTGTTGGGGCAAATTTTGATATTGGCCACACGGTACAGTATAGATACTCGCCTGAAGAAAATGGGGCTATAGTAGGAGGTACCTTGCATTTTGTTTTCGCACTATTGTATTTGGTAGTGTAAAACACATACTCGAAAATAAATTTTACAGTGTTTTTATTTCCATTAAGAAGTATGGGAACATGAATTTTCTGGGTTTTATTTTTTATTTGTGAATATTTCACTGTGGGACAATCCAAAAAATGTCTCAAAGTGAAAAAGTGCTCAGAGAATTCTAACAAGCCCCACTGGATAGCTACATCAGTGTGCTGGAGAGGGGGTAATGGAGCATTTGCATTTAAGGTAAATATTTGTGACATCAGCAAACATTAGTTCAGAATTTAGTCGTATTATTTAAGCTGCATGGCCTCACAAACTAGAAGTAGTTGAAGAAACGAGAATTTTGGAACTAAATAGAAGAACATAGAATTCTGGGGAAAATACTGATATGCATTGCATCAGGAGATGCCTTTTTTTTTTTTTTGGTCACTGCTGAGTCCAGATCTGCAATGCTGTTGTCACATCAGCGGGCTTCAGAAAAATGCCAGTAATTTGAAGGAAATACGGGCAGGAGCAATACATTTTATTTTGAGGCAAGGAAGACTCCTCCTTTTGTAAATGCGATAGAAAGTCTGGATTAATAGTTTGGCTCAAACACAGTAAATACTTTCCAGGTGTCTGTGCACATGAATATACGTCAGGGAGAGTGACTGTTTATTTTTGTCCTGTTCATATTTCCCTTTCCAGACAGAGGACAAATTTTGCAAACTATCAAGAAACTGATACTACAATTCCTTTCTTAGGGTGGTCTTTCTCTTCAAGGAGTTAGCTGTGGTGAGTCCTGTGCTCCTAGCAGTGCTACTGAGACAGTTGTTAGGCAAGTGTTGCCCTCCTCTGGGAGAGGGATAGGTGACTTCAGCAGAAGGCCCTCCAGTTCTCTGCTCTGCGTGTCCTAAAGCAGTTCCTCTCTTACGAGGAGTTTTGGGAAGCACAGGGCTCTTGAAACCTCTTAGAGGGCATCTCCAAGTTGTCCCTAGAAGGTTTTGTCCTCGTTGGGTATAAAAGGGTCTGTTCCTAAAAACAAAGCAGGCTCTGAATCACTGCATGCAACATATTGGCAAATTGCTGTGCCACCAGGACGAATTTGCTGGAATTGGTGTGCAAATGTCCATGGCAAATCTCCAGACTTAGTGAAACTTTCCTTCTCATATAATTCACAACAATTCTTGAAAGCTTCCCAACTTTTCCCTATGTTGCTATTTTTATTTTGAATGGGAAAGGAGGAAAGAGCGTATGAACAGTACCAGATGTAGACACCTTTTATGTAAAATTATACCCTGCTCTTCTAATAGCACACAGAGCTGAATTCATGATAGGCGTTGGCATTGATACGTGGTCTGCATACACAAGGACGTTGTGAAATCGATTCCAAACCAAACATTGGTATTTCATCTGGGAGAAAATGCCTTGGTTTGCTGCCTGTGTACAGCCTGCGTTTTTAAAATAGTGATGGCAATGACTTGCCTGCCATGTTCACTTCCAAAAACCAAGGTCGGTTCCAATTCTTGCTAAGCCTATTTTGGGAAACAGCAGTTCTTGGCTCTTCAAGAATTCACACTAGCAGGGAACTTAATTGGCTCATTAGAAAGACTAATTTGGCAAATCAAATCATAATGTTTTATCCAAGCTTTAGTTTAATTTAATTTTGTGTAATTTTCAAGACACTTGGGAAGCCAGCTGCAATCAAGGCTGTTCTGAATGGCAGCTCCAGATGAGCTGGGGAGCTGGTTGCACCACAAGCAGGAGGTTGGGGGTGGTTCCTCCCCAGTGCATGTGGAACAGCAAGCCAGGTCCAGAGCGTAATTCCCATCCCTCTCCGGCAGCTGGTGGGTAAGTCCTTCTCTAGAGCAAGATCCCGCAGTGGCAAAAAGCGTATGAGCGTATGGCAATTCCTTTGTGATCTGTGGATACAAGGGCTCTCCAAATAGTACAGTAACACCTGAAACAAAGGCAGGCAACAGCTTGATTGTTTGTCTGCGGACAACAATGCTCTCCTTGCCCTTTGACAACTCACCCTGCATTGAGACTGGGTGGGTGTTTTGTAATGTAAATTGGAGGTATTTACTGACCATAACCACAGCATGTTTTGAGGACTGTACAGGGAACCCAGTTTTTTCAGACACTTGCAGCTATCTGTTTCTAAACCACTTAAAATCGCTTGATGGAGACTTTGGTATTTCTAATGGACAGTGGAGGTGTGTTTAATTAATATGCCTGGTTTGAGCAGTTTCCAAATATGCCATTGAGCTTGTCTATCACTGTATTCACCACTTCTCATCACTGTCGTAAATTGTAACTGCCTTTGTATACCTGCCACGTTTATGCACGCGCACGCAGACACTGTGTGAGCAGTTCTCTGGAGGGGATATTGTTGTGTGAGCCAAGAGCTTGCATGTTGCTATCTGTTGGAGACTAATGAGCCTAAAGCACTTTTTAGTTAAAAGGCACGTAGAAAAAATGGCTCTCAGTAACTCTGTCTCTTTCTCTCTCCTTTTTCTAGGAGGGATATTTCTGTATTACCTGTCATGTTGGCCCATGAGTGTTCCAGTGATTTAAATGATCTGAAAAATCTGTTTCAGGGTAGATCTAGTATAGTTTAGTTAATATTGGAGTTTTACTAACAGGAAAGCTAATGAAAGAATGGTAGTCATGCAGAGCAAAAGTAGTAATGTTTTTTTGGTTTGTTGGTTGTTTTTTTTTTTTTTTTGAGGAAGAAGTTCCTAAACCAGAGCTGGCAGCTGAAGAGCAGCAGTTGCAAAGCTGGAGCTTTCAAAACTGGTGGTGTCCTTTAAGCGCACACATACCAGCTCCAGAAGATTATGTTGCGAATACTTGTTTCCCTCTTGTTGTGGAGATGGGAGGAGGAAGACACACTCCACCTCAGCTTTCCACGATGTAGGAACACGTGATGTCGGTGTGTGTAATTTTTCCACTCCTAGTTTCTCACTTGGTGGTGACAGCAGTATGCTCCTATGGGCTCAAGACTTTTGCAGTGTTTGCAAAGCTTGAGAAGTAATTCCCAAGAATAGGCTAATTTCCTAATTAGAAGATATATGTCCACGTGCACGTGGTTTTTCAGCTAATTCCTGCTCAGTCATGCTGTTCTTAAGAGCTTTTCTTTACTTACTGTGTGATATCTCCTGCATGAGCAAGCTCAGTCAGCCATGGTAAAATACGGTATCACAATGACCCTGTCCTATTGTCAAAACCAAACATAGGCATTCGCAATTATATTGCCACTGACTGAACAAAGGACCTAGACATTAAAAACCACATCATTCAGCTTTATGAGGAGCAGAGTCACACAAGGGGAGTGTAGCAGATTCTGTTGAGTATCTGGCCATTGTAATGCACCTAGCTTCTGACTGCACAGACTGTACAACATGACATATTTGCTCCAATCAGCGCAGGACTTTGTCAGAGTATAGGTCTACATGCACTCAAAGCATTTGGCATTCTTCTGTGAGCCAGATAACATCTCCGACAGGGAGGGCATCAGGCTGTAGCAAAAAAAGAGGCTATTTGAGATGCTGGGTCACTCAGACAGAGGGAGATGGAGTGCAGGCACTGCAGAGCTCTGGGCAGGTTTCATCAATCAGAAGAGTTTACACCAACACACACAAGGAGACATTCACTCCTGAAGTTTTTCAGTCCATTAGAAAAACCAACGTAGCAAGATCTAGCTGAGGAAATCGCTGAGTGCTTTCCCTGAACGTGGCAAGTTCGTGGCTTGATACTGGTTCCTGCCTAAGGGCAATATTTAATCAGATGAATGGAGCATTTGTATAAATGCAGCTTCTTGAGCATCCCAAATGCTATATCTGTTTGTAAAGTACTGGCAAAGGATATTTAAAATACTTACAATTATTCAGTGATAGAAGTCCCTGCAATAACAAGTTGTTTGCATCTACAGTTGCCATGGGGAGCTGAACCAAAGACTAAGTAAGGCTTTCCGTGCCTGTAAAGGTTTATGATTGCACTTAGTTCTTATTTTAACAGAATTTTATATAGTAGATGATGTGTGCACTGTGTATTTGGGGAAATGGAAGCAATTACTGCTTTAATAAACATTCAGCAGAATGTGATTACTTCAGCCCACCTGCAGGTGATTTTCTAATCCATAATGCAAGTAGTTACAAAGATACTCCAATCACCTGCAGCAAAAGCAAAAGAAACAGAAACACAGCAGGAAAAGCCAATTTCTAATTAAGCCCGTGGAACTGTGACTAGCCAAAGCAAGCTGTGTGACATAACGGGAATGGAAAGGCCCGATGCTAGGTTGGCCTCAGGAAAATTACTGAAGTTTGCAAGTTAATTTGGATCCAATATGCTCTTTGTTAACAACCCGCTCCAGGATCCTCTGAGGTAAGAAAAGTAGCCTCCTAATTACAGGTGGGATTAGATGCCATACTATCTATTAACCCTGACTTCAGTAGAGGTAGGATTTCATACTTGTAACAACATCCAGCTTCCAGGAGTTTAGCCATCTTGATCTCACCAGGTCTTCTCTTACCTTGCTTTTTCCTTTCCATAGCATTGCAACTTTGAAACTTCTTATGTAAGTCTTTAAAATAGTGGTTTGTGCAGCACCCTCTCAAATGGGTAACCGTATGGCCTCATGCAAGCTGAGAAACTTTGCAGTTTACCTGTGCTGTAACACTTCCTGGGCTAAAGAAGGAACACCGCAAATACTCTGTCTGGCAAGGTAGTCTGTAACGTTTTTGCCAATCTACGTGTTTCTTCAGAATTTACATTGGCATTTCACTACATAGATCTACAGTGGTACCTGCCCTACTGCTAATGATGGCATTTACATTGTCGAATATGTGATTAACTTGGGTCATAAAATAATATTGCTAGGGCAGTCGGAGCCATACTCATAGCTAAAAAAAGCCTTATTTTATTCTTCCTCTGTGATTTTGTTTCTTCCTGAAATCAAGCTTCATGACCTCACTAGCAGTGTTGCTGTCTTTTTCTTGGAGTTTGCCTGCTGTTTTGTTGTTCTGTGAAACATGTGGGAAGCTGTCATGCTTCTTCCTTTTGGGGCTGCCCAGACACACGGCAACGCAACCTCGTTTGCTGTAGCAGCAGCTCAGAAGTTCAGAACACCTATGTATTGACATATTTCTACACTTTTATTGCCATGTGGTCATGTATTAGGAACTATACTTTTCCTGCATGGTGTTCAATGATTTTATGAGAGAAGCAGGAAGTCCTTGTTTCTGTGGTGTAAGGTGGGTTAATTCATGCTGTCTCTCTTGGACAGAGTCTCTTGGAGGCTATAGTTCAACTAGAAGCCTTCTGTATGTGTATGTATATAGTTCAACTAGAAGCCTTCTGTATGTGTATGTCTATAATAAGCAGCTTTCAATATCTACATGCAGGGAGGGAGACACTTCTCATCCTACGAGGAGGTAAAGCAGCCAGCGTTGGAGAGCTGTGCCGCTCAGGCGTTGAGCCAGACACAGACCCAGACTGTCCTGCGTCACAGGAGCCCCAATGACAGGCTCAGACTGCCGCCCCAAAAATTTTGGCTTTTCTGTGTTTTCTCTCGCACGACTTGCAAAAGCCACTGCGCCAACATGTCCATTCAAAAACCGAAGTGCTGAGGCACTGCTCTCTGATCGCAACATCCTTAGCACCTCCGCACAAAATTGAGACCCCTGGTAGATCCCAGTACCTGGTCACCTGGATCTGAATCCCCAAAGAATACGTAACATCTGTGTAATCGATCAAACTATTTTTTTCCCCAATGTCTGCCCCCCCCCCCC
>Ga0065711_1005105_pt1 | contig 21290 bp, 19 predicted proteins | sample Hoacrofraction12_FD_59098 | JGI IMG/M metagenome (GOLD analysis project Ga0065711, IMG submission 59098) | Hoatzin crop microbial communities from Cojedes, Venezuela - Epithelial fraction 12 v2 (version 2) | ecosystem: Host-associated > Birds > Digestive system > Esophagus > Crop | place... | reverse complement strand
GTACCCACCTAGCGGCCGCCGGGCCGGCCTCGGGGACGCCGCCGCCGCTTCCCCCGACCCGGCCGTCCCGCGGCTTCACTGCGGCCGCTTGCGAGCAGCGAGGCCCCCTCGCCGCGGGACTGGAGGGGGCTGGCGGCTCGTCGAGTGAGTGGCATCGCCGCCCAGAAGAGAACATTCCAGAAGCCTCCCAGCCTAAAATTATACAGGTGCCCAAAACCGAGGAGGCATCCGACAGCTCTTGTCATCAACGTTTCCTTTTGTTTTCTCAAAAGGAGTCGGGATTTTTTAGCTGGAGCTGAAGCGCTTCTGGACAAACCCTCTGAAGTTCTTGCCCAGGCTGAAAACACCTATTGAAGTCTCCGATGTTGCTTCCATGATGCAGCTATCGCGCTGGGCAACCCCAGATCCAGGTGGCCAGGGCAGAGCGAAGAAGAGGAAGGTGGACTGTGACTCGTCGTGACAAAGACAAGGCTTTGGATCAGCTTCTGAAGGGGGATGGCATGGTGTCAGCGGGGGATGCCTGCAAGAGGGCTCCTGCCTGGGGCTACCACCAGGAGCACAGTCTTGCAATGCGCCAGCCACTGGAAAACAAAACCCTTGGAGAAGCACGGGGAGATTCCTCCCCCGTGCCTGCAGGAGCCCCAGACGATAACCCCCTGGTTGGACCAAAGAGCTTTAGCTCATGCATGATGCCCTACAGCTTGGTTAGGCTGTCACCAGGCCTGATGGCCTTAAATCCACCGCAGGTCCTGGCCCAGTCCCAGCTGCTGCTTTGGTGCGGGTGAGGAGACCTAAGGTCCCTGCCACCAGAGCCCCAGGCTGGGGGCAAGGGCTGCATTTAGCTCCCAGAGGCCTGGTTGCACCAGGACCTGAGGCAGGACCCTGGCTGTCACTGCAGTGTGTAGTACCGGCCACACCACTGCTGACCCCAGCTTGGGGACTGCATGGGCATTTTGCCCCCCCCAGAAGCTCCTCGGATGCTACAGCATCCTGCCAGCTCCCCATGCAGGAGCAAACTGCTGCTTCTCTCTGGTGTCTCTTGCTAAGAGACCAGCAACTGTTCCCACCTGGTTTACGCCACCCGCTCTGCCAACCGGGCCAGCCCCTGACCTCTCCGCGCAGGGAAGTTTCACCCGTCCCCTCCTCCCCGGCCATTTTGCAGGCTATGCGGTTGGGGCTTGCAGAAGCCATGCTGCTGGAGCTACTGCTCTGTTTTCTGCAGGGGAGCACGCATCTTCCTGTGCAAAGCTGGGTCCCAGGCCAGTCTCCACGCTAACATTGATTTACCACCTCTTGACTCTCACTAGTGGGGTTTTTTTTTCAGCAAACCTTCAACCAAGGAGCAAGAAAACCAGATCTTCTTCCCTGCCCCTTGTTCTGCAGTTGAAAACAGATCAGAAATGCAATCAGGGACAAACCTGGAGACCCCTAATGCCAAGAAGGTTTATTTTGGATTTTGTTTGGAGCAAAGACCAGAGCTGACTCTTTTAATTTCTGATGTGTTAGGAATCTCAGGTTCAAAATCCCCCATGCTTAAGCAATATAAACCAGCTACTGGCTCCTCGGTTCTGAGGGAGATTTTTCCAGTTGCAGGAGCCCATGGTGAATTCCTCTCTGCCTTGTACTTCTGGATTTGATGAATCCAGTCCATATTTAGCCTTGATTTGAAGGGTGCATAAACTGAATGTCTCACTGGAAGCACATGGAGAGCTGCCTGCTGACCTGACCCTTGCTTGCATTTCAGCCAGCAGCAGCAGCAGGATTAGTTCATTAAACACTTTCAGGTCAAATTCTCCTGTATAAAGAAATATCCTCAGGTGCGTTGACTGTCAGCAGTAGGGGAAGTGACCTCTTGGGTCAGTGTTTATTGCAACGACGATAAGAAACCAAGGAGGAAGTCCATAGGTAGGGAGATGATGCCAGGACAATGCCTCTGGTACGGGGGAACCTCTCAAATCTCCCAGTCTGGTGAACCCCACCTGAAACGGCAAGAGCAGGGGCTTGGGGGATGGGTGTGTTTCCTGCTGCCATTGGTATGCTCTGCAATCTTACACGACTGTATGGAGCATCCTTCCCATTTCCCTCTCTGCAAAACAGGGACAATAATACCGTATTTTGCAGGGCCCCAGTGCGACTGAACTAGATAGATCTTGCATCGCACTGCAGGGTCAGGCAGTAGCTCGGCCTTGCATGGCTCAGAAGAGAAGGCAAATTGGTGGCTTTTCTTGGCTTGCGGTGACAGCCATGCCAGGGTGTGGGTACCACTTCATGAATCGCACTGAGGACTTGGCCTGCACAGTCTGGTGCTTGGAAATAGTCTCCAGCTTGTTCCTTCTCCGCATTCACATGTCCCTCTCCAGTCTCTGACCTAGAATTCTGTTGTCTTTCCACACACAATAATATCATTCAACATATTAGTCCCCAGGCTTTTCAAGGTCAGTGCCATCAATATGTGGAAAGCACTAGAGGACAATAACAGGTTGATAAGTCACATGGCAAATTAGGAAAAGCCCTCAAGCGTTGTAAAACGTATCAGATCCACTTATCACAACCCTTTCTGATAGTTTCTGCAAATCCCCGGTAGTAAACATCCTGCCTGCTTGCAGTGCCAAGGACGCTTCCCCATTGTGCGATAGCAGGCAGCTGTCAATCCCAACCGCTCCTGACACAGACCTGAAGTTCTCTGTTCTTGCTCTGGAGAAGAACAACCAGAGTCACTCGCTCTGCAGACCTTAGCAATCTCTTCTGCTTGCAGAGCTCATGAGGCACAGCCAAGGGCTGGGTGAAGAACCACTGCTGAACCCCCTTGGGCTGTGCCAAGCCATTTCCTCTCGTTGCTTTGTTTCCGGGCCGGTGGCTGGGGCAGCGGCCAGAGGTGCTTTGGGAAAGGCAGGGCAGGGCAGTACATAGGAGACTCCTGTAAGACAGTGAAGTGTCTGGGGTAATGTAGGATCTAGGCCCCTCTATACTAGTAAACTGAATACTGCCAGACACTGAAGGCAATTGCCTACCCTTGTCCCTTGCAGAGTTCTGTCCTGAGCCGACCAGCACACGGCTCCAGGCATGGTGCAGGAATCAGCACAACCAGTATGAACATGAGCTGTTCAATGCTAGCTGGGCTCCGCCTCAGGGGAAAGCCCTGGGCACATTTAATTTACTAGTGCAGATGTACTGTGTGGCTTTCTCAGTGCTGTAATTCGCTGCCTCTTGGAAGAAAGAAACACGAGCCTGTTCCCTGTCTAAGCATCTGACCCCTGGGAGGAAGGTGGCTGGCCGTTCAGTTTAGGAGAGCGGGGACTCCGACCCACCACGAAGGAGAGCAGGCACATCCAGCATGGAGCACACACGCTCCTTCCTACCCATCCTCAGGGTGGGATTCACCTCCCCTGAGAACAGCTGGGAGTCTGGCTCCAGCAGAGGGGTGGAGATGGACAGACCCCTCTGGGAGACGGTTCCTCCCGTCCTAAGACACTGATCACCACTAAACTCCCTCTGGCAGAGCCCAGACGACCTGGCCACGCCAGGTGCCTCACGTCAGCCTGGCCGAAAGAAGCCGTTTTCTCACGGCTCGTGGGCTGGGGCATGCCGACAGGGCAGTCTGCAGCCTCCAGCCAGAGAACAATTCTCCCCAAATGATAGAGACGCAGCAGGCAAGAGAAACATGCGGTGAGGAAGAAATGGCCCAGTTATCTTCATCCTGTTAGCTCTGTTCCTGCCATGCTGTGTCCAGTGTCACTCGGAGATAAAGAGCAAGTACCTTATTATCACCATCATGTCTGCCCTTGAGGGTTTATTCTTTCACCCCCTCCTGTCTTTGTTTCTTTCCCCCTCCCCTGTCTTTTTTCTGTGTTGTGTCCCTACTTCCTACCATGCAATTCCCACTTCCCATATGGGTCTCATTCCTACCCTGTCCCCATCCTGTCTGCTAAAATAATCAGCAGTGAAACCCTGAATATGGCCGTTCACATTGTTTCCGTGGGACTTGGTGGCAAGTCTCCTAGTGCGATGAATGAAGGCAGGACGCACTTCTTGGAGCCATTGTTTTGAGCTGTCTGCCGACTCAGGAAAGCACTGCCAGCTCCGTTTACATGGAGTCCTTGACTGGTAGGTTTTCTCCTCCATCTGCTCTGAGTAAGAAAAGAATCAGACCCTTGTGCTTTAAACAGTGGCTGCTCAGCTTGTGGAATGCGTGCTTCATAACTAGCTCATGGGCCAGAGCCGATCCATGGGAGGGATGTTGGATGACAGCATCATGATGTGGTCCTTCATGAGCAGCTGCAGACTCTCTTCATTCACTCCTTGATGTGACTGTATAGAGAGGGAAGCTGGCTAGTGCACCGAGGAGTGTGGAATAAGATTGCCAAGCCTGAGCTAAGGCTTTCCTCCTCTCAGGCAGCCCTGATTGTCGTGTTCATCACATTTACACAGTTTTCAGTCAGCTGACAGCACGGAAGGAGACAGCTCACAAATGTTTGGAGAGAGCTGCATAGACATCTCCTGACTCCAAACAACAGCACAAAAACACGCCGCAGCACCTTCTAACTAGCACATGTAGTAGAACATTTTACTCCACAATCTAAGACTGCCGCCAAGGAAGTAGGAATGATGGCAGATGAACCTGGAAGGCATTAGCAGGATTTGCAGGTTATAAACTAGTATTTTCTTGGACATTTCAGATTGTTCTAATAGCTTCCAGGCTTCCAGCATGCAGAAACTGACAGGACCTTGCCCAATACCTGAATAGCCGCACTGTACTGTTTACAAACATGATTCACCAAAAGAGCTCTAAGTGGGGTCTGAATATTGACGTAACAAAAATGAGCATGAAGTGAGACATCCTGTCTGCCAAGGAAATGGTCTAGCTTGCTGGTAATTGAAAATTCAAGGCAGTCTCATCTTTTTCAGTAATAACATCTTCCCATACCAAGAGAACAGCTTCCCATCCATGTCCTGCCCCTGTATTGCAAGAAATTTATTTATCTGCTACTGCTCTCCCTCTTTTGACCCTAGCAATGGATCAGCATTCTTCTGTACCGTTCGTATACTCCCAAAGTGTATATATAGAGGCCCTGATATAACAAAGCCTGGAGGGCCCCAGCCTCCTATCCTAAACAAGAGTTTCCCTGAACACGGGGGAGGGTGACACAATTTCTTGTAAAATGCCCATCCTTTCTCAACCTCAGATGGTCCCCCCAAAGCTCTCCTACTTCTCCTCACTCAGAATCGGGCTGCAAGGGCTCCTCTGTGGGCATACGGAGCAGGTTTCACCCCTTCAGCCTGAACGGGAGGCAGCTCTCCTGTCCAAAGACCTCTGTGAGGATCTCCCAGCTCTTGTGACCATGGCATGAAGTCCTAAGGCTTCCCTCTTTGGTAGGGTTCCAGGTTGTGTTGTTGCTGCTGTTCTGGGTTGTTTCTTGCTCTGTCACATGTATTTTCAGCCTAAGACTGCACATTCCTGGGAGAAGGGGGTTCAGCAGCCAAACTCTGTCAAGCCCCATTCCTCTGAAGAAGGAGGACCTAAATTACTGTGATGTTGCCATTCATCACTGTCCCTGGCTAGTCACACAAGGGGAACAGTTTCAGCCCAACAGTTTCAGAGCACCCTTTCTCTCCAAATTCTATAGAACCATGCTCTGCCCTCCCTGAGACAGAAACAGGAACAGCCACCAGAAAAAAAACAGGATCAAGGGGATCCTGTATCCTCCCCTCGCCAGGCTGAAGGCAGTAGCTTAAAGGAAAGGAGTGAATAGAGGCAAGTCGATGCTCGGGGCGGCAGGCGAGCCGCCTCCTTGCCCACCTTGCTGGGTTAAGGACATTACCAGGAAACTTCCTAGCCTGGTACGGCCCTCGGACTATTACCCATTCTTGCTCTTCCATGTGGGTGGCAATCAAGCCGCAATGTGTAGTCCAAGGGCAATCGAAAGAGACTTCAGGGCCTTGGGACAGTTGGTACAGGAATCTGGAGCACGGGTTATTTTTTCCTCTCTCCTTCCAGTTGTGGACAGCAACACTGGAAGAAAAAGACACCCCCAGTTTATGAATACGTGGTGCTGTTGCTGATGTCACTGCCACAATTTTGGGGTTTTCGGTAATGGAATGGCCTGCACGGCAGCGGGCTTGCTGGTATCAGATGGGATTCACCTTTCTCAAAGGGGAAAGAAGGTCTTTGCTCATGGGCTACCAGGGCTCACAGACAGAACTTTAAACTAGACTTGAAGGAGGAGGGGGATAATATCAGGCTTGCTCATGACAAGCTGTGGGATGACATGGCAAGGTTAGAGGGACGGGGTGCTAGCAAGGGCCCTCAGCCTGGTGCCCTGAGATGTGCTGGCTACACTGGAGCACAGCTGAAATCTTTCAGAGATGAGCCAGGGAATCCTGAGGTAATAGGGGTCAACAGGGAAACACCAGTGAAATACCTCAACAGTGAAATACCTCGAAGGAATTAAGGAGTGTTCCTCTAAGAAGGTGACACAGCTGACAGCCCAGCTGAAGTGCCTCTACATCAATGCACACAGCATGGGCAACAAACAGGAGGAGTTAGAAGCCACCATGCTGCTAGAAAGCTACAACCTAGTTGCCATTACTGAAACTTGGTGGGACAAAACCCATGACTGGAATGCAGCTATTGATGGCTACGGCTGTTCAGAAGAGACAGGCAAGGAAGGAGGGGTAGAGGCATTGCCCTCTAGATCGAGAAATAGATAGAATGTGAAGAGCTGTCTCTGAAGAATCGCCATGAGCAGGCTGAAAGCTTATGGGTAAGGATCAGAGACCGAGGCAACAAAGGGAACCTTGTGGTTGGTGTCAACTACAGGCCGCCTGATCAAGGGGAGCCTACTGACGAGGCCTTCTTCTTCCAGCTTCAACCACCCTGACATCTACTGGAAAAGTAGCATGGTGAGCTGTAGGCAATCCAGGAGACTCCTGGAGTGCATTAAGGATAACTTTTTAAGCCAGGTAATAGACAGCCCTGCCAGAGGGGATGCAATACTGGACCTGATGGTAACAAATGCAAGTGAGCTAATCAGTGATGTAAAGACTGGCTGCAGTCCAGTGCTCTTGGATGGAAAGAGAGATGGTTTCAAACTCTGATACTCGAGCAGTTTCTGTTCCTTGTATGACAACTGCATATCTTACAAATACATCAGAATGCGTGGTGCCCACAGAACATCAGTGACATGGCTACGTCAGCTGAGCGGGGTTTCAACAGCACATATTCCAGCATTGAGGGCCCAATTCTTTTTGTAGACCCAAGCCTAGACAACTCACCTGGTTGCTGAACTCAGGTTGCTCAGGGTAAATAGGTCTTTAACTGCTGCACTATCCTGCTTCCTTGTCTCATTTGTGTTTCATAATCTTTCCTAGGCTGCTGACAGTTTCAAAAAATCAATTATTTTGTTGAGGCAGAATTTACTGGTAATTACAGATCTAATCTTCTTTCTTCAACAGTTGGATAAAGAGGTACAAGCATGAAGCACATATGTGGCATTGTGGGTAGGGAGGGAGAAGTTGTTCTTCAGCGATTGTACATTAGAAATATGGCTGCCAAAGATCAAGTTTCCAAATGCCTGGGATCCACATGTTATGTAAAAGCAGAGTAGCATCTTGGCATGGAAGATGAACATTACATGAAGGAACTCCANGTCTCCCCGGGTCACATTGTCCTCACAGGAGATGAAAGCTCAAGAGCCGCAAAGTGGTACCCCATCAGCTCCGTTTGCCACAAGGCAATGTATTTTGCTTTGACTGCTTTGAATGCAAACCCCTTAAAGGAAACATGTGCTGGGTATACAAATACAGTGTTTCGTTTATTTAAGACACAAATGTAAAACCAAACAGGCTTTCATAGTTCCAAGTCACAGATGTGTTTAACGAAAAACAGCTATTGGGATGTTAATAACAGCTCCTTGTACCGTAAGCAATGAGTCCACTCAGTCATGCTTTTAGGAAACTAACAGTTTCGACAGATCAACCTATTAATCACTTGGCCTCCTAATGGTTCGTTTAAGGGCAGTTCTTATGAATTAGTGCGCTGACAGTTCACCGAGTAGTATACACAGACGTCCCACATTCTACTCCTCCGAGGTCCTAAAATGACAGGATCTCCTCTGAGATACTAATGAGGAATTCATTTGACCCACATTGCTTCCATTCATTCAGTCTTTAGTCGCTTAGTTAACTCGGAAATGCTCCTGTGGCTATAAAACCTGCATCAGTATTAGGAAGATGACAATCCATGACCCCACACCAAAAACCCTGGAAACTCAAGTGACTAGCTGGCAGAAAATGTTGCCCCTCAGTGCAGCCAGTGAAAGATGCTGATTTATACTGGCCATGAGAGAAACTGTAAGGTAAAATCATTGTTTTCTTTCACTGAAAAGAGTCAGGTAATTTGGATAAGTATTTTTTTTAAATGTTAGCCTGGAAAAATTGGGGGGTTTATATTGATTGGACTCCCATGTTTTCCTCTGCAAGGTCTGCTGTCTGTGCTCCGCTGCTTCAGTCCTGAGAGCCTTCGTGTCAAGCTGCTTAAAACTGATATGGGATGAAACAGACAGTAATACCTGGGGATTTTTTTTTCCCATCTTTCAGCCACAAGCATGCACAACACTAAACTGCAACATGTAAACTCATTAATTCTATATATATTTGGGTATTATTTCAGGCTTAGTCATTACTGTTGCCATTAGAAAGCCAGGGAAGTCTAGCTATATCTGGATTTTCCTCCCCTTCAGCTCCAGGAATAAGCATAGGTTTTATGATTGGGGCTGGTGCATGGCATGGAGTTTCAGCCAAGGGAAGCTTTACTGTCCATGTCCTTGCTCTCTGGTTCCTCTGCTGCAGACCTCAGTGCTCAACACAGTGCCGTAACTCCTCTCCAGCTCCCGAGGCTGTCAGTGGATGGGTTAGCTAAGACGTGACATTTCCCGGTGCGGAAGCAGGTACCTGTAACGGTGTGGGGATGGTAACTTCTGGCACAGGAGCAGGGCAGGCAGCTGGATGTCCTGAGTCCGACTGTCAAACTCTTGCATCAGCAGTTGGTGGCTGAGCAGAATGGTGTCATTTATCCTCTCTGCTAAAGGCATAAGAAATGCCAGTAGTAAAGCACTTCATGGGTTAATAGTAGACAGATGAAGCTGCCCATTCTTTCTTTTACATCCTTATTTTACCCGCTGTTTGCTACAGTTCCCTCCTCCCTTCAGAACATGAGTAACTAGCTGTATAATCAAGGTGACAGCCTGGAAGACATTTTCCCACTATTTCTAGTGAAAGACACATTTTCTAGTGAAAGACACAGACTAATTTTTTGGACCAAATTAATTTCCTCAGTGCTGCAGAACTCGCGTCCTCCAGCTGAAATCTGAGTTGTGCCAGAGAGTCGCTGCTGCCGCAGCTTACCCAGCACTGGGCAGACCAGCTCACATGGAAGAACATACTTTGCAATTGAAACCACGTTGTCTACAAGGAGCAGTGCAGGCCAAAACTCCAAGTGTGTGTCCCTAGCCCTCTGCAACGCCCCGTTCCAACAGATGGTCACATTTTCAATCAAGGCTCTTCATTATTAAGTGAGAAACCTGTGGCTAACAAGTGCTGATCCATGTGATTACATGGTGTATCCAGGTTTTTCTCTTCCCCATCCCTATACACACATGCAACTTACTACCCTCACCAGGTAAGCAGGTATTTTCCAACCAGTCATGTTCTAGTTACAGAGACAACATCTAAACTTATGTCACAATGCTGGACTGCACGTTCAATACATGTTCCTTGGGGTCTCTGTCCTAATGAGACAAAAGTACTTATGCCTGCCAGTGCCACCAGGCAAGCTCTGCGCTTATCCCAAAGAAAACAGAGTCCCAAAATCTGCAAGTATATGTGTACATGTGCGCACATGCACGCATGCAGCCCCCCCCCCAGTCTAATAGGAAAACCATCAACTCCCTCCTGGAAAGATCAATTCACAGATAATGATTGATTCATGGAAAAGAAATGGGAAAGATAATCAGAGAGAACTGCTGTACAATGCGATGGTTTGCTACGTAACACTGTCGCTTGGTCTGCTGTTGTCAAAGATGAACGTTTAAGAATGAAGCATCCTTGCCTCCCTACGCTGCATGAGAACAGTCGGCGTCACAGGCTGCAGAAGTGAGTTGTTTTTGTGCAGGGTTCCTGTTTGTTACTCATTTCCCCTCCCTGTCCTAACACTGTGCCTCTTTAAAGCTCTTCCAAGATTCCTTATAGGAGAAGGTTTGCTGCCAGCTCAGAGCTTCCTGCTGTACTCTCGAAGAGCCTTATCTCTGCAGTCTTCATGCAAGCTGCAAGGGGATTTTTTGTTTGTTTGTTTTTTACAACCCACGCCATTTCTGTGGACTAAGCAGCCTCTCTGTTGCTGACTGAGGTGGGGCGCTTTCTCAGAAAATTAATTCGGTAGATTTGTTTAGTTTGCAGGTTCCAGATTAATCTCTGCCTCTGTGATTTCTACACAATGAACACTGCCAGGTTGCCTTATTTAAAAGTCCTTTAAAAAGTTCTTTAAAATCCTCCAGAGAGATGCCTAGGGATCTAGCAAGTGTGTCTTTCCACCTTTCTTTAGTTCCTTTTGTCTTTGATTTTCTAGCACAACTCTCATCTCTGGCCCTCTAAATCACATTTGTGACCAGGAAATAAAAGCCTCATTTTCTTATAGCTCTTCTCAACTGCAAGAGCCTCACTGTATTTCTCAGCTTCACTGAAAGTCTGTCAATATCCAAAGCTGATGTAAAAAAGAGGCCTCATTTCCCGGATCCTCCTTAATTTCCAGTGTCTTTTTACCTCTGCACTTGTGCATATTTGCATAGAAGCTGTATGAAAAAGAAGCTTTTAAAAATACAATTGTATCAATAAACCCTTCTTGCTGAGTTCTGCTCTGGTGCCGGATAAAGATATTGCTGCTGTCTGTCCTGAGGTACAAGTACCCTTGTGTTGCCAGGATGGGCTGGTGCTTCTTCAGTGGCAGCCCAGCCAGCTGCCAGCAATGCAGCGAGGGCACTGGCTGTGGCTGCCAGTGCAACTTCTAGCCAGAGGTCACCCTGAGCAACAGCATGAGCTCCCTGGGTCAAACTCCAGATGCTAAATTTAGCGAGAAGTAGGTAGTATCTCTAAAGAGACCTAGGTTTGGGGCCTCTAAGATGTCCCATTGATTACCATAGCTATTAAGCATTGACATCTTGGAGCATCTGGACTGTAAATGGTAGTAAAGTGACCAACAGCAGGGCTTGCTCTCAGGAAGGCACCTCCCAGAGTAGAGTTCAGAGCAGGGAGTCCTGAATCTCAGCTCTGCCCTGTGACCATTTCTCTGAGGCCATCGGATATATTTCAAACTTCAAGATGAGGGGTTGCACCTCGGTACATAGACACCTCTCATGCTAATGAATAATTAAGGACCCTCCCAGACACTCAGTCTATATTAAGAAAGGATTTCTGCTCTGGTTTGGTTTTGGTTTTGTTTTGTTTTTGAATTTAAAATGAGAACCACAGGTGAAGGCCTAATAACCTGAGTCAGATCTTCACGCAAGATGAGTCAGGCTGAGCTGGCTTTTCTCTCTGCGTGAATCACTTGCTGTTGTGGTTATGTCTAGGAATGAAGTAGGGCTGCCCCAGAGGCTGCTCTTTGGGGAAAAGCTGCAGCGTCCCAGTGCTGCCAAGGAGAAGGTGCTGTCTTACTTCTGTTCTTCCAGTGAAACTGGCAGCGAGTGAGCTGCAGTGCACAAACTGATGACACAGTTTATCACCTGAGAGGCTGCAATGAACAGCTTGGGCACACTCACGGCTTTGGCGTCAGCAGAGGTGGTGTTGTCTAGGCACGTCAATATAATGACCCCAAAGAGACAGGCAGCTCAAGAGAGGTTGAAAGACCTGAAGAAGTGGAAGTCTGCTCTGTGTTTGCGTGAGAAAGTGTTCATTCCAGCCTGTGTCTCCATGTGGCTGGACCCGATAAAAATTGTTGTGCTGAGTGATGGCTTTCCTTTCCCTCTGTGAGGGGAGTGAAGGAGTCAGAGCTGCTCGTGACACACAGCATGGATGAGAAGGTGAGCAGCATTTCCATGACCCAGAATATGACAGTGACAAATGCTGCACTGTGTGGCAACACGGGCTAGGGACGGCACCAGCTAATGCACAGGGTGGTAAACATTCCCTGTCTGCAAATGGAGAATGGAGAGCTCTGCTGAAATCAGTGAAAGGAGAAGGAAATGACAATCTGCTGAAGGAAAACTCTTGAGATCCTAACTGGGGCTTGAGAGAAAAAAAAAGATTATTGAAGAGCTGAGAAAAGTCCTGCTGGTATTTGGGAATGAACCAGCACAATGTTGTGTTACATCTCCTCAAGTGAATTCTCAAGGCAAGAGAGCAGTACATGGCTGAGAGGCGTGATCTGGCCTCCCAGCCCTTGGAAGCCACTTAACAGCCCAAGGGGTGATCATCATTACCAGGAATTCATTTGTGAGGGCATTAGAGGAAAACACTAGCTTTGAACAGACCTGCCCAACTCAGGATGCTGGGCATTTTGCCTCGTAGAAAAAGACTTGTGGACTCCTAGACAGCACTGGCCTTACAACATGACCTCATGCACAGCGAGGATCCTGTTTCCCAATAGACTCATGAAAATGGCAGAAGCAAATTTTACCTTTCATTTCTGAACAGTTTTACTCTTCTAATGAGGTTGTTTCAATTGTCCTCACAAGAGACCTGTCAAGCCAAATCTGGGCAGACTGTGACTACGGCAGTGTCAGATGGAGAAGGAGCAGGTGGCCATGCCCCTAAGCTCTTTTCTTCCCCCACTGTCATCCTTGGAGAATGGTTAGTGATGCAGTAGCCTTGCTTTTGGCATCAGAAGTTAATTTCCTAGCAAATTATTGAAAACTCAAAATTATTCCCATTTCCCACACAGCAGCAAATAATAAACTATTAATATTATTCTGACTTGAGGACCTGTGTGGTTTGCCAAAGCAAGATAATTATTTGGCTACTTTGAACAGACCCCATCAGGCAGCCTTTTGTGGCATTTGTTTATTGCTGGGCCCCCAAAGCCTCATTATGTGATGTCCTGGTGAAGCTCTAGAAAACTCCTCTCTCTCCACTGTCAGCACAAGACTGTGTTATGTGGCGCCAAGCCATTATGCCCACAGTTCTTCAGAGCATGAACATGGTTCATCCGTCTGGCTTCAGACAGTGTTGGAGATGTTGATGTTCCTTGGGGTGCTGCTATGCCTGGCTGCTCCAAGTGATGTCAGTTCAGCCACCTCATCTGTTTACAGCATAGATGTCTACATTTGATGTAGTTGTCTAGACCCCCTTCTAACAACTGAAAAGATGCAGGCACTTCTAAGGTATGGTTCATCTCACCCTAAAGCAGCGAGCTGGAACAGCTCAGATGATTTGCTTTCTCTCCATTGACTGAAAAGATACCTTCTCTTAAATTTGGGGGGATAAGCTTGCTCTGTCTACCAAGGACTAACTCTGACAAAGCACTCGCCTGGGTGTCACAAAGTCTAACTTCTAATGTGAAGTCCCAGGGGAAGCTGAGAAGCCTGGTTGGGCACCTCAACTCCCGGCACGGTGCGCAGCAAGAGCAGCACGCTTCCCAAGGGAAAGCTGCAGCACCACAGCCTGAGCAGGGCCACCGAAGCAGCGAAGCAGCTCAGCTGGTCACACTTCTCACCCTGCCACCAGCTGCCAACAGCCTTGCCTGGGTGGGAAAGGGAAGGAGCACTGGCTCAGAGAGCAAGATATCCCAGTAGATCAGACATGTCTGCCTGCTTACGAATGCTTTTGAAAAGCTACTGCTATCATGCTGATGGTTTTGCGTGGTCGTTTGTAACCAGTCCTTCTTCAACCTCCAGCCGCTGCTTACCTGTTACTCTTGCAGGTTTCCCTTCCAAGAGTGAGCAAACCACCTGCTCTGGGCTGAACGGGACCCAGCCCTGCCATGGAGGACTGAAAATTTATGCCGAGAAAGGGACAAAGAGTGATTTAAACACATTGTAAATAAGGGCGTCTCCTAGACTGTCACAGGAGCACTTCACATCACACTTCCAGCTCACATTTTCTGCCTGCCCAGGTTGGTCATCCCTTTATCTGAGGCAGCTTCCAAAGCTGCCAGCCATCCTGTGCTGTCACTTCACCAGCGTTAAAAACTTGCCATGACTCCAGGCTCCTTTCACAATTAATAACCTAATGGCAAAGTAGGAGAGCAAGAGTTCTCCTCTTCCACTTCTGATCAGCATCAATAATTTGATAACAATCCTTAATTTAATTTTTTTTCATTTCCAGGACAGTTCAGAGCAGGGAGGGAGAACTGGTAGACAGTATTTCAAACCCATCAGTGATGGTTTGAGGTGAAACTGAAAAGTTTCTCAGTAACTGAAAGGTCTCAGTCTCCTTCTTGAATGTTCTTTAGACACTCAAAATCCTAAATCTCAGTGGAAGTCAGAGGGAATTATGGTCTTACACATCTAAATCACTTGAGCAGGGGATAGCAGCTCATAAGTCCACTCTGATGCCTTGCAAAATTCCACCCATTTATAAATGAGCTTTTTTCCTGGCTTTTCTCAGTGCCAATTGAGTGCAAGTGTTGGCAAGATCCGCGCTAGTTTGTCTGGACTCCGAACTACTTTGCTGAATGCTTAATCAAGCTGCTTGCCTCCCTCTCCCAACAGAGGCCATTTATACAGCAAGAGAATCAGCTGGTCGATGAAGCAGACAAGTGGAGCGGGGGAGAGGGAGCGAGCGCTTTGAATGGGATGAGAACAGAGCCACCGGCACCTCAAGAAAGTTTATCTGCCTCCAGTGCCAAGCACACACAGTGCTAATCTTTTGTTGCCATGAATATTCAAGCCCAGCTGCCAGCAACAGAGGGAGCAGCTGCAGTGGCAGAGCTGGCAGGTCCCCTCGTGGTGCCCTCACTTGCCGACCCTGGCATCTGGGTCTGTCTGGGGGTGGGGAGGGGGAGATGCTGCTTGCATTGCAGACAACGAGCTATTTGGCAGCCCAGCCCTGTGCTTCCTAAGCACCAAGAAGTCAGGAACATGCTCACCCTGGAGAGCCCAGGACTGTCCTCTCTTGCTGACATGGGTATGCCAGATGCTCCAGATGTCTGGGGTCATGTGAACTCCTGGAGAGAAGGGGTGAGTTTGGGACAAGAAAGAGCAACAGCTGGGGCAATCTAAGACTGAAGAACCCCTGCTGCTGCTTGGAGAAGCCAAAGTGAGACAAAAGTCTGCAGGCCCCATGGAAAGCTAGATATACACAGCCCTAGGCAGATCACAGTTCTCATGGCATACTTGGTGATGGGGCATGTCTGGTAGCCGGGCATGGTGGGCTGGTGAAATGCCATTAGAGGAGTGCAGCACAGGTCACAGATAAGTTGGCAGGTGACTGTGCGGTTGCAGTCTCAAGAGCCTCCAAGAGTTGGAGGGCTTTTGTCAGTTGATGTGTCAGGCAACAGTAGGAGGAAGCCATGAACTCACATCAGATGGCCAACTTACACTTCTCCACAATTTAGGGCAGCTTTTCAGGGACAGGGCATTGTAAGAGCAGCTCTTTGTCTCTGCTTACTCCTTAGAGGCAGAGAAATGCCCTGGAAGAAGTATCAAAAGACACCAGGTCACAGCAGACATCCATGCTGCCACAGCATCATTCTGCCCAGCACCAAAGTCATCGGAGGCAGTAATGACCCTGCCCTGGCATGGAAGATCACCGATACCCACTCTGCCTAGCAGATTTCCCTGTAACACACTGAAATACTCTGGGGGGGAAAGAAATGGAAAAAAGATGACTGAGGAAGGCAAGACCAGGCTTCAAGGAGCACTCAGGTGTCTTGCCACCAAACCCAGAGTGTCACTGTCACGGAGCTTTGGACAGGGAACAGGTCAGACACTGCTACTGAACTTTGCGTTTTTGTGCAGAGCCTCAGCGCAGCAGTGCATTAGTGTTGCAGTGGCATAAGCACACCATGTCAGGAGCACAAAGTCCCTGCTCTCTGGCACGTAACTTCCCACTGAGCACAGGCGTACAGCCATGAGACTGGCCAGTTCTCCAGGCTTGCTTGCCACAGGACTTAGAACTGTGGAGTGGTTGATGTTGCTAGAAAAACGACCAGAAAGAGAGATACACAGGTCTTCCAGGAGAAAGAACCACCTTTGAAGGCTAGAGGTGGATATTGTGCAGTTGGCTATTGATCTCCAAGAAAGGGCGGATCAGGATTTTTGAGAAGGTGATCAGACCTGGGTTTGCATCCCCCAGAACAGTTTCTGTGAGCAGCCCATAAGGAAAAATAAGCTGGATACTTGCCTTGGGACACATTTTAGGATGCCACATGGACCAGAGTAAACACTATTAAGCAAGCAATTATTCAGCACTGGATAGAAAAGTCATCTTTTCATGCTGTTGAACTTGCAAGTTCTCCATCCTGTCTATACCCTTTCAAACTCAGAAAGAAAGTCTATCCTAACTGTATTTCAAACAGGACATCTCAGACAGAGGGGTGAAAGAAGGAATAATGGCAGGAAAAATCACATCTATCAAAACATTTAATTTCACTTTATGCTTTCTTTGCCTTTTTTGTACCAATTTTGGGAACATAAACTAATTTCAAACAATTAATGAACTATTTTAGATTTAAGAAGGAGCCGTATTGATCCAGATAAACACAAAGGTAACAGTACCTGCTTGAATAAACTAATTTTTGTCTAATTGTAACTTACCCAATTTTCTGGCAAACATCTCCTCACAGAGCCCAGCCACTCCACTGTCCACTTGCCTGGCACACATCCCATTCGAATGGACACAGAATATAGGTGCTTCCCATGGATTTATGGCTATCTTTGTCTCTAGATTGATATTAAACGATAAATAGTTTGTGTATAAGAGCTTTATCCACAGCAAATCCACCTCCTCCTGCTGCTGCTTTTTCACACTAAGAGGTCAAGGGTTTAGAAACTGATTTCAGACTCCCAAGCTGTTACTGCCAAAGTGCTGATACAGCAGAAGGAAGGGGCGTAGTCACAAAAGGTATCTTTGTTTGCAAGGATTTAAAATCACTTCTCATATTCCACCAGTACTGCATTTCCTTCCTTGGAATTCACCTTGGATTGAGCTACATCCTTCAGGCCTTAGTATCATCACATATATTTTTCTCCCCGTTTTTTTTGTGTATTTGAATACATAGGTTCCCATGAATTCCAGCAGCACTGATCTATGCAGCCTTGCTCTGGGAGTCTGAATGACTTCAGCCAAAGTGGTCTTGATGTGTCCTGTTGCTTTGAAATGCTGGTCTGCACTCTCAAACGCAGTGGCAGCCCCAAAGCCACCAGCTGCGCACACAGCGATGCTGCTGTGCCACACAAGCACGCTGTAGACAGATAAGCATAAAACCAGGCTCTAGCAAAATGACTCGGGGCACTGCTAAACCACGAGGGACAAGATGAGGCAGATTTCCTTGGGGAAAGTGAAAAGGTGGGCAGAGCTGTACCTGGGCTCTCCCTGTGGCACAGAGCTCTGGGACAGATTCAGGCTGCTCCAGATGTAGCCAGTGCCTGAGCTGGTACTGCTCGGCTCCACGATGGGCAAATGCCAGAAACTGATATTTATAACATGCAAATTTATCTGATGGAGTGGGATGCCTGGTTTAAGGTGAGATGAAATATTCATGGCTAGACTACTTTGGGATAGGAGAGGGGCCTGGTGGCTCCAGCAAGATACGTCCCAAAATAAGGAAGTCCTTACAAACACTGCCAGTACTCTTGCAAGACTCCAAGGAAAAAGTTTGGGAGAGCTGAGTAACTCTCATCACAAAGCACTGCAAAGGGGAGAAGGGTTTTATCAGGGAGACAGAGGGAGGAAGCTGACAAAGCCAAGAGAAACATGAGGGGTCCTACGTATCAGGAGTTTAGGAAAAGATGGACAAGAGAATATTTCAACTTTATTATTATCTGTGTACTATCAAAAACAGAGCTGAGATGCTACCAGGGTATACTCAGCACCAGGTGTAATGAGTTTTAATCCCATCTGAAGGAGGCTAAGGGACCCGGTGCAGCACAGCCCCATCTAACCCCCTGATACTCAGCATCCAGAAGTGGGTCCAGATGCACAGGCTGGTGAGGCACTCTGAGTCTCCTCCTGAGACTGCTCCACCGTGCAGACGTAAACCAGATCCCCCAGACTGCCCAGAGGAGGAGAGTGCCCCTCCCGCTGAGGGAGCCAGCTCAGCAAGAGGAGGGAGTCTGGGCTCCCAATTAGACGTGGAGTCAGGATCCCTCTTGCACCCAACTTCTGGCTCAATAGGTATTGGGTTCTTTCCCACACAGTGAATCTTCTTCAACAGGAGCCATCAAAACTGCTCCCCAGCATCCTGTGTCTCTTATCTGGCAAATACACACCGGGGAATTGGTCAGGTGAGCTCTGAGTGAGGCAGGTACGAAGTTGTTCAACACAATAAAACAAAGCCTTTTCTGGGCATGGTGATTTTTTTTTAAGGGGGAAAAAAAAAGAAGGTGGATTTCAGCTAAGTGGGAGAAGAGAGAGGGAATTTCTGGGTTCATAACCCGAACTTAGCTTCCTGAATTCTGCCGAACTCCCTGTTCAGACACCTAACCCCTTAGGCCCTCCCAAAAACGAATACAGCTAAACAGCTACATTTGCAATCTGAAAATAGTTTGCGTGTGTGTTGTGGCAGGAGGAAGGGTGTCACACAGAGACTTGTGGACTTACTGTGTTTGGCATACTTATTAAAATTTCCCTCATTCCTCCCATCTGACATAAGACAAATTACAAGGAATGGAAGCATCTCATTTTTTGGTGATGTGGAAGTTCTCGGCTCTGTGTCCCACCCTCTGCTGGGGCCCAGTTCAAGCAAAGATTGCTGGGGGGACCATGTCTGCTCGAACTCATCAGCTGCTCTTGGCATACCTGCAGGTCCCAGAAGAGGTTTGCGAAGGGCAACTAGAAGTAGGTGGCAGCAGCTGGAAGGAACCTAGCAAAAGAGGAGGGAGAACTGATGGGAGAATGCATATGTGATATGTACCTTGGGTGCCTAAACATCTCATTGCAGCTCTGACTGCAGTGAGGACTGATTTGGATGGCTTTCCTCTTATGTCCTCAAAGGCAGGTATGAACAATGCAGCAATGGTCCATTCTGTGCCCTGTCTCCTGAAATTCAGCCCATGGTGCCCTTCACCGGGAAGGCTGCACTGCTCTCTGAAGCCCCCTTTCCCCAGGGAGGCTGGAAGCACTCCCTCAGCTCCCCGTTGTCTCCAACCCGCAGGCCATCTAAGTTTGCTAAGCCTCCCACTGCTTCCTGCGTGTTTGATATCTTCCTCTGCCAGGCTAGCGTCTGGCCTCTTCTCCCTGTTTAAATACAGGCAAGATGTTTTTCTGGTAGTTGTTTTGTAACAGTTTCTCAAGGTTTTTCCTGTTCTTCTTTTTTTTCCCCCCTCCTTCTTACCACAAATTGGTTTTTAATGCCTATGTATTGAAAGGAAGAACCTGCCCAACTCACAGCGGCATTATTTGGTGCACCTCCTAAGCTCTGATCACCTAATCTGTTCTTCACCGGGAAACAGGCCTGCCAAGAAATGCCCTGAGTCTGCAGAGTTGTCTGCCCAAGTCTGCAGGCAGCCTGAGAAAAGTTTGGAGAGAAGGATCTGGCTTGTCCTAAGAGCATCTGTCTTGTTTTTCCAAGTGCCAGAAACAGCAACAGGACTCCACACGCTGCCTAGTGGGTGGCAATACTCCTTACAGTTTCTACAGCACTTCTAGTTTCCAATTCTGTAGAATTTCCTCTGAGTCTGCTGTATCACCCAGGTGCTGCTGCAAATCACTCTGATGCTGCTTTAACATCTTTAGTCCTTTGCACTAGAGCGATCCAGAAAGCGGAGGGTCTTGCTGGCAAATTTAACCGAGGCTTGACACAGAAACCACAGAGACTTAATTAAAAGAATTAATTAAAGAATCTTAATTCTAGATTTTCAAATGACACTAGGGGCTTCACATTGCGTTAAAGGAGATGTATCCTAACATCTGTAATTCCTTCTGTTGCACCCCCTCATTTGCAGTCCTTCAGAAAATCTGTGCCCACAATAACAAATATGGCCAAGTCCTGTTATAGCTGAACCTATTAAAACCAAAGCCAGTGGCATTAATTTCTAACCAAGACTCATGGAAAGAAGCCAGTTCTCCCCAAAGCAAGGACAGACAGAATTCCTTGAGCCTTTCTAGCATCACAGGAACAGCCTGGTGCTGATCACCCAGCCTGCGACCCTCTGTGGCTTTTGTCCTCATAGGAAGATGGGGGCACTGCCTTCTCAGATGCTTGGGAGGACAGGCTCTACAATGTGTATATATAAGAGGAAAAGCTGGAGGACAATCCTTCTGCACTCCATGCGTCAAGGAGGACCGAAAGCTACAGTCACTAGCGGACAAGCCCTTCACGAGCATCGGTCACTCTTTAGGAATGGAATATCATGAGTCAGCAGCCACCCAACACACATGCCAAGACAGCTCAGGGTTGTCCATCTCAGCTAGCACCCCTTCAGACCCAGGAAACTGCTGCTGCATGATCCATGCTGACAAGCAAGCAGAGTTGCAGTCTCAAGTTTTGCTCAAAATGCAGAAAGCACCTGGAAACTCTGGTGGGGGGTGGTGTTTTTAAAGGAGCACTCAGATCTCAGAGGTCTGTGCAACTGGTCCCGTGCGGATTCAGGATAACTGTCTGCAGCACACAGGAATTTCTTGAAGCCTTGAGAAGTGACAGAACTTCAGTTTAGGCATGAGGAAGGATAAGAGTGCATTCCAGGGATGGAAAGGGATATTTCAGATACTCTTACGCCAGCCCTGCATATTGTTATCTGCCTTACAGGTGCTTAACTGCTGACGGAGTTCTTTTAAGCTCCGTGGCGCTCAGGTCTGTGTTTTTTAACCTGCCCTCATTACCTGTGCTCTGTGTTTGGCTCCAAGGTTTCCCCTTTCTCATGGCAAATCCATCAATAAGAAAAGCCCGGAGACATCTGCAGGATAAGGACTTGAAACTGAACTCAGCTCCAGTGCACCAAAGTACTTCAAGTGCTTGTGTTGAAGTGGGACCATAAATCATAATACAGTAAACTGCTTCTGGACAGATCCTTGTCCAGCGTAACACTGCACCATGCCATTTTAATACAAATGCTGCCCAACGGTCATGCAGGTTTTGCCTGCTTCTATGGCATTTAGAGCTTCAAAGATTTAAAAAAAAAAAAAGGGGGGGGGGGGGGGGG
>Ga0065711_1036219_pt1 | contig 21291 bp, 9 predicted proteins | sample Hoacrofraction12_FD_59098 | JGI IMG/M metagenome (GOLD analysis project Ga0065711, IMG submission 59098) | Hoatzin crop microbial communities from Cojedes, Venezuela - Epithelial fraction 12 v2 (version 2) | ecosystem: Host-associated > Birds > Digestive system > Esophagus > Crop | place... | reverse complement strand
CCAGTGGAGGGCTACAAGGATGGTGAGGGGACTGGAGCATCTCTCCTATAAGGAAAGGCTGAGGGAGCTGGGCTTGTTCAGCCTGAAGAAGAGAAGGCTGAGAGGGGATCTTAGAAATCCTTATAAGTATCTGAAGAGTGGGTGTCAGGAGAATGAGGCCAAACTCTTTTCAGTGGTGCCCAGCGACAGGACAAGAGGCAATGGGCACAAACTGAAGCCTAGGAAGTTCCGTCTGAACATGAGGAAGAACTTCTTCCCTCTGAGGGTGATGGAGCCCTGGAACAGGCTGCCCAGGGAGGTTGTGGAGTCTCCTTTTCTGGGGATATTCAAGACCCGCCTGGACGCTGTCCTGTGCAGCGTGCTGTAGGTGACCCTTCTTCAGCAGGAGGGTTGGACTAGATGACCCACAGAGGTCCCTTCCAACCCCTACCATTCTGTGATTCTGTTATTCTGTGATTGTTCAACCTCATCTTCAAGTTCTTTTAAATCCTTTGTTTCTCTATCAACACAAGAACAGTTTACTCTCTAAATTACAAAACTCAATGAAAAAATTCAAATAATATAATCTGGGTTTCCAGAATTAGGACTTCTGAAATCATAGAATTGTATAAGCATTTAGGTTGGAAAAGACCCTTAAGGTCATTGACTTCAACCATAAACCTAACATTGCCAAGTCCACCGCTAAACTATGTCCCTAAGCGCCACATCTACACTTCTTTTAAATACCTCCAGGGAGGGTGACTCAACCACTTCCTTGGGCAGCCTGAGAACCCTTTCAGTGAAAAAATTTTTTATAATATCCAATCTAAACCTCCCCTTGTGCAACCTGAGGCCATTTCTTCTTGTCCTATTGCTTGTTACTGGGGAGAAGAGAACGACACCCTCCTGGCTACAACCTGCTTTCAGGTGGTTGTAGAGAGCAATGTCTCCCCTCAGCCTCTTCTCCAGAGTAAACAATCCAAGTTCCCTCAGCCACTCCTCACGGGACTTGTTCTGTAGACCCTTCACCAGCTTTGTTGCCCTTCTCTGGACATGCTCCAGCACCTCAATGTTCTTGTAGTGAGGGGCCCAAAACCGAACACAGTACTCGAGGTGCAGCCTCACCAGTGCCGAGTACAGGGGCACGATCACCTCCCTGCTCCTGCTGGCTGCACTATTCCTGATCCAAGCCAGAATGCTGTTGGCCTTCTTGGCCACCTGGGCACACTTCTGGCTCGTGTTCAGCCAGATGTCAACCAGCACCCCAAGATCCTTTTCTGCTGGGCGGCTTTCCAACCACTCTTCCCCAAGCCTATGGCATTCCATGCCGCTATATTGCTACTAGTATTTTCTTTAGTCTGCAATTTTCTGACATCAGTTTCAGTATGAGTCACCTTTTACCTTCAACTTTTTCCTGTTTTCTGCTCCTCAACTCACAAATTTGAGTCTCGTCTTTTCCAAAACCAAACTCAGACTTTCAGCCCTAACCCTCTCTGTAGCTGTCAATACATATTCTTTTATGTTTCAACTTCAATTTACAATTCTGTTTAGGCATTCTTTCTTTCCTTATTTTAAAGTAGTCTTTAAATCATTCAAGGCTCCCTCCAGCATTTCATTCGTTCCTTTATAGTGACTTCCAGCTCCTTCATTTTCTCTTCCTAGAGAACCTTAATTTTGTCGTCTTCTCATCTGGTCAACTGTCTTTAATCTCTGTGATCAAGTTCTCTCAAAATCTAGTCCTGGGTCTCCTATACTTACTTACTAATTCTTCCGTTAACTTTTCCTTGTAACATTTCCTGTCATCACATATAGCTGCTTTCCATGGTGATTTTGTAGATATCTCTTTGCACTCTTATCTCTCCAGTTCAGCCCTTATCTCCACATACTGTCATCTGCAACTACAGATTAAGCACTGTCTTTTTTATCACTGAAAACTCATAGATCGTCCATTTCATGTCCTTCTTCTAGTCATATTAAAAAGATGACATATCTTCCTAACATCTTCGTGAATGTGTAGCAGTCACCTCAAATACACCTCTCCTTTCTTTTTACACTCCACAGGTTTGATAGACACTTTCTCACAACTTAAGTAGCAGCCTCCTTTTTCTTCAAACCCTCCCCAAACATTTTTGCTGTGACAGAAGTAATGTTTATTGAGAAATGAGAGTCTTAATCATGGCGTAACCTTGAGGTCATGTAGTCCACTGTCATGCTCAAAACCAGCCTTGAAGTTAGACCAGGCTGCTTAGTGTTTCACCACTTGGATGCAGAAGTCTTCCCCTCGTGCCCAGTTGATGTCCTCATCTTACCTTAAGACTGTTGACTATTGTTCTGCCGCACATAACTCTTGCAAAAGCAGCAAAGAAACTGAAAGTAGAATATTGGCCCATTTCTCTAGCTTGTTGAGGCTGAATGACATTTGTGTGCTAAGACTGCCTATGCATAGCTCCACATCTTTTTATTCTTTACATTGCTTTGTTTATAACATTTGATCTAATGGTCCTAAAAGGCTGTCAGAAATTGTTAGTTATTACCAAAGGGGGTGCAGGCACGCTACACCCATAGTGATTCAGTATACCTAGTGATTTTCTAAGATAAATTAGAATTAGGTAACTTCCCATGGAAAAGTTGCTCATTCCATGACACAAAAACTTTTTAAGAATATATGTTGCTTTTATGAGAGTTCTTTGTTAGAAAAATTCAAAGAATTCACAGAAAATTCAAAACCATTGTATAGCTTTAATGACATTATTGTTTATATTTTTAATTTCCTTCAGATTTACTTTTTTAGTTCAAATGCAAAAGAAGTCTCAGTGAATTGTGTACATTGAGTAAGAAAAAGTTTCATTTAGTTTTAAATTATTTAAAATTTTTCCGTTTCCTTAACAAAAAGAAAAAAATCCCTTAAACCTGAAATTCTTTTCCTGCATCACTGAATTAATACAGCTATCTCAATGCAGTACCTTTTCTGTCTTGTCTCCATTATCTTCTGTATTCACACTGTTATTGCAATTCTACAAAGCTCTCTAGTAAACTATACTGTGGAGTCGAGGAGTTTGTAATAACAGTCTGTGTTACCAAATTGCAGATCTGTTCATGAAACTCTTAAATCAGTCAGTACTATTAGAGTAAGGAAGGCCTGTGCTACAGAATTTTTTAAAAATCTCCTTTTAAGTGATCATTTTTTCTAGCATAGCAAGTCCTAAAGTATTTATGGAAACAGCTGTGAGACACTGGTTTGCCGAACCATGAAGGACAGATTCTATCTTCATGAGCTCAAGAAGAAGGAAAATATATATGGATTTATGCATAGATTCTCTGGGTGACAGAAATCAAAGGAAATGTTTCCTTACACAGTGACAATTTACTGTGAGAAATAAGCACGAACAGAAAGCTGAGGGTAGATTCTGACACAACTAGAATGAAAAACATGAGTCTCACCTGAATTTATTTCCTTAAATGCTTCAGAGTATACAATACCTTTTCTATTTTTGTTTTATCAGTGGAAAGCAGTGGAGAGCAATAGCTGTTCTCTTTTCTATATGCTTTTGGTTTTGATTACTACCATGTGGATGAAAGACCTTGCAGTCTCAGATTATTCCTTATTTCTATTTAACAAAAATAGGTATTGACAGTGTACTCCATGAGATGGATTATATCTGGCTGATGACAGGTAATAGAGCTTCTTTAAGCTCCGTAACCCTCCATTTTAGATAGCACTAAGGGGATACCACCTCTTCTTGAACAGATTTTTTTTATTCCTTCCCATCCTATGCTGTTTGAACCATTCTAGATGTATAAAACACTAGAATATGGTACTTAATGGAGATTCCTATAAATACTTCTAACAAGGCAAAATTAATTTAATTTGAATACTGCTGTTTTGAAGATTTGAACCCTCACTGATGATTAATCATGACTAGCAGTTGGTATTTCTTCTCTCTAACACTGTCACAAGCAGTATTCATTTGGTCTTGGATTCTGGTGCAAAAATTAAAGATAGGACCTTCTACATATGAATACCCAGATTTACTCATGATTTTAAAAGTGCAGGAAATAACAGAATTAAAAAAGGAAACAGCATTCCTGTTCATCTACTAGCTGACTGTCAACACTTCACAAAATTTAAAAAGAGTTACATTCTCACTGTCATTTAAAACCTGTTTGTTCATCCTATAATATCTGTCTTTTCCTTTAGAGAAGAAACATTACCTTTGTAACTGCCTAATACATAAAGCACACAAATGAACTAAGAAACAGTGCCAAAAGCAGTAAAAAATGAATAAAGCTTGCACTTAACCAAAAGTTGCACACAAACTAGGTGTTTGTAGTCCTATGATGCCGTGTTCCTTTCTTGTGCTAGCAGAGTAAGTCTGGGAGAAAACATTCTTATCACAGGAATCAAGATATATGCAGTTTCATTTTTTTTTGGTGGAAAGGCTCAAAGCTGAGAATAAACTTGAGATGGGTAGATCAGGCTAACAATATTGCAGCAAAGGTCTCAGAAGGACAATGGGCTGCAATATACTAAATGCAATTTCCTAATTGTCATCCCTCATTTTCTCTCCGAAAATAAATGAACTAGTTTTATTGCTAGTGTAAGCTGTGCCTTTTAAATCATAAGACTTTACATTTTTACCTTACTGGGTTTAACTCACTTTAGCATGGTGACTTTTTGCTATTTCTTTCCATGTTTTGCTTCTTCTACATACTTGTGCTGACTATTTTCTTAAGTGCTGCTCCTGAGCAAATGTCAACATTACTGCACAGTGGATGGTAGAATTAATTGTTACCAAGGCATAATTAATCCCTGTTCACCATGATGAGACAAAATATGCAAAAGATGAGACTCATAAATGTGAAAAAGATTACAGATGTAATTCACCCAGGATCGTAAGAAACTCATATATAAACAAGTGCATGATATGTGGAGGAACTTAAAAAAAACAGCTGTAGAAGTAGTTACTTCTTGTGAGATCTTATACATTTTTCCTTCATGTACTAAATTGCATCAGGGAACACCCACCAGAAAACATTAGGGTTATAAAGGTTAAGATGTTTCTGTGTTGTGCCAGTTTCCAAATATTATTGACATGATATAGTTTTCAGTTTAGTGTTTTCTGTCTGGAAATGCGAAACTGATAAATTTAAAAATCTGTTACATAAATACAACCTTTAATTTGATAGCATTTAATTTGGGACACTATTGAAAATTTCTGTTTAGACTGTCTAACATTGGCGGTTGTACCTCATATCATATTTGAAATGATATGGCTGAAATAAAATATTTTTTCCATATCAGGCAGGGCCAAGTTTGGGAAAAGGGATGGAAAAAACATCTTGTTTCACTGGGAGAGGAAGCAGACAGTTCATCTGGTGGCATTCTGCATATGTTGTCTTAAACCCATCATAAATCTGATTATTGTACAGCTCAAGACTGCTACATGAAAGCTGCTTTTGTTCATCCTTGCAGCTATTGAAGACTAGAGGCATCCCACCGCAGGCTCACAGGCCTCGTACTCTGCCTCTGGTGCTGATTTTTCACTTCCTTTCTTCATTATTTTCCAGGGCTTGACCTTTTTCATGACGCTATGCACCTACTGCTTGGTTCAGTGCTCTGCAGAGTGGAAATGACCAGCCCGTACACAGTACTGTACACCTTCGCCTCCTACATTAAGGCATGCCAGCTGCCTTCAACCTGCATAATGGGGAGAGTGCACAGAGCTGCCCCTGGTTCCTTCACATCTCCCTGTCACTTCCCAAAGGCACAGGTAGCAACGAGCCTGTGGCACAGCCCAATACACTCTGGCTCTGAGCAGTTAATCCTGGCAGTGTGTTAGGACTACAAGGCGCAATGTGGGGCAGGTTGCAGCTAGGGTCCTGCTCCCCTCCAGGCATGACAGACCACAGGTATGCAGTTTGGAGCAATATCTGTAAAGCACATGACATGTAATGTGGAGTGCTTCCTGTGTGTGTTTTTGGCTGTAACACAGAGGTTTTTTAAGCTCCTTGCCATTACTCACCCCTGAAGAGAATCTTTATGGGCATAACATGCCTGAGATTGATAAAGTCATTCACTCCCAGTGGTTACAGAAACTTACCAGCTCCCAGGATATATTAGAGAGTATATGCACTTTAGAAAAACTTTCTAGCTTTAAATTGCTTCTTTTGATCATGGATGCTGTTTTTTCTCTTATCGTGGAAAAAAATAAAAAAAAAGAAAAAACCAAGATGTGCTATGAAAATGCTATCCCTAAGAAATCCTAAACCATCTACTGGAGGAAATAGCTCATCCTAATAGCAGGAGACATATTAAACAGTCTCCATTATCTCGTTATGACCTTCCTTCTCCAGCTACATTAGTCATCATCAGACTGGAGAACTGAGTCCCCAAGGAAATAAATAAAAATTTTGTATCATTCAAGCATCCTTTCTGTTTTACTTGATTCATGTCAGTTTTACTGTCTCAATTTTTTTCTTGAAGACAGGTAAGTAATGACAATAAGCCAGATTATTCGGTGAATGAGGGTAGCTCAGGAAGCCCAACTGTGATTATCAACTGGGAAAATGCTGGAGAATTCATAACGTGAGCTTGCCATATATACCCAGTTTATTTTCTGTGAAGTCCTTGGTAAAGAACTTTTCCGTTCAGGATCAGCATTCCCACAACTTTCAATGCCATTTGTTGTAGTTATCAACTTTGACCAAGAGGATAACACAAACTGCCACTGCACTGAGGTACAAAAAGAATTCAGGGTACGCTTTACATCACACTGTTCACTCTTTTCTATACATAGCCAATGCCCTGACTCATTAACTGGACTTTAGTGTGACTGGGAGAGGCTTACAGTGAAGACATTGTAACCATCTCTGAATTCAACGCGTATTTGGCCCAGCAAGCACGTATTTAGGCAATACAAAGCAATCAACTTGCTGCTATTAATATTGCATTCATGCTGAAATGATGTTCTGTAACTGTGATGCTGTAATAACTCTCAGCACTGATAGTCTATGATTCTGGTTATATCTATATTTGAATGCATTGCTTGGATGCAAGCCCAAACTCTTCCGCAAGCCTAGGACAGGCATCTGGTAGAGGGTGACTTTGGATCTGCGGTTTCTCTATGCGGAAGTCCACGATAGTGTGGAAATGCCACACATGCTGTGGCCACCATCAAGTACCTCAGATACCCGTGCAGTGCCATCATGTGGACAATATGGGACAGACAAGAGCTTCCCAAAAGTGCCCACTGTTGTGGCCTTAGCTTATTTACTGAAGTCTTTCTCCCAATGCGTTTTGGGTGTAGATTCAGCGCGTTCCAATAAACATCAGGGTAAGCATCTCTACCAATGTGATAAATCCTCAAAAGTTTTTGTCCTTCGTCCCTGTTTTCACGCTGCTTCATTAAGTAATGAGTCACAAATGAACACTCCCAACTGAGTCAGGCAAAGCAGAAAAAAAATCAATGAAATGGGCAATACTGAGAAATAGCTGGAACAATGATCTAGTGTTAGAGAGTTTCTGACAATGAATACTGGTCTTGTTTACCTTGGTCTTCTCCAAGATAAGAAATGGCTGAGTGAGGTATCCTGGAAGGTAGTGCTGGTTCTTACACCTTTAAGCTTTTATAAATCCTGACAAATTTGTTTTATTTACACAAAGGCAAAAAGATCACTAAGAAATAGATCCAAGCTTTCTTTGTGACCCGTTCATGTTAACTGCTAGTTTTCTTCAATACAGCACATCTTACTACATCTTACTGCAAAAGCAAAACACGTCCGTGCAATTCTTACTTATGTGGAGTCCACACGGGCTGGGTACTTCACATTAACTTTGGTTCTCTAATTTCAGTTTGCATTCCCCATACTCTCAGTTAAGCTTTGTCTTGTTGATATTTTTGGTAGACTTCCTCCATTTTTCTGATTGAGTTGGTCATGGTAATAATACTTAAATATTTCAACCTAATAAAAATAGAGAGTTCTTTCTTCAACTTGCTGGTCAACTTCATTTCTAAGATTTTCCTCTCCATCCTGGTTTCAGACTCTGTTTTAGTTGGCATTTCTTCTAATCAATGGAGAAAAACTCAGGGACCTTAACAGCAAAATAATGGATCTTGCTTGACTGGTGTGTCTGCTTCTCAATCAAGTGACAATGATGTCAAACAAATGAAAAATCTTAAGACATACGGGCAGATCAGAATATCACACAGAAAATCCAGTATTTCTTCCTCTGGTGTAACTCTGGAAATATGGTTTTGAGATGATAAGTTCACTTAGAAATCCTTCCTGTTGCATGTTCTTAGTATTCGCTTGTAAGTATCACATCAATATGAGCTGAAATGCGATTCCATAAACAATATCACAGCTATTTAAGTTATCCTATTGCATACACTGTGTATTGAAGGCTAAAATAAATATTAAAATCACACTGGAATAGATTATTTTCTTTATAGATGACTGGAGAATTATATGTTTGTTATATACAATGGAAATGCAAAAGAATTCCCGTCTCCCCTTCTCTCATAAAATTTAAGACAGATTTCTTTGTTTCTTTGTGAGCCTTCACCAACTGTATATGGTAGTTCAAACATCTCTTTAGAAACAAACCTTTTGCTGCAGTATTTCATTGGATTTTCTAGTGGTCCCTTAAACTTCCACCATTTTGACAGAGACTAAAGCAGTAACAGCTTTCAAATAAATCTCTGTGACTTACAGGTGTTTAAAATGTAATAATAGACACCAAATCTATAGAGAAAGGCAGGTAATCAAAGTACAAGTATCCTCCATGACAATAAATTTTGTACTGCAGTCTATTCGGTTTTCAGTCATGAAGCTTAACTTCATTACAGCCAGTTGCCAGTATGATAAAATGCCTTGCTAATTTAGAATTTTATTTACTAATAGTTACAGAACTCAAGAATATGTCACTTTAATACCAGTATCCAGCTGGATATTTAGTATCCAAAGAACATATTTTCCTTATATGAAAGCATTATATTCTGTGATGTCTCTGACTTTTACCAGTAGAACTTACTTATCTTACTTTCCATTAAGAAGGTATTACTTACTATTCTTTTACTTTGAATAAAAGTTCTCCATTGGCTGTAACAGCAATTATTAAGTCAATAACAATTTTGCAGTCCTTATTTAAGAAAATCAATTTTTCTGGTCCATTCTTTAATTATAAGTTATGGTGATAACAGTATCTCCCCGTGCATTTCATATGGCAAATTCGTATCCTATGACTTTGGTGCAGGCTTCATTCCATGCTTCGATAGAAATCTGCATTATAACATCTATAGGACTGCTGATCAAAATCTGAAGTTTTGATAGAAGAAATTCCTATGAAAAGTTTGAAATGTCTTTCAGCTAGTTCTAGTTCCTAGATATTAAGAAACACTTACTCTCCTGTTAGCATATGGCCTGCCAGCTCCACTCCAAGCCACTGTGCACTTTGGGAGTTAATTCCAAAGTGCACAGTTCGAGTTCAATAAACAAAACCAAAAAATATATTTTAAATAAATGTTTGTGACAGAATTCATGCTACATGAGGAGTTTTAATAATTGGGTCTAGATGCTGGAAATTTCTCCATTTAAATGCCCAGATTTTCATGTCTTTCTGTGAATATTAGTGAATATTAGTCTCCTAGCCTATAAAATAAATTGAACAGCATCTATCTTAAGGATAGGTGCAATGTATTGTCTCTCTGCAGCCTTTAAATTATGTTGTTTTTCTTCTTCCATCTTATTCATTTATATTCCTCTAACTTCTCATCTGCAAGCCCTTGTTAGCTTTGTCTTCCTTTCTTTCCTTTCTAAACATGACCTGTTAAACTTTTTCTAGCAGACTCTCCCTCACACTTTCTAAAGCACTGTGCTTTAAAATTGAGCAAGGGAAAAAACAATTTTGCCAGGCTCACACTGAATCTGAGTCTCCTTCACTCAACAAAGAAATCCATTGTTTACAAGACATGGGTGAATACCATGTGAGCAAGTGAAAATGGGAATTTGAGGGGTGTGATGAGGGTTTTTATCTATAATGCATTAATCCTGCAGAGCCCTTGTACATCAGCTATAACTAGCCCTTGTAGTATTAGAAAATTGCCAATAGTTTTCTAAGTGAAGAGAAGAAAAAGAAACAGATAGAGGAAAGAGGGCAGTTACAGTCTAGCACATCTCAAGTCTTAGTGTGTTCATGTTTTTGTAATTTTCATTCATCTTTCTTCATCTTCCATTCTTCTCAGGCAGCGGATCTCCTCTTTAATAGCACTGCTGTGCTATTGATAACATTAATATGGCCATCATGCAAAAAGTAGTTGTTGAGCATTTTTAGGAACATTCCAATTTTCCATGTATTATTCAGAGCACCCAGAAATAGCTGTTTAAGTACATTGTTAAGAGCATTAAGAAGAGAACTTTGCTAATGTCAGAGTCTGCAAGAAAACATAACCAGTTATTTTCTGTGTTATGATGATTAAGGCAATAGCACAGGCTATAGTACAAGAAAATTAAGAATATTCAATATTGTATCATCACCACGGAAGAAACTGTAATTGGAATTATCTATCAAATTATTCTAAAAATTGCACTGAAAATTGCACTGAAAACTATGGAAAAAATTCATACTGGATTTATCAGTGAAAATAAAAAAAAAATAGAACACTTACATGGAATGCTAAAGTGCAATTATTTTACTACATTACATAAAACAAGAGATCATTTAGAAGCTATTAAAGCATACATGATCTGCTATACCTGAGATAGAAGCTGCCTACACAACTTTAAATCTTTTTATCTTTTCAGCTTCAGCCTCATTGAAGTAATCAGCTGCCTGTGCATGACTGGAATTCGAAATATCTAACATCCAGTTAATGCATTAGTCCATAAAATAGAATCACGCACAATTCATTTACTGAGAAAAGAAGATAGATAACCTGAGAGTATATGATGTTAGGTGAGCTTCCAATTGACAATATCTGAGTCAAGATCAACTTCACTATGCTCATGCCACACTACCTGTGATTCATCCAGAAGAACTACTTGTAGTCTGGAAAGAGATCAAAGGTTGTATTCTTTTTCACACTGCATCAGTGACTTCTGGTGACTGTACTTAACAGCAATAATTTTTAGTACACCACAGGAATAAAATAGCTTTCCCAAGTATAAATGTGTGAAAACACAGTGTAAACTATCATGAGCTCCACTGATTCTAAGAGTTACGCAGAATCCAGCCCCTGTGGCTGGGGTTTGGAATTTCGTATTTTACTCAGAAATTCAGTGCCTGAAGAAGTACGTCTCACTGTGGCATAGGTAGACACTAGGAAATTTAGAGTCCTGATTTCTCCTTATTTACACTGGTGAATTTATGTGTTCAAATCAATAAGGCAACACTCTTGTCATTCTAGTGTGAGAGAGCAGAAAAGACCACTGTCAAAATTTGTGCTTCTTTTCCACTACTACAGGTCACGTTTTCAGGAGCAGTCTCTGTGCATTCACATGAGCAGTCCAGTAAGATTCCCAAGCCTGGTTCTTGGGAGGAGCACAGAAAAGGGACAGAAGGAAATGGCAAATACATGCTAGCAATGAAGGAGGTGCCCAGAGCCCCTGCACATGGGTGGTTGGCTGAAGGTGCTGGTCCCCCAGGGGAACTACTGAGACACTTGGACTCACCAGGGTCAGCAGCTCCATTGTTCTGAGAACAGATCTGGACCAGGGAGAAAGCACCATACATCTGGTCACTTTCGTCATTGCAGTCTCGGAGAAGCCAGAGATCACTGAGGGAGGCCAGAAGAAATCTTCCCTCTGCTTCTCACAGCAGAAGGAAGGGGAATCTGAGCAGTACCTGACGAAGAGGAGGTGTATTTGTTAATGAAGGAAAAAGAAAGAAAAAGTTGAATGGTAATATCTATCTCTCATGTAACAGATCTGGCTTCTAGAGACAGAGATGGTAAAGCTTACAGAAATTTTAGGGAAATTTCATCCATTAAGGCAGGGAGGAAATAAAAGCAAGATAATGCTTGATTTGAAGTTCAGATTTTTGTATTGCCAACAATGCGATCTGGAGCTGGTTATCATGCTAAACTACTGGTTTGTGTTTAGAGTGCCTGTAGTCAGATAAGACACTACCTGGCAAAGTGTGATGCAAACCAAACTTCTCATTTTTCTCCTTTAAAAGCTAGTCGAGTGCCAAGAGAAACTTTAAAATATTAAAAAAATATAAATTAATCGTTTTAATTACTACCTCTAGACTAACATGTAAATTTTTAATTTTCTATACTTGTTTAGGACTAACAAAGTCTTGTCAAAATCAGACAGTTCTTCAGTTGCTGCTGCTGAAATCTTATTAACCTTAAGCTGTCTCACCTTGAAATATCAATGAAGACATCTTCCAATTCTGAAAAATCATGAACAGATCAATTGTTTATTCATATAAACTTCAAAGAGCTTTGATTTTTCTGAAGCGGCAATATTTCTCCAGGAGAGAAGAAAAATAAAGAAAATCATGGATACTTGGCACACAAATTTTATTATTACATTTTCTGTTAAAACTTTTGTCCTCAATAAATCTGACAGATATTTATATTTTTTTACATTCTATATTTATTTATGCTTTTATATTTCTACTTATTTATTTATATATTATATATATAAATTTTATATATATATTAGCTTATTTGGTTTTTTTTTTAAGTTAATCACAGGCTAGGTGCCTAATAGACCTTGTCCTAAGAATTGGAAGTTGTAATAGAGACAATTTATTTTTTCCTCTCTTGAAATGTAAAACTGTGCCTAGTGCCCTGGACACTAAACTGTGGTCATGTTCTCCTTCTCTCTGATAACATGAATATTTATGTATCTCATACAAAGCAGAGCAGCTTCAGCAAGAACAACTCAAAGTGCTCAAACTCAGCGTGTACATGAGTTTGGCTTTCAAGGCTTTTACCTCAGAAATACATGCTCAGATTCCATTAGGAAGAGAAGGACGTTAGAGCTGGGTTTTCCATAGTCTGAGTAACTGAACTTGTGCTAACATCTTGAGAGACAGTCATATCAAGTCTTTCATTTCATTTTCTCTGTTGAAACCAGAGCTTCATGGCTCTGTGTGCACAAGTAGATGTCTCTGTATATGTCTTACGAGTATCAACACTTATATTCCTAGTGAAACTCTCCTCCAAACAGCATGACTCGAGAGGTAGGAAAAATAATATGGATCTACAACTTTAAGCAGAGGGAAGATGAAGTAATAAAATCTGTGGAGAAAAGGAGAGAGATGACAAAGAGCAATTAAGGACAAAACTTGACCATAGTCAGTGCATAAGAAAAGTGAGGCATAACCTGCATTAAAGTTTTTGCCATCAGGATTAAAATATTAAAGATCTGGAAGTAGCAGTTATTTTATTTATTCTTATGGTCTTTTGTGGATCTGTTACTTTTTTAAAATTTAAATATCTATGAAATAAAATATATTCACATCTACTTAAATACATCGAATAAACCATGCCTAAAAGTGTCACGCTGTTGGTTTTTATGACTTGACGTATTCTTGTGACTCTCAGCAAGCCTGAAGTTACTGTGCCACTCATCCATCCATTGCTCGGTAACTTTGAACCTGTCATGTAACAGAAATTCATCACCCATAGAAAGATGTCACAAGGTGTCAAGCCACAGATTTGTCTTTCTGATTCTATTGCTGCAAATGAAATTCTACTGTCAAGATGATAGAAAGTTCGAGGTGGAGGCGTCTAGCAAAATGTCAGAACCTCACCCGCAGTAAGTTAGCACCGGCATTCACATCTGAATTGAGCTCTGGCAAAGGTAAGACTTCTTGAAATCAAACTAAGGACCAACTTTTCAAACATACTTGATCATCTCCGAGACTTACGTAAATGGCAGCAGGTTGATTTGCTACATCTGTTGACACAGAGTTCTGCAATACAGCTGAGAGAATATTTCTGGTACATTCTTCCATGACACAGAGTCTCACATATAGGCAGTGAAAGAAAGGTGAGGACTGTGATCTCAGAAAGCCTCAGTTCCAATTCCCTCTGGAGAGACTGTTAAAAAATGTGGGGTTTTACTCATACTTCTGTTTAGTCTGGAACATAAGCAGAAAACATGAGACGTGAGAAGTCCATGAAATATGTATTCTTGCTACTCACGAATTAAATAGTGGGAAAAAGAGCAAAAAAGTCAGAAACTGGGAAATCGAGAGGTGAACAAGAGTGGGAGGATCTTCTTAAAGATGGCAAATTGTGAAAGATGGATCAAAAATAATGAGAATGGTTCCTTGCCCAATGTATATATCACCATTTGTTTGAAGCAAATGTGTGAGACGTGCGTTGTATCTGCACATACTGAAGAAGGCTTGTGTTCAATGAAAAATGGAGAAGAGACAAAAACCAGAATTTAAAAGGAAAAGTAAAACAAAGGTCCCATGCTTGTCTTCATTTTCTTGATTAAGAAGCTAAATTTGTTTCTGTGCTTGTAATGGAGACTGAGTTAGCCTGGAAGTCTTAAGGTTTACAACTTTTGAAGGCGATTTTCTACTGAAGCCATAGTGAAGAAGAAGGATCATCACATACTAACTTCCATCCAGCAAGATTATTGCAAAAAACAAATTCAGGGTGCTTTGTTGTTTTTACATTAAAAAAGCAACAGTGTGCTTATCATATGAGTTCAAGATGGCACAGTTCTAGTGAAGGAAAAGAGCAGAATTTGGCAAAGATATTATTTTTGCTAAGTAGCCTAAGCTGTTGTGTTCTGAACTGTGATCTTAAGAGACATGGCAGTGACTGTCTACCGTGAGGGACAAAAGAACTGACTAGCATTTGGTTATTAGGAGCAAGTAACATGCTGCCATATCTTTATATCTTTCCAAGTCTTATCAGTCATGTTTATGAAGACAACGGAAAGTTATGGTTACTACAGTGCAAAGTGGTCCATCTCAGACACTCAGTATGACAACTTTATTTCAATGGATAAGAATTGCAATAAATTAAGAAACAGTAGTATATGTAACTTATAGTGAAACAAACAATGGGTATTGCAAGGTCATCTCATACTTGTTAGCAGCTACAGCAGCTGTTTAGAAAAATGCAAAGACAGAGCTATTTTATACAGCATTTTGGACCCATAGTCCTAACCTATCCTTTGTGTCACTGATCTTTCATAGAGTGTATATCTAACAGTAAAGCCTGAATTGAGAGAAAGAAAAGCTTCTATGATCTGCCTCTTGATCATTTCTGACAATGGTTTCTGTTGATTTATTAGTCAGTAATTCAAATCAGCTTTGTGATTAGCCCTCCTAACTTCTCAACATGTTAACGTCAGTCTCTTTCCTTCTGGAAAATAATGACAACCTGTTACAGACTCTTATCTCTATGTTTTTCACACATTAAGTAGTTATTTTGGCTTGGACAAAGGTTCACAGAAGATGATACTATGGCATCATATTGCATGTTTAGTGTTAGTATATCTAGCAACTTTAAAGAATACAGCATGATACATTAGCGGCTCAGGCTGTATCCCAATGGGAGTACAGTCTGGCTTCTGTACCAAAAGGAACAGATGCTTTCCTAGAATTGGGCAATGATGCCTAATTATTTAAATGATGGACATGTTAGAAACTCCAAGAACAGTCATTTTAATTCAGTAGTGAAGTATGGGAAAGAGAGAACCCTTATATAGCATATTACTGTTTTTCTCTATCTTGACAGTTGGTATGTCATTACAGAGATAGTGGGTTTTCATCTTGAAAACTGACAAATGAAGCCCATGAATTAATTTTGAAACGTTCAGGTTCCTTGTTGATACTGCAGGCAGAAATGATTGTGTGGGGTAAAGAAACATGCACCGCCTGTTCCTCTTTATGGAGGACAAATGCCCTGGAATTATGTGCCTTTTAGCATGGCACTTGACTTTACAACTTGACGATAAGCCCTTGAAATGTTAATTTCCCTTGAATTTTTTTTTTTTTGAATCTTGCTATATTGTTGGGAAAATTGTTCAGCTTTTCAGATTATGGGCTTGCATTGCCATGGCACTTCCTGCGACTCTGTCATTTCTTAACTTCTTCCCCTGCTTTTTGTCTTTGAAAAATCTCCTTTGCTTTCATGAGCTCACTTTCTCACCCTCTCTTGGTTAATGACCTTCTATTAAAGGCCTATGGTTTCTTCTTTTTTACTGCAAATCCTAATCCCTCTACACCACCTGGGGCTGAAAACCACTTTCAGCCCCCTTTTTCTATTCACACTGAAGTCTGGACTGACATAAGTAACTTAAAGCACTTTCTTAAAGCCCCTATGTGAGAAGGCTCTTTGCCCAGGATATTATAGGCAACCTGTTGGAGAGAGCTAAGCTCCTGCAGGATGTGATTTTGTCACCTCAGATCTTAACCACTTTGTGGTGTTGCCTTCTCCCCCTCCCCATACTGTTTTTTATGTATAAAAATAACATTCTATCACCAGCATGTCATGCCCTCTTCCGTTCTCAATCAAATATCTAAACCTACAATTACTACTTCTTAACAAGAAGGCAAAAAAATGAGGGAGATTAGAGATAGATAAAGCCTAATTCAGATCATCTTCCTCTACTTCTTCTTCCTTAGGGTAAGATTAATAAAAAACCTTGTCAGCACACAAAAGCTGCATCCTCAGGTAGAGAAACTCAAATCCATTTATACATGCTTATGCCGATTTAGCTTGCAGCTATTGTTCATTGAGATAGATAAATTGATGTGAAGCAAACTGATTTGACAGTTCCTGTTGTTTAAACTGAAACCAAAATGAAATTATTAATCTAGCACAAGTCTTGTATGCCACAAAATTAATTTGGAGAGGGTCTTTGTCTGTCACACCTTGCGACTGACTTCTATGCTATGACCTCTTAACAAACAATTAAACAAGATAAGTATGAAAGCCTACAGCTGTACTCAGGTGTATCAAGATGCATTACCGAGAAAAGTTCTGTACACAGCATTCAGCACTTAAAACTCATCCTTTTTATTGTAAAGGATATCATAGGCTGTGCACACTATTTTAATTCAGAATTTTCAGGGTCTACAGATTGATGTGATTAGAAACAAAGTTGTCCTGAACATTTGACCAAATCAGGGACAAGAGTTCATCTGAAAGGGGAGCTATCAACCACAGCAAATAAAATACAGCACAGCACTGAGTGCAGAGGCTTGTAACCTAATTCTTGCGAAGTGGAAACATGTGTTTATTGTCATTGCTTAGTAACAAAAAGGAAAATAAATGCAGTGAATATTTCAGGGTCACCATAGTTTTGGACCTGCCAGTATACTACCACAGAACACAAGCGACACAAGGGTGTTTCTCCTTTTTGATATATAAAAGTATTAGAAAACCTAATGCTTTTATGGGCAAACTACTCCTAAACATGGTCAGCCTGTGATAAGAATACCATTTTGAAACTGTAGTGATTGGTTTCAATATTTGTCATGCACAGAAACAAGAGAACTTTTCTCTGTTTTAAGGCTTTGCAGTATCTAACTGCATATCTATTTGAATGAACGTTCCTCTCCTTTATTTCTTGCAGATTGTCCTCTCCTTCTTTTGGGTCTTCATTTGTCATGTTTTCTCTGTTTTCCCACTGGTTCTTATACAGAATAGCTCTGCTCTATCCTATGGTCATATATCTCCACCATCCCTGTCATGTCAACGCAAACCTCTTCATGGACTCTTTAAAACTAGGAGTAGTCTATGCCTTTTCTTTGTTAATTGCCAGCTGCTGAGTGAAAGTTGTCACAAAGGAAGTATTTTTTCTGTATTTTAGACACTGGCTTACAAGCCTCTGAACATACTTTCTACTTCTTTTTTGTACCTTTACTGTACAACACTGAATGGAAACTTCTGGCTTCACTTTTGAGATACAAAGTCTAAACTAGAGCAGCCTGTACACATATCCCAGGCAATGTTTATAGCTATGCCACCTCAGTATTAACTTTACTGTGTTTTTCTGAGAATGATAAATGACTTTCTAGATGCACATGTGTCAGATGATCTGGAAAGAAGCACCATAAATACAAAAACTGAGTTTGATATAATTTTCCATCATCTCTTGAGGAACACAAATCACCCTACCAGCCTATTCTGCCAGCTTCCAGGCCCAGACATCAAGTGCCCTTGTGCAAGCGGCCATCTCAGGGTTTTTACTTTTTAACTGACACAAGCTCTTTTCAGCGAGGAATTACTTTGACGTACTACTCATCAGCAGTGAAGTCGCAAAAAAGAAATTTGTGTCCAGCTAATTAAAAACAGAAAGGACATGGGGGGGCAATATCTTGCCCTGTGCACAAATACCTTTGATCTTCTGTGTTATACGCTACCAGTGGTACTATGGTTTGGGAAGAGACTTGGGGCGGTGTCGACTCCCTGGTTAACTCAAGAGCTATCTGTTCATGCTTGCTTCTGTTAATGCAGAAACTACTAAACTATTTGAGAAGTGAAACAAGAGACAGCATTTTCTTTATCTGATAAACTACTTTTTAACTTACTTGTGAGAAGCGTACTCACTTTAGTCACATTTGAAAGAGCTGCCAGAAGTCATATGGAACAACATGAAGAAGAGGAGTATTTAAGCTATGTGAAAAATACCACCATGCTCCTTTTTTTTTCAAAATAGAGAGTGTAATCTAAACTTCACCCAATCCATCATGTTTAATACTAACCAAAATCCATGTAGTACTGGGGAAAAGGAAAAGGAGCAGCAGCAGGAATGACGGTAGTTGCTGTTGTGTCAATAGTGAGTAGGCAGGGCTCTGTTGGTTTCTAAATTGCAGGGACAGACCTAGCTGGGTCCATGGGACAGAGGCTGAAAGAGTTTTGTGGCCAGTACAGCAACACCTGGTGTTTGTAACATGTGGGAAGGTGTATTGCATTTGTGTTGCAAGGTTTTGGTAGCAGGAGGGCTACAGGGATGGCTTCTGTGAGAAGCTGCCAGAAGCTTCCCCTGTGTTTGACAGAGCCAATGCCAGCCCGCTCCAAGATGGACCAGTTGCTGGCCAAGGCTGAGCCTATCAGTGATGGTGGTAGCACCTCTGGGATAACATAGTTAAGAAGGGGAAAAAAACTGCATAACAGCAATTGCAGTGGGAGAGAGGGATGAGAATATGTGAGGGAAACAACTCCGCACACACCAAGGTCAGTGACCCTGCAGCCCCTGGAGAAGACCATGGTGAGGCAGGCTGTCCCACTGCAGCCCATGGAGGTCCACAGTGGAGCAGATCTCCACCTGCAGCCCGGGGAGGACCCCATGCCGGAGCAAGTGTATCCCCAAAGGAGGCTGTGACCCTGTGGAACACCCACGCTGGAGCAGGATCCTGGCAGGACCTGTGGCCCTGTGGAGAGAGGAGCCCATGCCAGAGCAGGTTTGCTGGCAGGGCTTGTGACCCCGCAGGGGACCCACACTGGAGCAGCCTGTTCCTGAAGTACCGCAGCCCGTGGAAGGGACCCACGCTGGGGCAGGGGCAAAGTCCTCGCCCTGAGGAGGAAGGTGCAGCAGAGAAAACGTGTGGTGAACTGACCACAGCCCCCATTCCCAATCCCCCTGAGCCACTGCAGGGAAGAAGGTAGAAAGTCAGGAATGAAGTTAAACCCAGGAAGAAGGGGGGTGTGGGGGAAGATGTTTTTAAGATTTGATTTTATTTTGTCTTATCCTACTCCAAATTGATTGGTGATAAATTGAACTAATTTCCCTGAATTGAGTCTGTTTTGCCATTGCCAGTAATTGCTGAGTGATCTCCCTGTCCTTACCTCAATCTATGAGCCTTTCATCTTATAATCTCTTCCCTGTCCAGCTGAGGAGGGCAATGATAGAGTGGCTTTGGTGGGCACTTGGTATCCAGCCAGGGTCAACCCATCACAGAAGGGAAGAAAAGTGTACAACTAGCTGGAAAAGCTAGGGAAGATGATACGCCCCACCTAGTTTCAGACTGGTCTGAAAAACAATAACCTTGAAGAAAGAAGAAAGTCCTTTTGCTGCTGGAAGTTAGAGGTTTTCCAGTCAAAAGGCAGATGGTGGAAATACAGTCACTGAGGGAAAGGTTACACAGTCAAATAGCAATTACTTACTTTTCACCAATGAAAAAGCTTAAGAGACAAGATGAAGGACTATACTTCATGCCATTCAGATCTATAAGGGAAAATGTTAGTCATTGGTGCTTAATGCAAAAGCTACTGCAAGTTTCTTTTTAAAAGGAAAGGTAATAGAAGAGCTTTAAGGTTGAAACTCAAGTGTTTTATGCCAGAAAAGTTCTTAATCTGAGGGAGGTAAAGAGAGAGAGAGATTTTGCCAGTGGCTTTTAAAATGAAAGTCTGCAAAGAAAGAGATTTCCAAGGACTCCTCTAATAAAGTTTTCTAGCCTAGTCTGATGAAGTTTTGTGTAACATAGAATCATAGAATCATAGAATGGTAAGGGTTGCAAGGAACCTTAAAGATCATCTTGTTCCAACCCCCCTGCCGTGAGCACGGACGTCTTCCACTAGACCAGGTTGCTCAGAGCTCCATCCAGCCTGGCCTTGAACACTGCCAGGGACAGGGCAGCCACAGCTTCTCTGGGCAACCTGTTCCAGTGTTTCACCACTCTCATGGTGAAGTAGTTCTTCCTAATATCTAATCTAAATCTGCCCTCTTTTAGTTTACAGCCATTCCACCTTGTCCTATCACTACATACCCTTGTGAAAAGCCCCTCTCCATCCTTCCTATAGGCCACCTGGAAGGCTGCTATAAGGTCACCCTCGAGCCTTCTCTCCTCCAGGCTGAACAGCCCCAACTCCTTCAGCCTGTCCTCGTAGGAGAGGTACTCCAGCCCTCTGATCATCTTCGTGGCCCTCCTCTGGACCTACTCCAACACATCCATGTCCTTCTTAGGCTGGGGGCTCTAGAGTTAGACGCAGTATTCCAGGTGGGATCTCACAAGAGTGGAGTAAAGGGGCAGAATCACCTCCCTCGACCTGCTGGCCATGCTTCTCTTGATGCAGCCCAGGATACGGTTGGCTTTCTGGGCTGCAAGCGTACATTGCCGGGTCATGTTGGGCTTCTCATCCGCCAGTACCCCCAAGCCCTTCTCTGCAGGGCTGCTCTCGAGCCACTCTCCGCCCAGCCTGTACTTGTGTTTGGGATTGTCCTGACCAACGTGCAGGACTTTGCACTTGGCCTTGTTAAATTTCATGCAGTTGACGCAGACCCACCTCTCCAGCCTGTCAAGGTCCCTCTGAATGGCATCCCTTCCCTCCAGCGTGTCAACCACACCACACAGCTTGGTGTTGTCGGCAAACTTGCTGAGGGTGC
>Ga0065711_1036218_pt1 | contig 21292 bp, 19 predicted proteins | sample Hoacrofraction12_FD_59098 | JGI IMG/M metagenome (GOLD analysis project Ga0065711, IMG submission 59098) | Hoatzin crop microbial communities from Cojedes, Venezuela - Epithelial fraction 12 v2 (version 2) | ecosystem: Host-associated > Birds > Digestive system > Esophagus > Crop | place... | reverse complement strand
CCCCCCCCAAAAAAAAAAAAAAAATCCAGAAAACCCAACAGTCAACTTTTCCTATTATTCAGTCAGCAGCACTTCTAGATCTGGCTTAACATTTGATCCCTTCTTGCTGGCCACCGTACGGACACACTGAGAGACAGACCCTCTTCTTCAGGCCTGAGGAGGACGGGCAGAGGCACAGCTTTTGCAAACAGGCAACTGAACTGTGAGGAGCCTTATCGAGGCGCACACAGGAAATCAGTGGCAGAGCCAGGAAGCCTGAGCTCAGGAACTGAGCCCCTGCCTAGTGCAGTCGACAACAAGACCGTCCTTCCCAGTTGCACCAACACGAATAAGAGGAAAATTTAGTTCACAGTGTGGTTTTAAAAGGCATCTAAAAGTTGACTTTTCCCCAGCTAATTCTTTCTTGTGGAAACAGCATACTAAACACATTGGTGGGCCTAAGTCTTTAGTTAATTATGCATGAAACTACACAAGTCTAATTTAAAATCTCATTTGTTTTAAGAGTAGATATGCTGAATTTCACTAGGGCAGAATTTGGCTGGTACACATCAATGAGAATTTCTGCAAATAATTACTATAGACTATAGCCTAAGCTATGTGAAGGGAGGAAGTACTCTTCCCATCAGTGTTACTACAGCAACAATAAAATGTGACTGCTGCACGTATTAGCAGGAGAAATAATTCCAACTACTCTTTCATCTCTTTTCCTAGATATTGCTAGGTCTGCTGGGATGCAAAATAGAGCGAAACGAGAGAACAACCAGGTCAGCAAAAGCAACAGGGAGGTCTGAGCTCCATTCAGCAGCAAAGGTATGCCACAGAAAGGTGGCCAAAACTCAGCTGACCAGCATTCCATTTGGCAAAGGCAGGTGAATATATTCAGGGTACCCACACTGAATGACAAGTTAAATGTTAAACTCGCACCATGAAAGCCACAAACCTGTTCAACAGAGGGGTCTCTGCTTGAAGCACAGCACACATTCCTCTGGTTTTGCCAATAAAGCTGTGCAAACATCCAAGGGTGAGTAGCCCATGGCGAGATACCAATTCAAAGCAGAACGCAGTGGTTCACATTTTGAAAGGTGGGTTCCGATCTGTGGAGCTCAAATTAGGGCAAGTGGGCTCACATCTGTAGGCAACGCAAATACCCAGAAACCTTTGATATCATCTCAGTTGCAAGCCAAGCAGGGGACTAAAAAAAATTATAGGAAAACATGGAAAACCTGACCTAGCTAGAACAAAAAATGTGTTTATAGATCACCTGTAGGGCTGGAATAAAAAATTTTAAGACCTTAGAGAAATGATGGAGACAAGCCCCAAAGTCCAGACTGTACAACATGAATGCATTGGAAGATTGTCAAACCTCTGCAGGTCGGAGGAGCTCTCAAACAGGAGAAGGAAAAAAAGAAAAAGAAAAAAAATAAGAAAGAAAAGTAAAAGTTCTTCCACCTAAGGCAGTGCTAAATGAAATTTCAAGTTTCAAGACACATGGTCAGTACTACAGAGCTGGAGAGCAAATCTTTTCCATCCACTCTCAGTTTCAGCATTGCGTATGTGCACAGCAACATCATTCATTTTTCATTATTTTCTTTCAGGAGTACCAGCCCATCACTGGCACAACAGGCCAGCCACTGGTACAGGTACAATTCCAGGTGACAGTGAAAGGCATTAGTGTTCTAAATGGCTTGCAGCCCTTGGTGACATTTTTCAGTATATTTTAAAAAGAGTAGAGAAACTTAGCAAAGTGTTTTAATGAAGATTTCTTGTCCTTTTAAATTGTAACTAGTCTCCGAAGGAATTTATAAAAGGTAGAAACATGTAACAGTATATTAGTAATTTCTAACTAGCAAACTACAGGAAGGTCCCATGCGAAACTCTTTCAAAAGACAGCCTCCTGTTGCAGTGCAATACGAGCATGCAAACAACAAAAAAATCCAAATCACTAAGACAAAACAAAAATCCCCCACAACATCTTCCCTGAACAGACTCTTCTGTGTATTTTCAGTGCCCACAGCCTGGCAGAAAGTTGCAGCAATACACTGAAAAACCAACACAAGCAGCACCACACCACTGAAGTAACTAATTTCTGCTGAATTCCAATCTCCCAAAAAACACAGATGGAGGAAAATTTTCACAAGGTGTAAAAACAACAGGTCAAACAGATCTGCCTTTATATTTTGCTCTTCTCCTTTGCTCCTTTATTTACAGGACTATTAAGTCTGTTTTATTTCTTGTTTCCAAGCTTTCCGGTTGCTCACCCAGCCTCTCAGGACCTGATCACACCAGGGCTGGTATGGAAGAGACTTGTGAAGCATTTCTTTCATGCAGTGTTATCACCAAAGGAATGTAGGCAATACTGTTCATATAAGCTCTATTGGTTTTTAGGAGCCCCAGATGCAGATTCAACAAGTATTAGCCCAGGTTGCTGAACCAGGTGCTGAAGATCAGTCTAACGCTGGTGAACAAACTGTAACAAACCCACAGCAATGCCTAGCATCACAGGTGCTGATGTGTTTAGCTATTTCATAGGATACACTTAAAAGCAAGCATTGAACTAGCTGGCTTTGGTACTGGAAACGGCTGTAGTTCTGGCAGCAAAGAGCTTGCTGTAGGTTAGCTGATGTTCTAGTGGAGTTTGAGGTGGTACTGAACCCCTCAGTGCTAGAAAAACCTGCTGGAGCCACTGAGCTAAGTCAGTTACAAAAGATGTGTTGGTTATGTTCATGTTCCACTGAGATTAAACCCCTAGCAATACTCCCAGGAGGAGGGTATGGCCATGCCAAGTAAACCTATGCACAGCGGGGTTGGGTGAGAAGCTGCCACTCTCCCGTCTGCACCCTGACCAGCATCCAGCCCACAGCCAGCTCTGCAGCGCAGCATCCCACTGGCTCCGTCTGCTCGTGTGAAGAAATAGAGTTACTGAGAAGCCACTGGATGCCAGATCTGTTCCAATTTGCTTTCCCAAGAAATCAGATTTTTTGAGACACTTTTAAGAGAACTCATCCCAGCCAATTGATTTGGTGATCCCAATAACAGTAGGAACAATTTTATAGACAGAAGTTACAGGAGGTTTACGGCAGGCGAGTGCTTGATCCAACAGCACGGATAGACTTGGTAGACCTTAGCTATCTCCAGTTACGTGGAGCGAGGTTATTTGTAGTACAGGCTCTGGCTCATCTGTTGTAGGGCTGTTTGTCAGAAATCGGGCCCTATCTACACTTTCAGCTCTCTAGGACATATGTAAAGAATCACTGTGGCAGCCCCTTTCTCTCATGTAAGCAGAAGCATCTCTGACCTGCTATTAACTATAAACAAGTCCTGCATTCCCAGGATCGCAGAGACCTTACGGGATGCTTAGCTAGAAGGAAGCTGTGCTTCGGGGCCAATGGGATCTGCATTTTTTCTTTATTGCCAGAGGAGCGGAAACTGGCTGTCTAACACTATCATCCACCAAATGCCATCTACGGCCAGCTGTGTATAGTTCTTCCTTACTTTACGTGATCTTGTTAATGTGTCCTTACAATAACCAACTTGTAAGAAGTACTAAAGCAACACAGATGAGATCAAAGTGTTTTTCCTTCTTTGACATTTGTTGCTTCTTCCCTGTCAGCCCATCAGCAGCCCTGAAAAAAACATCTCCCAAGACAAAGAACATCTTAAAAGCCAGTTCATCGCCCCATGAGAAAGTGCCTCGGCAGACAGCGCTGTTTCTCTTCTCTCACTGAGCACATTTTAGCTAGATGATGACAGAGCACAGAGGAAGAAAACTGTGTTGTGTCCTCTGCAACCTCTTCCTGAGACACCGTTCTCCTCCATACAGAGTCTGTGGCCTCGTTAGAGCGATGTAAATTAGTCACATATATTGAGCCAACCATACTGAATGGATTTACTGTATAAGACCTCTTGATAACACAGGTTCCGTTAACTTTGGTATGAAGAAAAGTTCTTGTGTAGCTGGAAGTGTGTTCCTTTCACTGGATTGTAGGCCAGGTGTTAAGATAGTAACTCTCCCTACAAATCTGACTTTTCACATCTTCATAGTTTGTGTATCCTTACCCAGCAACGCTCCGGCCACAAAACCTAACAGCCCTTGGGAGTCTGCAGAATGAAAGCTGTTAACTCATGTTTATTAATAAAGAGAGGGAAAACTTAATGAAGAGTCAGTCAAGCTAATAATTGGACAAAATTGTATCACTCTATAATATAAAATTCTATAACCTCAAAAAGGGAGTACTCGCATCGACTGCCATCTGTGCTCTATATACACAATAAATATCTGTGCTAAGGCAACCCCCCCCACACTATTACTAAGATCTCCTGATCCCTCTGCTATCCGAATCCCTGTCCTCAGCCTATAGCACTAGGCAACAGAAAAACGCCACCCTCCTAAAACATAGGCGAATGTTGCTAGAAAAATCCTTCACGATTATCAAATGATAATTTGAGCATCTTGCCTGCAAGTCTGCTAAAATAATTTCTGTACCCCTCCTTCCCCACTCAGTTTGTATTTGGAAACTCTAGTTCACTACTCTGTACTATTTCATGTGATACGTAGGTACTGTAGTACTTCACAGCATTTCAAATGAAAAAAAGAGATAGTTTTAATCTATTGTCTTACATTTGCTTCTTAAAAAAATACCCTGTTGAAATAACCTAAAAATAGAGATAGCATTAATCACAGGACTTTCTTTTGTCGATGAAGATAAATATTTTTCAGCTGCATTTTGCCCGTAAAAAAAAATACATTTGTAAGCACTCTTAATGCAGGAAAATGCAACTTAAAATACGTGAGGAGAAGGAACAGATCCAACTAAAGGCAGAGAGCAGCGTTTGCTAAACAGTTCGGTTCATGCATCAATGACACCCTCTGACATGTTTACAGAATGCTTTCCAGTTAATCTCTTCACCTCTGAACAAAGCCGAAGACATAAACACGCACCATTGCCCCCTGAGCTGGGAACACGCTTCCCAGAGAAGTCCCTTTTAAATGGCAGGCCAAGCTGAGTCCATGTCAGTTTTGCCCAGTTCAGTTCACTGTAGACAAAGTTCCCATGGCCAACATACACAGGAGAAAGAAGAATTTACCTCCAATGCTCAGATTTTTCTCTACAAGCATCTGCCTTCCTTCTAGCCAGGGGCCTCGCAGGTCCCACTTGCTGTCTAACTTCTTCTGTGACTTGCAGAAGGTGCTTCTGTGTCATTTTTTGTCCGTGTGTTTTGGAGAATGAGTGTTCTTGTTATACAGAAGTTTTGGATCTTTTTGTACAAGCTTCAGCATGGAATGAATGTCAGGTCTTGCTTTTATTGCCTATTCCAGGAGTAACTGATTTTTGAAGGGTGGAAGCAGGTACTAATCATCATTTTAAATCCTGAATGGTCAAATTTTTAAATTCTGAGTGGTTTAAACTTCAGGCAGAAGCATTTAGATGGAAGTTGTGTAGCTTCACATTAGTCAGTGTTGCAGAGGTGGGAATTACAAGTTGGTGCTGTTAATTTCCCTAAACTCTCTTTTCTCCACAAGTTTAGTTAATCAAATTCCAGCTGTTTTAAAACCAAGAGAAAAGCCCCATTGCTTTCACTGCGATCAGGGTTTCATTCCCATTCACTGGATTTTTGAAAGTGTGGTCTTACGCCCAAGTTCAAGGAAAAATAAACTTCCATTTCCTGATATTTAATATACTGAGTATGTATGTATTTCTGGGTTTTGTTTCCTCCTACTGTCAAAAGGGTTTTGCCCATATACATCAAATTACTTCACTGTTTTGACTTTTCTAAACTTTTTAGTATCTTAATTACATTTTACTACAACATTTAGTTCCAAACTTGGATTTAAAGATACAGAAAAGTCTGACGAGTTTTCTCCTTCTGCCTCCAAAGCAACAGATGCTTAAGAGAGACCCATCAGAGCAGGGTCCTTGCTCTCCTTCCTCCACCTGCCCAGGGAACAGCCAAGAAATTCCCAGGGCAGGTTGTCAGGAGCAAACTGCACATTTTTCGTTTGCAGTGACTGCCGTGTGCTCTTCCTCCTGGGTGGTGAAGCACGACAGAACGCTGTCCCCACACCCATCCCATCGGACCCGCGGCGGGGCTTCTGCCAGTGGCCGGCGGGGCAGCATGCGAAGAGGCAGGGGCTCAGGGGTGGGTGTGCTCTGGTTCATAATGAATCAGCGGTGACACCACAGCTCCCAAACGCTTCCGCTTTCTCCAGCTCTCTCACTGCAATTATCTGTCCAAAAACTTTAATTCTATTTTAAGACCACCGTTTTGGACAATGTTGGGTTTATCTGAAATTTTGACATTGGTTTTAACATGGTTTTTCACTGGCCCTTATCACTATCGTGCATCCCCGCTCCCGTGAGGCAGCTGCACGCTGCCCCCTCCCCTGTCATTAACACCAGGCACACGGTGACCTGCCCCGAGTCACCGCTGCCAGCGCCCAGCTGTAATGTCAGGCTGAAAGATTCACTTCGTTTCACAGCCAAAGAAATTCTGCTTAGCACAAAGCAAGCTAATGCTAGGCATCTGCATGTGCTGGAAGTCTGGGCAAAAGCATTAACCTATGGCTATAAAATGGACTTGATCCATCCACGTATTCCCTTCCTCCTACAGCAGAGCAGTATTTCCTAAAAACGAACCCTGCCACCACTCCTTTCCTCTTCTGAGCTTCAGTTCTCCTTGCAAAGAGCGCTGCAGGCCGGGGTCAGTCGTTACCCTCGAGTGCACAGACTTTCCCAAGCTCACAGAACTCATACTGAAATTACGCGACATTTTCTTCATCAGAGTGACTCAAGCTGTCAAAACTTTTCCGTGACCCATTTTCTAGGAATCAGTGTAAAAAAATATCATCTCTTTTGAGAGAATGTATAACTCAAGCATTAATCATTTAAGCTCATTATTTCCAAGAAAATATAGGAAGGAAGGGGTATGTGAATGGCCAGCCAGGGTCACTCCTGGCAATAAGGCATATTATTGCCTAACACACATGGTACAAAACCTTACCCTTCTTAACCAGACTGCTGATCTTGACAAAGCACTTTTTTCAGATTAACTTGGATTGTATTTTAAAAATTAAGACCACGTGCTCTGTTAGTAACATGCAAACAAGATCACTAGCATGCTTTGAGAAGCAGCTCTGACAGATGCAGGTTTTACACTCTATGTGCTTCCACTGCAAGTGAAATAAGCAAAGTCATTAAATTAGCTGCGACAGAAATAAAATAACCTAGTACTTACATTGACCTTCATGTTGTTGTTGTCTCCTATTTCCCTGTTACTCCATCACCTAAGGAGGAGGACGGGATCTCCCCCAGCCCTTTCTATCCCAGTCCAGCCCGGCAGACGAGGCCGGCGCAGTGGAGGGTCTGGCTGGGAGCCTGCAGAGCAGATACCCAGCCTCCTTCCACCTCCTGCTGCAGTCACTGGGAGCCCCAGAGGACAGCAGCTATTGGGAATGAAGGGAGCTAATCACGTAGCAAAATTATCTCCACGGTGCAACTGGCCTGCAGCTGCTGCTGCTAATGAGGGCCTGGTGCAGGGGACACAGATGTCCCTCCCGCAGAGACCCCTGGGAAACGCCCTTTCTGCTCTGCGACTGCATCTCAACAGGGAAACCCAGGGCACGGGGATGGACCTGAAAGCAAGGATTGGATCTTAAAGCATTTTGGCAGCATCATTTTTTACTCCTGTTTTATTGAACTTAAGAGTGTTTTGATAATTGAAATTTTGATGGTTTGAAATTTTCACGTTCAGGTCTCTAGAAAATGGAACAGATCTTCGTAGTTATGGAAATTACTGCAAAATAATCACACTCTTCAGAGGCAGAAAACCTCAGGAGAAAAGCTAAACATTAACTGCAGCTGAAGGGTTTTGTTTCTTTGATTATTTTTAAGAATTCTTTACTATTATTAAATAAGTGTTATTTAAAATTATCCATGGTTGCTACTTGCTCAGCAACAGCTCTGCCCAGGTTATGCTTATGCAAATGCACAGGTTTCACTGCTTTGTAGTTGTGAATATCTTGGGGTTTGCAAACTTTTACTCGTTTTGCCTTTGTACGCGCTGCCTTTTCTCTGGCAAAAGTCTTTTCCTTCCTCTTTCGACGGTAGCTTCAAGATGAAATTAGACACTCACTCCCAAACCCACAATCACGTCACTAGAAAAGCCATGTGTCTTGGACAGAGAATGCTGAATTGAAAATGCTTTCTCAACAAAATCTGCACCTCTGGGCTGGGGCTAGGAGCAGGCACGCAGCGAACCCAACGCTGTTGTTGTCTGAGTGGGAAAGAATTCCTGGCACAAAGCAGCTTATTTGAATGCCTTTTTTTTTTTTTTTTAACAGCACAAACAGCAGTTTCGCTGGTTTGAATGCTCCACATGGAAGATAAGGAACAGCCCTTCGCTTACTACCCTGGAATTTTTCAGGAGCCACCAGCATTTGAAATGATCCAGAAATACAGGCAGCAATGCCACAGCTTGTGGCCACAGAACTGCTTTCAAATACATGTTCTCTTGAATGAATCCCAGCCAAGATCCCTGCCACGCCAGGGCAGGGACCCCCAAGAACTGTGCCCATGGGTGACCCACGCCGGGGCAGGGATGGGGGCACAGAGGACTGGAGAGAAACAGGCAGTAATCACAGAGCAGCAGCAGCCAGAGCTTTTCCCCAGCCCCAACCTTCACCCCCCTGGGTAAAGAACCCTGATCTTGTGACAACACTGTGTCCCCACCACCTCCTTGCAGGGCCTGGGGTGGACTGAGTGTCCCCCGCAGAACAATGAGGCAAGCTGAGACTAGGAAGGGGGAGGAAAGGTATTTGCTTAAGTGCTTGCTTAATTGATCACAGTTTATTCTTTCTCAGTCACCCGAATCAGCGATCAGAAGTTTGTGTTAACTGGAAGCAAATTATATGAGGTGAAAATTTCCTGGGTCGAGACCATTTTGTCCATGGCAGAGGTAAAGATTTACCTCTAAGATTTCCCCAGGAAAGCTGGGCATTGAGTCCACCTCCACCCGACTGCGCCCCTGAGAATGTCCCCAAATTTGTTGTCTGAGGCCCAGGAAAACGGAGACTTCATCATTCTCTCTCTCTCCAGTATTTCCTCTTGGCTATTTAAGTAATTAATTGCTCAATATATTAGCTCTGGCAAATCCTATTTTGAAACACGTATTTTCCCCTAGGTGCTAGGGATGGAGCCTGGGGGTGACCGCAGCACCCTCGAGCCATGGGGCTGCAGGCGCCCACGTCCCCGGGCGCAGGGGAGCTCGCAGAAACAAAGCTCACGTTGTTCTTCACGCACTTGTTTGTGGACAAGATGGGAGCACGTGAACTGGGCATTTTGGAAGGAGAGACAAACTTCAGGTCAATTGTGTGTTTAAAAAGCACTCCTATTTTTCCTTTGGCCACAGCCTGGAAGATGTTGTCAAACAGTCTGAGAACTATTTCCCAAGCGCAGCCTGTCACGCTAACTGTGTCTTCAGTTGCACCAAGAAGTGCAATATTTCCTGTGCAGGCCATGGCGCAGGTGTATACGCAACAAGAAAGAAGTAACATCACTTCTCTGGCTGTGCTCAAATGCTGAATTCATTTTCAGAAATGGTTTTCCTTGTGAAGGTGGAATAGTTGGGGCGCAGCGATAATCGCAAAGCACTACCTGTCACGGTAAAGCGACTGACCGTCAGCACATGGTGCTGTAAGAACTCCAGGTAGCAGGAAAAACACATTCTTAGTATTTTCATATTAAATATATCATTCAAATATTATAATAAACAGTACTGCTAGTGTGGTATGAACCTTGTAAACAGTTCATAAATTATATTGCAGAAAGAAATTTGACTTTTTCATTATTTCAGCTGAATTTGACTGGGTGTGCTATGGCTTTGTCTAAAGATCTCAGAGCACAGAACAGGAAATCAATGTGCTACCATGACATTTATTTAGCCACTGGCAATCCATTTAAGAAAACTGAAAATATCATACCTAGAAATAGAAACTCTTCTCTCTATCGAAATGAAAAATGTCCTGCAGAAATTTTTTTCAAACATGAAAAATAGTCCTCTTATCTTTACATGCCTCAATGGAAAATTTTGAGTGAAAAAAAAAACCTCATCGAGCTAGAACTAAGCTTTCTTCCACCCACTATATTTTGTATCAAATCTCCAGGAGGCAGTTTATTTACAGTAAACACTGAGATCATAATCCAGGATGAAAATAATAATTCGATTACGCTGCTTATTAGCCTTGCAGACAGCAGGACAATCAAGGCACTGACTTTGAATTGAGACTCCAGCATTCTCTAGCCCTTATAGCTGCAGCAGGTTATTTTATCTATGTATATATACATATAAAATTATACTAGACGCAATATGAATACACAAATACATGTAAAAAACCTTATAAACTAGTACCAGTCTTTCAAATGAAACAAATATAGTACTTCAAAATTTCTTGTTTTGTGTGTAATGAGGGAAATTATCTATCATGCAACAGGTCACCTCGACTGTCACTGAGAGTCTCTGACCACGTAACCGCGTCTCTAATGGCACTACAGGGTAACAGTAAGACAGGCGGAACCTTCAAGTTACCTATTTATTATTTCACAAATGTGCTTATTCACAGTTATTATTTGGGAATCCTGCTTTATTCAGAGTCCTCCCCCAAGAAGACATTTCTTCCAGTCAAGACTTTTGTCATGTCAAAAAGTGCGGGGAGACAGGAGGTGCAGGAGCATCGTAGAGAGCCCTCCGCCCATGGCGAGATGAGAATCCCAAATGTTCCCAACAACACCAAGCATTGTGCCGAATTCAAACATTAAACCCTACTCTAGGACCCTTTTTTCTTAATTGTTTCTATGCTGTACTCAAACAGGCGTACCTTTGCAGTTCTGTTGATTCTTGTGTTTTCGTCCATCGCTGTCACTCAGCAGCAGCGTCACTTGGAGCAATACAGAGAATTGCCGCGGGATGGAGGGACTTCAGCTTTGCACAGTCACCGTGTGTTGGGAACTACGTCTCCAGAAAGCACATCTGACAGCTCTACCCCTAAAAGCATTCAGGAATTTGTAGAAAAGATTCTCATGAAAGATAATTTCTGTGACAACAGAGAAGACTAAAAACAACACGATACAAACCAGAAAAACCCTATTAGCATCTAAAAGAGAGAAAAAAAGTCTGCCTGCAAGTGGAATTTTCCTTGATCTCTCTGTCACCAACTTGTCGCAATTAACCGCAGTCAGAAGTCTCACCCCTCTGTTTTGCTACATGTTCCTGTATTTCCTCTTTTAGAAGTGTAATGAATACAAGAATACGACGTACCGCAAGGGGCTGCACGATGCTGGGTAGAAATAACACTGCCACAGTCATACCGGTTCAGGACTTCAAAGCCAACATTTTTCATGCCTTTCAAAGTTGTCTCAACTTTTAAGGCACCGATACAATTTTTTGTTATAAAGGGGCTTTGCAAAAACCTTGTTTGCTGCCGTCTGTACCTGGGGTGAACGCTGAGTGACAGGCTGCTCCTGGCTGCAGCACGGCTTGCACACGAAGACGGGGACACGCGTGGGCTCCAGGGCCCTGCTCAGCCAGCCGGGCAGCTGTGCTGCGGGAGGGTCCCTGACAGCCGCACGGAGAACTTCCGAACCTGAACTACAGTTAGCTTAACGACTTTTCCTTTATTGCACTTCAGTTTTTCCTGGGATTTGGTCTGACAGGGCAGCTGTGGTGGAAAGGCAGCCTGTGTGTCCAGGAAATGAGAAGTATTTATCTCAGAGCAGTACCCCCTCTGAAGCAGAAAGTTTGAAATGTTTCAAGCCGAATTCCAGAAGCGGCCTTTTAGGAAAGACTTTCCCTAGCGCCATGTGCCAGTTACTGACTGCCAAGTCAGGGCACCGAGGAATGCTGAAGGCCGAAAGGTAAACAACCATAATTACAATTTGTCTCCAAAGTTGCTTTGCTTTCAGGTCGGCACGGCGCGTTGGCCTAATGCGTTAGCTGTGGCAGCACCTCGCCATGTTTCCATGACAGCTTCTTCTGCGGAGAGGCAAGAGCAGGTTACGTGCCAGATGGATACAACGGACCTTCAGGCAGGTGATGGAGACTTTCTTGAAGCGGTGATAAATCCTGAGTACGACTGTGCTTCTCCAAGTAGAGCAGCTCTCTGGGATGCAGCTACCAAGAGGTACAGGCTGCAAAACTGGTGAAGGGAAAGCTACCGCACTGGAATTTTAGTTGATCAAATACAGCTTCTAGGTGTGAAGCTTCTCTGACCGTACATTAAGCACCATCACATACAGAATGTTTACTGAGATACTCCCAGACTTGCACAGTGAAAGCTGCATTCCCCTTCAATCCAACACAGATCTAAAAGGACGGCTACGTGCGTGCACAACCTGGTTCTTCAAGATGCAGCCGCGGCTCCTCTTGCCTGTACTTGCACCCGTGCCTGCTCTGAATGCTGCACAGCTGCCTTGCCCCCTCTCATCCTCCTCCCCGATCAACCACCTTCAGCTACCAGAGTGCCACTACGATGTCAATGTCATAGTACTAAACGATTTCACCCCGGGGCTGTGTTACCTACCTAAATAGCGTGAATTAAGTTTCTCCCAGCCCTTACTTCTTAAGCAGAAACCCCCCAAACTTCTGGCCTCAAGCAAGACGATACACATATGAAAAGACAGGTAGGTGCCAATGTCAGGATGTTTTTCTGTGAACAGAATAAAACTCTATTTCTACACTGCAAGCTAAAGGACCGCAGAATTAAGGAAGCTTGAGGTGAAAGCTAGCATGCTGCTAACTTATCAACCACAGTAGTGGTTTAACACATAAAACGCCAAAGTAGTGCTTTAAAAATAGAAGAGTCCAAACACTGATAGCAAACATGTTACTTATGGACAGCTTCCTTAACAGAAGTGAAACAAATATGGCACTCCAAAAACAAACTGCCACTGCTACCCTTTTAGCAGGCTGCCTGTAACAGCAGAGGGCTGCTGTCATTGAGCGAGTACAGCATGCATTAATAACCGTGTCAGGACTTCCTTTTCCCTCCCACCAAGCCCTGGTTCTCCTTGTTTCTCCACCAAAAAAGCCACCAGAACTCCCACATTTCTGAAGTTTTAGAAACTTGAAGGGAGGCAGAGGAGGAGCAAAGGGGATTGCTAAGCCTAATAAATGTTTTGCACAGCAGTAGCTTTTAAGAGGAAATGAAGCTTCACTGTCCTTCTCCTTTAATAAACCACCCCACGTGCTATACGGTAAACCTGTAGTTGTACTTGATTCAGATGTAACCCAACAAACGAAGTTGCCAAACTTTAACATGTCCCCAAAGACACAGCCTTCCAATATTCATTTCTCCTTTGTTCTATAGAAAAGAAAGCTAATACATTTCCTTCTTTATATATTAAGTAACTTTTTAAAAGGTAGTCTTTATTTAAATACAGACAAAACTGTACCCTCATCAGCCCCTGACAAGACACTTCATCAGTGGTAATGGAAAGTCAATCCAGCAGCAAGAACAATCTTACATTTAAAAATCCTCATGAAAGCAAGCGCTGAACTTTTAACTAAGGGAAGTCTCCCAAATGTGAAGCCCAAGAGCACACTGTACCCGACGACTGCGCTTGAATGAACACATGTATAGTTTTGCACAGGGCACTATCTGTAAAATAGAAGTAGTGAATTTTCCAACATACAGAAGGTTCAAGCACAGAGTTTCTCAATGATCTGTACTTCTGTTGAACAAGATGCAGTCTGGGAAACTCAGACTATTAGAGATAACAGGGAGAAGAAACCGCAAGTCTGGGTTTTTGAATAATAATAAAAAAATGTAATTCAAGTGCTTTGTAACAAGATGAAAATTTCTCAGTAAAATGAAGCAAAGTGACATTTCTGAGGTACAAATACAGAAATGAATATGCACAACAGTTTCTTTCTTTGAGAGGATCCTAAAGGTCTCTATGGCAGAATTATTCTTATTTTCACGTGCTGCAGCACTGTCACATTTTATAGTTGCAATGTGGATATTCCTTAAAAATACCAGAATTTACTTTGAAGTCCCACTTGCTAAGATAAATTCAACAGAAGACAAGATTTCAAGTCTGAGCTTTAATACCAGAACTAGAACACCATTTCTTGAATTCATCTAAACAATTTAAAATCCTGTTTCAAATTCTGATGGCACAAGACTGGCTCAGAATTGAAGGTCCACTTGGCCAACTGAATAAAAAACCCAACAAAACAACAAATAAAACTCCAGCAAAAAAACCCCAGACTAAAAGATACAAAACAGAGCTTTACAAAGAATGAATCAGAACTGACGGCAGCTTAAGGCTTCATTAAAATATTTGCCAAGTTCTGCTGTTTCTTATGTAACCCATTCTTTAAACCGACTTCAGTGGCATTGCACAGATACAATGCAGAGCAAAACTGGCTCACACTGCCCAGTTTGAGCAAGATACAGTCACATTATCTGCCGCAGGATTTAGAAAGACAGGAGAACAAGTTTAATCCTTCCTGCAAGGTTCATTTTATTCTCCCCCCACACTCCTTGAGTACAATTAGAGATGACTTACAAAAATTGATGCCACACACACTAATAAAAAAAATTAGCGTGGGGCAAAACTTCAGTCTCAGTATTTTGATACTTTTCTGCCATGTTTGACAGAATTAAAAAACAGACACAGCACGGCTTTCATCTAGGCAGCTGTTGGCAGTACAATCAATACAAGATGATATAATGAATCTGGATAATCACTGTTTTATAAAGCTGTCCTTAGTCTGTCGTTGACCTTCTGTACCAAAATCTAGCCCTGTAGTCATCACTGCAGGTCATGAAGCCAGGATTGGTAGGAGAATGGACGATACAACGGACAATGCTGTTGTGCCCAAGAGAAAGCAGATTTCTCCGTTCAGCAGTTCTTGAATCCCAGCAGCAGAGACTTATGGTCCTTTCATCTGGAAGCAGCACATAATCTTCTGTGTGGTTGAAGACGGCTTGTGTCCTGTGTACTTGTCGTCCACTCAAACCAGCTCCTAAATATATGCAGCAAAATGTTAACCCAAATAGGATCAGTTTTAGGAGATTTCCAAAGACCTAAGAATAAACCTCTCACAAAGCATCAATTTCTGCGCTCTGCAAAGAAGCCTCATTTTCTCAGTTAGCCTACCACCTCCACATACAACAGGTGAATCGGTAATGAACATTCTTTTGTAGTTATATACGTGGTGCATTCTAAAATTTCTTAGAAGATACAAAGATTAACTACTCCAGCTGTGTCAGTCAGTCCAACCACCCCTGTGAGTGCAATCGCTTAATTTCAACAGCACTTTTGCCTTCCATTTTTTGTACAAGGCTTACAGCTGTAACTAAGGGGAAAGACCACAGACAGTAGAACATGCAAATTCATATTATGAATGAAAACGTTTGTTTTTAGTGTATCTATCATATAGCACATTGTGTGACCTACGTTGGCCATACCTTCCCTCCACACCCTTCAAATAAAATGTGTTTCATATACAGGCGCTTACTTTGCAATGCACACACCTGCATCCTACCTGATATTTGGCAAAAGTTTATCAAGGAGGTGCTGCACCCTGCTGGTCGAGAGCAAAATCAGAGCTAGCGTACAAAAAAGGACCGTACACACCCCAAAAGCTGATACCCCAAATTTTCAATATCCTCTCCTCTTTCATGCTATCATTCCTAATGCTTAAGCACATTACTGCTTGACCCAAAAGCTTCCCCTGTCACACAGCTGCTATCATATGCAAAGCTTCTACATCCTTCCCCAGTTCTTAAGTCCTGCTGAGACCAAAGCATGGTATTACCAGCATGCTCCGAGTATGACTATCTTGCACACAATTACATCCTTCAAATAAAAAGCTACAAACCAGCTGTAGCTACTTTCAGAATATTGCCATGGCTTACTATCTTTTGCACATAAGTCTAATCGTTAAAACAACTGCCCCAAAGTAAGTTCAATTCTCCCTCTCTGGGTAAGTACTCTGCAGGAAAGTGGCCTGCCCTAGCCAGAAATGGATTATGTGTTACTTCTGACCCTTCCAGTTTAAACTGTGCCCCTAGTCTAGCAATAAATAGAAGTCACAAAATCAAAGTGATCACCAGTAAGAAAAGTGATGATGCTGTTTTAATAATCACTGTTTGTAAAACACACTGAAGAAAACTAGAGAACAAAACCCTCTGTACGCATGTCCCAGTCCTTAGGGCAGTGTTTCTTTTTACTTTTCCCTAGTGTAGTGATAACGTTGCTCCAAAACAATGGAGCAACGATGTCAGAAAAGTCTCCAAAAACTACTCAGACTAAATACGATTACACTGACTGACATACAAGAATCATAGTTTCTCTTCTGGAATTAGTCTACATTATGTGTTTTCAAAAATTCAGGGCGATCTATCCTTAAAGCAGCAGTCTCCCATCGCGTTTAAGAATCACTATTCTTCTGACAACATCACCACCCCTGCCATGGGCTGGTACCTAAAAAGAAGGTACGTGGAAGGTCACCTGCCACATACCTGTGTATTTGACCAATGTTCGACCAGTGGATATCTCCCACAGTTTAGCTACAGAGTCTTTTCCACTTGACAAGATATACTTTGAATTTTTGGAGAAAATAGCAGAACAGACTTCAGCTCCATCATGTGCCTTCTCAAACGTAGTGATACAGCGATTCGAAACACCATCCCACAGTTTGATGCACCCATCCTTGCTTCCTGTCACATACATGTTTGCACTTGCGTTGTAATTTACTGAACATATAGCATCAGTATGCTGATCTTGAGGATTGCAAGACACAAAACACTGGAAAGTATTGATATCATACAGTCGTAAAGTAGGGTGCTGGGTACCAACAAGGATGAAATCTCCAGAAGGGTGAAAAGAAATTGAGCGCAACATCTCTGCTTCCTGTTTGGTCAAAAATACAGAATTGGTGTAAGAAAGAAAAAAAAAAATCTGAAATGGAAGTGTCAGTTCTGGTGGCATTAAAGTGCTAAAAACTAGTTAAATTATCAGTTAGAATAACGTGTTCTGTTTTTGCAAACCAAAGAATGCTTCCTATAGGATTAAAATGACAGGCTACCTTTAAATGTACTGTACTTTTTGTCCTAGAGCAGCCTGCAGTGCCCGCTCATTTTTGGGATATCACAGGAAAGTGAAACGAGGCTTTGTCAGCCGGCTACACCCCCCAAAGTCCACCACCACATAATCCCAAACTCTCCTTCCAAACAAAGATAATGTAACTGATTTAAAAGTTACCCATATTAGATTTGGTCTACATTAACAAAAAGCAGACAGGCACTAGAGGTATCCATTGCGCATAAACTCTTAACACGCAATTACCACAGTGCCTGTAGATTTTGTAGCTGCCTACTCCTACATACCTAACCACTTACAAACTCAGACACAGTTCAGCTCACTGATACCTCAGTGCTGATACATTCACGCTTTGGTTGCTCTGAACTGGTATTGCATCTAACCTGTATATATTTGAAGGCTCTTTTGGCAGAAGGTTTTGAATAATCAAACAATTTAAGCGTGTAGTCCCTTGAGCCAGATGCTAGGATCTGTTCTGTTGGATGAAAAGCTAAACACGTAACTTCATCCACATGATCATATAGAGTCCGAATAACAGGGTGATTTTCCATGTTCTGCTGTGCTGTCTCGTTCATCATGACCTGCAAAGAACATTCAACAAGTCAGAGTGTTAGCAAGCAGAACACGCTTTTAACAGGAAATGCAGGTTTTACACTTGGCCAGGTAGGAAACGGCAGCTACCTTTCTGACGTATGACTTACCACATAATCACTATTATCTTAAATTATTTGAAGGCCCATTATATATTGTTATCAGATAAAATATCTGTATCTTTTCAAAGGTCAACTGACTTGCTCAAGGACAAACTAGTTTCAGTAGCAAAGAACTGATGCAAGAAAACGTATCTCGTTCTTCATAAACAGTCCAAATCAAGATACTGAGGGAAACTGTACCAACTGGGAAAACCGCAACTTTTACTCACGCAGAATACTGCTGAGAATCTGGTTTGCATTCTGTGCAAAAAAACTCTCCATTTTTAAATTGCTACCTGGTAACTGTATTAGAGAAAAATTGAGGCAAATACGTATGTATTCTGTGAAACAGTTCTGAAACAGCCAGCCACTGGAGGCTGTAGAGGCCCAACGTGTAAGTGGGTTCAGAAATGAACCGTATTCATACAATACAGCAATTACCAGCAACTATTTGAAGCTATTTCTGGCTCAATGCTCTAGACTGCTGCCAGAAGTTACACAGGTCTAGTTGCCCTATTTCTTCTTTGTTTTCTTCAAGGGTACTTTATGAGCCACCACTGGAGTAGGAAATACGGCGAGACAGATATTTAGTCCAACCCACAGAGCCAGCCACAAGGTACAAACATGGCACGAAACAGACAGCACTGCAAGAATTCACAAAGCGGTTACGATCCAAGTCATATTTTACCTCAATAGGCATAGCACTTTTGGCCAACATTCTCTCTGTATCAAGAATTTTTATTGAAGCATCAGCAGATCCTGTAGCTATTAATTGTCCGTCTCTGCTATACGTAGCTACACGACATGGTCCTTTATGAGATGTGACATAACAAGTCTCGTATTCGGAAGCCTCAGGAGACATGGTCTGTACATCTGCATCAAATTCCAAGTCAATTCCTGTGCCTGGAGCTACCGTATCTGACCGCCCAATTGCATATTGAACAGCACTGTCATCGTTCTCCATTCCTGAAAAGAGAGAAGTTGATGCGCTTAAACCAGGTTAACCTTCTCCTTAGACAGGCTGTGGCCAGATCTTTGCTACAGACTTCTGTAACACCCACGAGTCAGGTTATGAGAGAGACAGCCCCTGCGCAACACAGCTAAGCTACCAGAGCACATTTAGTTATACAGCAGTACTTCTCATGAGAAATGAGAGATACTTTGGCTATGCTAGGGCAGAACCCAGCTCTTAAAATTAACCGTGGAAATACAACCAGCAAATATTGTAGGATGGCAAGTACTGATAAACGCACTGACAACCGATTACTGAAGCCATTGATGGCCCTCTAGTCAGCTTTTCAGAGGGAGAAACAAGCCAAAATATTATTACATGAGATTTGAAGTAAAAAAAAATGAAGCATTTACTGATTCTTTTTGTTTCTGTTTTATTGCATTGAAGAAAAAAAAAAACACACCCAAACAGCTATCACAGCACTGCAAATGAAAATTTTTACTCCTCTTCACACCCACTCTACAGATTTTTTTTTAAATTTTTATTTCCAGGACACATCTACAGAAAAAAGACAGTTCAGCACTAAAAGCGGTAACAGGGCAGACTCAAGAATTTTCAGCTATGTGCCCAACTGTGATCATCAACTCATCAATTGCAATATAAGAGTTGTTGTTGCTTTCATCTACAAATTGCAAGTCTGGCATTCTCACTTCAGACAGACACATGGATTCACATATTTATACTCTTCAACTCAACTAGTTCAGGCAGCAGAACCAGTTCAGTTGCAATACAGAAAAGACATGATGTTATGGCTAGACCTCTTCCAGTAGCTTAGTCAGCCTGTTTCAACAGCAGCTCAAGTATTTTGACTGCATACTGTGGCACAGATGCACTTCCAGAGAGAAAGATACACAAAGAGAGAACAGGCAATACCTCTGCCGAGACCCTAGACCGTGAAGCTTATTTTCTTGAGACTGACATATAAAGGCGAGCGAAGATTGCCAATTGAAAGGCTTGCTCCCTTTCCTGTCAGAAAGACAGTGTTGGAATACAGAAACTATTTCTAAATCTGGCAAAGAACTGCGTGGGTCAGTCTTCTATCAGGCCTGTGGACTCAGTGATCCCATTCACTGCAGCGTATTTTTAGAAGGTTGCCAGTCACCCAGGACACTGAGCAGGTACTCTTATGTGTTAGACATTCAAATAAACAGATTTTGACAACACTCAGTGATCTGTTCTGCTTTTAATGCATACTGAAGGATGAAACAGAGAGCAAGAACGCCCTTCAAAAAAAGCCACCGAGACAAAGGCTGTATCAAAGTAAACAAAGTGTTACGCTATTGCTAGACATAACCTTTGCGTAAAAGATGTCTTTTCAGTAACACTAACCTCTTCATCCACAAGGATTTAAGATAGGGATTTAGAAACTGGACTTCTGTGTTAGTTTTTTATTCCAGCTTACCTAACTTAATTAGGTGCAGGAGTTGTTCAGATGGTGCACAGACTGATTGTGGTTTTATCTCATTTATCAAGCCATTGGCAATATTTATGTATCCATCATATAGCAGCTGACTAATTATCAGTTTATAAAGTTGCTGACGGTCTTTCAAACTGACTTTTGTTCTATACATTGTGAGCAAGGAATGCCTTGGAGGGGCCTGAAATAAAGAAAGAAGAAAAGTCACATACAAGAGAGTTGCATGAAACAACTGCAGCCTTTAAATACAGCACATTCTGATGAATTTCAGCACAGACCATATTTTAGGTAAGAATCAGAGACACAGAAATGAAAGACAAAATAAAAAAGGAAAGACCTGTTGCGCTTGTTTGCTGTAGAAATTTAAAGCTCGCCAATAAACAGTCCAGGAACTGTGTCCGGGCGCAACAGCGAAGGCAGCAATCGGGCGGCATTAGCTGGCAGAACGCTGCCGCCGGCCCCCCCGCCCAGCGCGGCTCGCACCGGCGGACCCGGGCGCCAGAGAGGCCGCGGCTATCCGCGCCGGGAGGGCAGGCGGCCGGCCGGCCCCCGCAGCCCAGCCCGCTCCCTCCCGCCCAGCCAGGGGACCGCCTCCTCCTGCCGCCCGCCCGGCCTCTCCCCGCCGCGGGCCGGGAGGGGGCGTGGGGGAACGGGACTGAATGAGGCGGGCAGCGCTTCGCCGGCGCTGACGGAAAGCGGGTCCCAGCGCCCGGCAGGGGACAGGAGGCTTGGGGCGGGAGCTACGGGGGGAGGCGCGCCCCGGCCCGGGCCGTGGCGGCGAGGGGGAGGGAGAGCGCGGCGCGACCCCGGTACCTACCGTCCCTTCCTTCTGCCTCCCTCGCTCGCCCCCTAAAATGGCGACCGGAGCCCTGAGCGCATCGATTGGCGGCGGCGGCAGAGGAGGAGGCGGCGGCGGCGGCCGGGACCGAAGAATGCTCCTCCGCGAAGGCTGCTGCATCGAGCGCCCACAAATCGATTGGAGGCGACTCTTGAAGGAGAGAATCGCAGCATCACATGACCGTGACACCCCCGCGCGCGCGCGCGCGCCCGGGCACCGGCAGGGCCCGCC
>Ga0065711_1009005_pt1 | contig 21292 bp, 14 predicted proteins | sample Hoacrofraction12_FD_59098 | JGI IMG/M metagenome (GOLD analysis project Ga0065711, IMG submission 59098) | Hoatzin crop microbial communities from Cojedes, Venezuela - Epithelial fraction 12 v2 (version 2) | ecosystem: Host-associated > Birds > Digestive system > Esophagus > Crop | place... | reverse complement strand
TTCCTTTTGCTGTGAGGCAGGCCAGGTTACTGAATAATGGCAGGGCTTTATTAAGATGGTAACTTCAGGATGTCTAGGAATAAAATTTTCTTTTGTTGCTTGGTAGGGATGAATATTACGAAGTTTCCTTGTAGTGCAAAGTAGCTACCTCGTAACAACTGCAATGTAAGTTCGGGGTTTTGTGGTGGGGTTTTTTTCATTTTACCTGGACCATCGAAATTTTGTTCTAGGGATATATATGTGTATAAACTGATACGCCAAAGGTGTCAGACATGTGCAGAACAGTATGACAGGTTGGGTTTAGCTGCTTGGTTCTGTTGACTGAGAGGGATGCTGTTTGTGTGTCTAAGAAAATTGTGGCAATAAACGGAAACAGTATTTTGGAAACAATACTGAAAGTAACAACTGTCTTATTGCTGCTAAACAATAAACAGTTTGTCAACACCTGCCTGAGAAACCTGGCTCTGTCTTTGGAATAGCTCTGCAAAAGGTCTTAGGTGTGCAAGTGCAGGTGGTTTTCTGGTTTAGTAGTGGAATGGAAAATTTTGATCCCTAAAACTTTCTATTCAGCTGCCACTTGGCTTTAGAAGCACCTAAGAAGTGACAGAAGTTGAAAGAAAGGAAAAAGTAAATGCCTTCTCTTGCTTTCTTTCCTGAAGCAGAGCTGCTCTGAGCTGTGCCAGGCTGCAGCATCTCCATGCCCAGCTCTGCCTGGAGTGCAGCATCACCGGCCAAGTTTTTTTCTTCCCATCTGCAAGCAGACCCCAGCTACCTGAGGATGCTAAAGTGACACGGATCATCATCTTCCAGGGAAATTGCTGGTTCAGTACTGCTAAAGGTGCTAGAGCATCCCTGGCTGTGCCTGTCCTAGTACCTAAAAAAGCCAGGGAGTTTTCGTGGGCCTTAGGGGACAAGTAGCACAGTCCAGCCACGTCCGTGTGGTTAAACTCACTTCTTCCCCAGGCAGGGCAGGCTCCTCCATACAGTTTTGGAGACCAGGACTTGGCCTGCGGTGTCCTCCAGGGTGTGTTTCTGCTCTGTCTGGGAGAGTGCCAGAAGCCAAAACCCGTTCCATGAAGTGCACTGGTAATTAAGCTCAGCAAGCAGTCCTGTGGTTGCGCCCATGTCCCGGAGCTTTCATTTTCCTGGTCGAGGCACAGCGGTTGTGACCAGCGCGTGGCCTGCGATGGGCTGCACTTCTCCCAGAGAACCTGCAGCTCATTTTTGCTGCGGAGGGACACTTCATTAGTCCTGTGGCATCATTGAGCCGTGCTGCCTACCTTGCACCAGCTATCAGAAAACGGGGCTATGGGAGACCTTCATTTACAGCAGCATCATGGCCTTTTGGTGACAGCACTGAATACATTTACTTGTCTTCTATGAGATTTTAAAAATTAAATTAAGCAGCGCTTGTCAAAATGAACAGAATTTATTTTGCACTGCTTGTGTACTTGCAGGTGGCTTCAGTTTTTAATTTCATAAAATCTGTATTACCGCTGTACTCGTAGAGAGAATTGGTAGGTAGGTCGTGTGTGTGGTCTCCAATCCATTTATCTGATTTTGAATACGTGATGGCCAGTCATACTTGAATAGCTTGCGTGCCAGTTCTGTAAACTGCAGATACAGTGGCATCTTGGAAAAACTGTGAGCATGTTGGTGTCTAGACCACAAAGAGGTTTTGCCTTTCTTCATGGAATGAATAGGAAGGTTTTGAAAGACAACTTTTTGATTCCTGAAATATTAATCATATTAAAGCATTTCTTTTAACCAGTCAGTCCAGATGTGGTATTATATTCCTTTTCTCTCTTCCTAAATCGTTAGTTTTGCCATGTAGGAAAAAGTGATTCGGGCACTGTGAGCAAAGTTCAGCTGTTGTAGGACAACTAATCATTTCGTTACACAAGAAGCCATCTTTCAGGCTAGTTGCAGAAATCATAAGATTGCACTAATAAAATTGCCTTTTCTTGTGGGGTAAACTACTTACATTTTAAGAAGTGAAATCAGTCTTGATTGTATTCTCCAGTCTTCAGTTCTGAATGTTGATTTCGGCAAGCTGTTTTGGATTACTGTTGAGCTGATCATCCAGGTCTGAAATTGAAATAGAAACGGTCTGTAATTCTTAGGGCTGGCACACTGAAAGTTTATGAGTAGGTTGCCCTGCGGTAGGGTGTAGTTTGGGGCAGCATATGTTAATACTGCAAAATTATAGGCCACGTGAAGCTCACTTGTATCCAATAATGTGCAAACTCCTAAGACACATGGGTTTAAGGAGTTACAAATAGCTGTGTGCAGAACTTTACGGCTGCTGGAGATGACAGTTACATTGGGAAAGAGGCGTTTCTTTCCAATGGGATATGTGCGTGCCCATGAACAGCCAATGATTTGAATAAATGTTAAAATTATATATGTTTAGAACAATTTTAGTGGGTTCTGATAGTCAGTGTGGTTGTGGGACTAATTTTGAACAAAAAATTTGCAAGGAGTGACTGCAATTCGTACAAATGAGTTTTGTATTGAGGGGCCACTTATGTTTAGTAGGTGTCCTCAGTCGTCCTTGGTGTGCAGGCGTTTCTAGATCTCTTCTCAACACTGCACGCTCTACTGTAGGTACAACAAGGCTGTTCGCTTAAATATAATGGTTTTATCAGAATATTATTGTTTTGCTCCATCTTTAGATGGGAAGTTGTGACTTCTTGAAGAATTTTAAATGCGTTTTCTTGGCTAGCAGAAACTATTGGATTCCCCCCTGCTGCTGATACAGGGCAGTGGCATTCTTGTTTGCGTTGCCAAGTAAGGTGCCTGCACAAAAAGGTGAATGTTGGTGTTTCAAGAGGAACCTGCTCCGTGCTTTCTGTCTGGGGTCAGAGTCTCGTTTCCAGGGCTTTCTCTTCTGTTTGGATATAGTGGCTGTATCGTGAAGGATAGAGGAGAATTGTTAAATGGGTTCATGTTAAAAGTGGGGTTTACTTCTGGTTCTTACTGAAGTGTTTTTTCCTTTTGAAGATGACATTGTGATTCTCACCAAGTTCAAGCCATCGTGGTCAGAAGGTACCGTACTAACCCATGTTACCCCTTCCTCCCCTTATGTGTCCCCTTTGTCCTTTTTTTTTTTTTCTTGTCTGCTGAGAGCCTCTTGGAAATCAGACTTCAGTTTATGTGAGTCATTGATACGACATATGAGCCAAGCTTTCTGCAATGTGCTTGACAAGTCAATTTTGAGCTATCTGTGGGTAGCTCTCTTGGTTAAGAACTAATTTGGCATCTCTGTTCTGGTGCTTGTTGCAGTTCTGGGTTGTGGCTCCTTTATAGGTTCCTACATGACTTGGACATGCGTTTCTTATACTGCTTAGGAACCTGTTCATGTGTTTTTCAAGGAGTCCATGTATGTATGTTGAAGTATGTTGTCCTTCTCAGTTAATATTTTTCATTTTCTTTTTGCCTTCTTGTGTGCTGCACTAGGGTTATTCAGTTTTATTCCCCTGGACCAGAGATGCCAGGAGGATTTCCTTTCACAAATTGCATAAGTAATCAGCTATGGTACTGGGCAAGCATTTAAAATATAGAGCTCTGAATCATGCTTGTTCCTGAGGCTGAACTTTCACAAGTACAGAAAAGGAAATCCAGAAAAAACAAACGCCGAGGCTGCTGTTGTAGGCCATCGAATCAGTTCAAGTCTTCCTGGCAGCATAGGCAAATAGAGTGGTACTGCTCTAGGGCCGAGGTGCCAGGCTGCTCCTCCTGTGGAGGGCTGCGTGGCTGAACGTTTGGGCTTGCTGCTCCTGGGCTCACTGCCTCCGGCCAGAGCTGCAGCAGCCACCAGCTTCCCAGGGCTGCAGGCAGAGCATGGTGGTGAGGATCTCTTCCTTCGCTGGGCACCGGTCTGCTGTCCAGGGCAGCTCCAAGTTTGCATGGGCTCAGAGCCAGCCCTGCATCAAGGTAGACCTCCTTCTCAGAGCCAGCCCTGCGCCGAGGTAGACCCAGGTAGACCTTTGCTCAGAGCCAGCCCCGCACCAAGGTAGACCCAGGTAGACCTTCTGATCAGAGCCAGCCCCACACCGAGGTAGACCCTGTGTTTAGGAGTGCTCTTGCAGAAGCGGTTTGTCAAGTAAGTTAACCTGAATATTTCAGTAGTTCTTTGAGTCAAGACTTCTGTGTTCTTGTTATAATATTCTCCCATTATGTGTCATTTGTTTCTCATACATGTTGAACGCTTATGCTGTGTTGGGAGGTGAAGTCAATTCAGTTCTGTGCTGAAGCTGTTGCTTGTAAACCTTTCCTGTGTTTGGTGGTCTGTCTTACAGCATAGTCCCTGTAGCATTTATGATGTATTTGGGTAGGCAGGAAGATCCCAGATTATTTACTTCCACACTAAATTTTCAGAGGTGACTTGACACTGGCCTCCCAACTTGTATCAGCTTATGCAAACATCATTGTACAGGTGCACAAATAAAAACTTAAGTGTTCAAATTATGTCAACTAATACAGATTTTGCAGGCATAGTTTGCTTTGGCAAAATAGCGTGCAGCAACTTTTGAATGTCTTAGCATTCAGAATCTTTATTATATGTGATATACAGTTATGTTCTATTGGCCAGTTTCTAATCACATCATATGTATGGGTTCTAAATTACCGAGACCATTTTCTCTAAGTGAACTTAGACACAACTGGAGAGCGTTTTGTTTCCTCTATTTTTTTTCTTTTGTCTAAGTAGCTTATTATAGATTTTAGAAAACAACAGTTTATGTCCTGTGTGGATGCATTTTTGATGTCAAATATTTGCAGGCTACCAAAAAAAAAAAAAAAGAGAGGAGGTTGGTTTTGTTGGTAGGACTAATCTAGCCCTAGTTGTCTGACAGTGGTCCAGTCTAAGCTGTGCTGGTCAGTCTGTCCAGTCTAAGCTATGCCCAGCAGTACTTGCTTGCTGTTTGATGGAGAAAGGAGCATAATGAATCCTTTTTTTTGAAGAAAGAGGCAACTTTAGTAGATGCCTGCTCTAGATTGTGACGAGCTGTTTTCAAAACTGCTTATGCTTTTCGATGGCTGGTGGAATTATTTAGACGCCTGATTTAGGAGCCTGATCTGTCTGCCTGATCAGCAGCGAGATGGTTGTTTACAGAAACTTCTTGGAGCAGGAGCCTGCCTTATGGGCTCTGATTTGGCTTCCCGAGGGAACTGTTGACAAAGTAGGTTCAGAGCCACAAACCCAGCAAACGTCACAGTATGCTTTAGGGATGTGAAGATATTCAATGTGATTTTTCCCTATAATGTTAACATTTAAGTAACAGCGTCCTTGGTGGACTGACTATATTTGCTGGAATGTGATGTCGGAGTTCAATGCTGTTGTTAAAATGAAGGTGGGGTTGGTTTTTTTGTTTGTTTGGTTTGGTTTGTTTTCTTTTTTTTAACAAGAAGCAGCTTGGTAATTGAAGTTGATATTACTGTTCTTGATTCTGTCATCATATCTCCATTACGTGGGCATCTGCAGTCTTGAGGTTATGCACCATTAATCCCTTAGCACAACAACAAAAAAAATAATTCAATTTCTAGCAAGCAACCCCAGAGAAAAATGAACTTTAATAACTGAAGCAGCAAAGCTCCAGATGTGAGACTCTCATAGACAGTCACCTATCAGACATTTGAGGCAAGAAAAAATTTTCTCTCATCAAATATGTCATGCTGACAGATTTTTGTTTGTCACATTTAAAAATGTTTCTGTGACTGCAAGTTTACAACCAGGTAGTACAGACTGAGTATATTGTGTCTCAGTGTTTTTTCAGTTCAAAGAACTGTTCTTGACGATTCTATGTAGCTGAGTATTATTTTCCAGCCTTTGCTTTTGCTTGTTTGTAGTTCCATGCCTTCGAGGTTCGCTTCATTGTCAGATACAATCGTATTTTAAAATAAGCAATGTATTTATGTGAATCTTTCTTTCAATGTTCCTTAGGGGAAGACTGCAATGGACCTTTATGTGAAACTATTTCAAGTGCAGAATCAGAAGTCCCAAGCAGCTCTGAGGTAAGGTCCAGTACAGATGGTGTTAACTTACTGCTGGTAGGAAGAAAGAGGAACGGTTGCTGTGAAAGAGAGAATTAGTTTTAAAAATATTTCTTTTACGTTGTCTTACACCACCTTTTTTATCCGTGTAAATATTTTCTTCCTCTAGTGTTCTGAAGGAGAAAAGCCATGAAAGTGACACAGATACTCATTGAGTCTTAGAAGAGACTTACAAGTGTTAGTGCTACAACGCAGTAGTAGTGGAAAACACAATGGACTTAACAGTGTTTCCAGCGTCAGTCTTGAAAGGAGAATCACATGATCATTTATTGTTTTGGTAATTGGAAAAATGTAATGTTTCTGCACAAATCCAACACTTTGTTTTATGCTGCATAGTATCTTGCTGGCTCAATAGGGAAATCAAGGCACTCCTGCGTTCCTCTGCTCTACAACCTTTTGACAGTGCAGAAAGATTTGTGAGAAAGCCAATGAAGTTCTGAGTTAGAAGAATGCCTCTTCCCTGCAGCATGTGCAATCCAAATAGCATCATCAGCTATTAATTTTTTCACAGTACCTCACTGCTTAATATGTAGGGTTCACAACAGCTTAAATAGATGATGTGTAGTTACTCTTTAGTTAAGAAACAGATTTTAAAAGAATATTGAAAATATGTGTTCTTGTAATTGGTATTTAATTTTAATTTCTATTGTCTGATTTCCCACTTAGGGTTATTACATGCTTAGAGGAAGATAGGGAGTTTTAGATAAGAAAAGAAATAGTTGCTCTGTCGAAGTAGAGTCTCATACTGGCCATGAGCACTCATCAGAAGTGACGTCTATTGAATTGAGCATTGGGAAACTGTAGCTGTGCTGCTGAACTTCTTCAGAGTGAAACATGTCTTCGCCTACCTCTAAGAGGCAAATTCGGAGATGGTCATGTGAAGGCAGAANTCAGAAGTGCTTCCTAGATTACACAGATCTTTATGTTGCTAGCACATGCAACTATATTATCTAGATGTTTTCATAAATCTGCCAGTTTCATCTTAAAAACTGGGGGTATGTTCACCCTGCTACTTTCTCAGTCTGTTGTAGGAGTTGTAGTAAACGTTTTCTCCAGGAAAATTTTAAGTGAACAGCCATATTGAATACTTCACTGAAGCCTGGGCAGATATGATCCCAAATCATAGCGTATGAATCGTTGTACCATGATAAGCGTCAGACTCTGAAGCTGATTTTGCGTTCTTTTTGAGTGTCTCCAAGCAGATGGAGATGGCCAATTTCACCAAAGCCTGGAAGAATTCACTTCATGACTTAGGACGCAGGAAGAGGCGGGAAACATGGGAGAAAGGGTGCAATGCACATATATGTGTAGAGACATGGGATTTGAACCTTGTTTGAAGGGTGAAAGATTCATGAAGGGGTAGAAGAGGAGGCTTTGATCTTCAGCACTTTCTTGTCTGGGAGGTTGTCTCCTTGTGAAGAATGTATCTGGTTACCCCCTCAAAAATCTCTCCTTGGTAACTTCATGCTGCCTTTTCTCTTGTTTTCTACTTATGCTTGTTCCTTACATAATTATTTTTCTTCATAATTTGTTCTGAAATATCACGAAGTATTGTCATATTAGCAATATTAGTCAGTAGTTGATGACTCGGGTTTTGTGTTTCGCGATTTTCCTCTCCCTCTAAGCAGAGGTGGCTTACTGGGCTTTCGATACTTTGTTTCTCCAGATCAGCTGGTTATCTGATGCTTGCTTACATTTAGGTTATTACTTTTCTGTGCTTTGCGTTATCCTACCCCATTTTCCCTAATACAGTCTTATTTATCTGATTTTTGCTTTCTATGCATTAGCCAGACATAAAGTTACAGTTACTCTTAATCTTCTTGCCTGGTTTCACACTCTTATCAGCCATGACAGGCGTAGTTCTTGACGATTAATGTCCTAGATATTCAGGTTAAGTCTATCCTGAAAGTTTTTCCATGAATTCATTCCAACGGTGAGATAGCCCTGATTTTTTTTTTTTTTTCATAAAATGCTAGTTCTTTATCTTCACGTGTTGTCACAACTTCCGTTTTCTTCTCTATAAACTGGAAGAATTTCTTTTGCCTCGGTTCTTTGCTAGGCTGCCTTTTGTCATCCCTGATGTGTTCCCATAGGAATTGAGCAGGGTCGTCTGTCCCAGCATGAAAGACAAGCCATGGTTTCTCCCCTTTTCACCAGGACCCTTCTGAGCCCAGGCCAACGTCCTTTGTTCTTGTTTTGACACATAGCGCATTTCTCTCTCTTATGATTTTACTTCAGTGATAAGTTGGTAATTTTCTTGTTACTCAATCACGTACTTAACTTTGTTCTTGCAGTTGGAAAATACGAACACTTGGAAGTCTTAAAACAATTTAAGTCAAGTATTTTTAAACAGAAATGGAATTCTTTCATTAAAAGACCATTGGGAAAAGAGGTAATGAATTTACATTCAGGTCACAACTTCATTATGCTGAGGCTGTCTTTTGTTTTGGAAGAGGAGCCGTGTAACATATAATAACATTATGCTTCTGCTCAGCAGTAGGGAGAAAAACCTAAGGCCTTATTGTTGAGGAGGGAACAAAAGAAATCTAGATTCAAATATGGAAAGCAGAAAACATTACCTATCCATTATACAGTGGTATTTTTTTTAATTTTGTAATCTGTAAAGGAATATGTAATTTAGAATGATGCAAGGAAAACAAAAACGAAGGTGAGAAACAGTCTATGATGAAGCCTGCCAACATACATACAAAAGTCAGATGAAGTCCAGGACTCAAAAAGCAATTGAGTTTCCAATCAATGGTGCATTTGGTCCTTCTTCATTATTTTGCGTTTGTGCTCTAATCCACCGCTTCTTCCCTGTTTTACCCTGTTTTTTTCTTTTTTTTTTACCTGCTTCTTGTTGAGTGTCCTTATTTTTCTTCTTTTAATCTCCCACAAGGACAAAAGAAACAAGGTCACTTGGAGTTCAGCAGCTTTCCATATTACAAGCCTTAGAGCACAAATCATTTCTAGATGCTTTGTCATGCAGGGAGGCAAGGAGATGTTCTCCGAAAACAGCAGACTGGAAGGGTAAAAAAAAAGGATACGATAGGGATATTTTCAAATAGGTGCTGCAATGGAGACTGCTTCGAATGATGTCATTGTTAAATCAGTAATTCACAGATAGCCACTTCTGTTAGGGATAGTGGAGTCTCTATGTAGAATCTCCCTGAATCAGTCTTCATGGAGTTCATGTTCCAAGAAATACACAAATGCCTCTGAAAATGCTTTCAAGCAAATTGGAAAATGAATGCAATAAAACCTGAGAATCTGTTTTGCCTCTGTGCGTTATATTTGTGCAGAGAACGCGCTGGAAAATATATAGAATGGCAGAATTCTGTTTTGATAGCACAGTGCATGCCTGTTCAGTGATCATAATTAATTGTTTGAGGTACAAAGTAAATGAGGATGAGGCCCACTGATAAAGTAGAGTTCCTATTCTTAAGAGGAAAGAAGGTAAATTAAATAATTCAACATTGGAGTAAAGGTTAAGATGAGGAATTTGTGTTAAATTTCCTGATAGTAAAATTCTAGGCCATTTAAGTGGGATAATTGTAAAATTAGTACAGATTTTGTGGAAGATTGAATCACTAGTTTGTAGTTTATCCACATCTGTGAGAGGTGTATGCAGAGGACTGTTTGTCTGTCTGCTATTCCAATTAAGAAGTATAAAGTAACTTAAAATGTTTGCTTTGTATGTATGTGGACCCAGAGTTTCTCACCCATACTATAACTTGATCATGAGAAAATCTGGGAACAAGCTGTCTTTATTTAAGACAGATAAGAAGTAAATTGGCAGAGCTCCATCCAATGTATTAAAGCAATGCATTTTACCAAAATCAGGGCTTTGAGACATAGATTTTTTTTTCTGAGAGCAGCAAGTGCTGCAGGTGTTCCAAATAAATTGATTGTATTTTTTTCTGAAGAAACACCATCATAATGTACATTGCTTTTCATATTTGTTCATTTTCCAATTCAGACTGGTGGGTTTTCAAGTAGAAAGAAGCATAAAATACCATTATTAATATTGCAAAGGCAGACCAAGTCAGTTTCAAAATGTAGAAGGAAATGCAGGAAGACTTCTTTCAAGCATAACTGCAAAACACAGTCTGAGGGATATTTTGGGGAGAGAGAGTGTGTTAGAGACTTAGGAGAATGGATTCCAAAGTATGAAGGACCAGCCCACCACTGCTGCTGCCACTGCCAACCTTCTTCATTCTTGGTTTTCAGCTCAACAATGTTGGACAATCCAAGTGTTTCTGAAAGCACTGGTTGGTTCTTGCTGTGGGGCTCGTGCGTTATCAAGGTGGACGCCCCATTGTGCTGTGCGTAGACTTTGACAGAGAATGAAATGGTGTCTCTCTACAAGAGTTCTTATATTTTAAATGTGAAGGAGAGGGTTTTATCACCAGTTTTACACTAGTTAACCCGCATGACTTGAGGTAATTAATTTCAGACATTTGTACTGAGACTGGGAGAAGTTCCATAGATTAGCAGGAAAGCATTTCACAACATGCATGGAAACGTTCTGCCAGCTGCGTGTCTTTACCCCACAGTCCAGTGTTTCACTAAATATACTCAGATTTTATCTCGGAGTGAAGCAGTGTGGGCAGCATATGAGGACCAGTGGGTGGCTAAAACCGATATTCACATCTGATAGTGGAGAAGGTGGGAAGCTGTGGGTGGGAGGAGAATAGGGTGGAGAGGTGGAGGAACAGCAGAGGGAAGGGCACCAGCTTGGGCGTCGGGGTGGTGGAGAGGTCAGGAGCTCGAGGGCAGCAACAACAAGCAAGGCTATGTCAGGTTTGTACAGTACTTTACATGGCAGATATTTTAAGTGTAGAATTGGAGAAAAACTCTCCGCTTAAGTGTCTCAGGCCTTATTTCTCTAGTGCAGGTTTTTCCAGTAACATCATTGATGTGAGGATTAGACTTCTAAACCCAGCTCAGACTATCTTAGGGTCAGAGCACAGTGCACCTATTTATATTTGCACTGTTTCTCGTGTGGATTCTTTGCCAAAGATCGATTTTTCTGTGTTTGACTGAATTCTGAAAAGGATGTTCTTATCTTATTTAGATAAGCAAATACTCAGAGGTGGCATCAGTAAGAAAGAATGTAAAGATGCATCTATGTATTACTTGCAATATAAACAGGAACAAAAATAGCATGTTTCTTTCACAAAATTATAGGAATGGACCTGTGTGGTTTCTCTCAAGTAAAATTGTAATAAATGAGGAAAATACTAATTTCTAATTCCAAAAATTGTAGACAGTACTTTAAGAAAATCGGATTTTGGGAAAGTTTTTGAAATAATACAACTCTAAACCAATAAATGATGATACAACAATGAAATGGAGTTGGTATTCTGCTTCTCTTGAAAATTCATTGAATTCCATAGAGAACCGGCGTATTTTCTTAATGCACTCGCCCTATTTGGTTGCACTGTTTAAACCCACCCGCAATTTGTTTCCAGAAGCGAAACAAGAGCGTGAGAAATTATTGACTAACAGAATTAGGTATTGCAAAACAGCTTGGGTATTGCAAACCGTTGCTCTTTCCAGCAGTGAAACCTGATCTCGAAATCCCTGGCTCGTGCAGTGGCACAGCGGTGGGCCAGGACCCCAGAGAGCTTAAGGGCACGGCTCTGTGGGACAGCTGTGCTCTGCAGGGTCCTCTGCTCTTGGTATTCCTGTCGTCCCTCTGCGGAGCCTGGCCAAAGGACGTTGCAGCACCCTCCAGGCCCGCATACAGGAAAATAATGAGCACCCAGATCGTGTACAGTTAAAATCAGGGTAGGGCCTCACCGGGCGTGGGTCAGAACTGGGAGTTGGGGAGCCCTCACTGGTCTCGTTAGGCACAACAGTTACAATTACCGATACCAATTTGCCTTGTCTACGCTATGAGATTAATGATTTGTCTCCTCACATTTGTTTTCCTTTAGTTCACATGGTGTCATTTCAGTTTGTATTGAAAAAATAGCTAATACAGGGATGTCACGTTGGTTCTGAATGCAAATGCAGCTGTCCCTGCTATGTGCGTTTTCTCTCTTTGATATTAAAATTTTAAAAAGTACTGTTAAAAGGTGTTCTTTATCAGCTTGTAAATGGAAATCTGTGCCAAGTTTTTTACACTTGATTTTTTACAGTGGAAATGCTGAGGAATACTGTATAGGTTTTATTAGAAGTTATTAATATTTAAAAATCTATATGGGCGGTGTGAAAGTCGCTGGCGTAGGCTAGAGACCGTGCTCATCTGAGGAGGCAGAGGTTTGTTTAAACTTTGACTGTCTAGACTGAAAATCCGGCTCTGGCTCAGAATAGCTTTTCGGCAACTTAAACCAGAAGCTACACTGTTTCTTCTGAAATAGCCTTTTATTTTAAAGCATCCTTTGCATCATCGCTAACAACGTTATGTTTTTCCCGTCGTGCCACTGGCAGGGCCTAAACAGCACTGAGACTACCTTACTCATCCCTGAACGTCAAGTGGTAAGCAGTGAGCAACATTCATGCTTCCTTGCATGAATTTATGTGGCGTCTTCCACTACCGTATGCCAAAACGTCCCTCACCAGAAAATTTTCCAGTTTCAAGGAAGCCATCCTTCCGAAAAGAATTGTTTTTCTAGCGTATAAAAAGAAATGTGGTTTTCGAGTTTATTCCTAGTGATGGCTGAATTGATGAATTCAAGCAAATTGAAAGGATAAGAGCCAAAATTGAGAAGTATTGGTGGAGAAAACTGGAAAGTTTGCTTTTTTATCATTGTTTTGGTGGGTTATAGGGTATATTCTGAGTGGTGTTATTAACAAGTGTGGGGTTCCTTTTTATCATGATAATCTGGAGAGCTCTGTGAGTCAGCATGATACTCTCAAGTGTTTTAAAGAGCAAGAAACAAACACTGACACCATTTGAAACGTGTTGCCTTTTTTTTTTCTTATTGTAGTAAATAATAAGGAAAGACTCAAAATATCCTCTCACTGAAATTTGCAGGCAAGATAATTGTATTAATTGTCAAATACATCAGAAAACTTTAAATAACCAGTATTCTCTTACGGAGAATAAAATTATAAGAACTCATTTAAGATAACTGAAGAAGTACATGCTGAGGTGTATTAAAACTGTCTGCTTGCTTACATTGGGCTCGGGCGTCTGACATTAACACATACGTCCTCTTAGCATATTTTTTATTTTTCTTTGTTCTGTTCTTGTTTAATGTGCTTTCTTATCCAGAGAGGCTTTTTCTGTGCATTTAAATTTTGGTGCAAATATCTTGGTGTCTTAAACTGCTTTGAAGTGCATGTTTCCAAGCTCTCAGATTTTAGAGTGGTTCAAAATTGAAACACAGGTGTAGCAAAGATGCAAAAAGTAGCTTGCAAGTTCTAGCTGCGAGAAATACGCGGGGTTTTGTGTTTCTTTGAATGGGAAAGGTGATGGGTTGGTTTGTAGCCTGCATGAAGCATAGCTGGAAACTGGGCTGTGGGGTGTTAATACACTTTGAAGCGGGTAAGCACTTCGGTTGCCTGGATTCCTCCAAGGAAGAAGAGTGAAGAGAACTTTGTCCGAAGGGGATCTCTGGTATAACGGGAATAGAGTTTACTGTGCATAAACCAGAAATTTGCCTTTTTGATTTTTCAGTAGAGTGTTTATATGCTTGTAGAAGTTGTGTAAATGCGTTTCCAGGAGTTTTTCCTTTTGGAAATACTTTTTATCAAACAGTTATATTTAGCCTAGTGGCACTTAAATCAGCATGTTTTTCCTATAGCTGTTTAATACAGTGAAAAGAGGGACTATAGAAATATTCTGTGCAAACCGGGCATCTAAGTGAGGGTGATAATTTTGGTTTTAAGCCATTGAATGTTTCTTGCCCTTTCAGTTATGGAGGCTGTTCTTCTCTTTTGATTCAGCTTTCAAACCCATGTATTTTTTATCCTTTCCTGTGTTCTGAAAATTTTTCCGCAGCAGATTGTTAATTCATAAATGAACTAATTGCTTTGTAATGTAGTTAGTTTGGCTTTTTACATTGTCTAAAAGCTAATTTGCCTGTATGATTATCAAAGATATGGAGTAAATAAATATTTGTTTTCTAGACTGTATCTTGTAAGTAAGCAAAATGTTGCAAATCAATTTTTATTTTGTAATTTCAGGCAGTTTTGTTGTCTGGTGATTTAGGACTATGATAATAAAACTCCTAGATGTGCTGATGGAGATCATGTTATTGACCTAACTTCTCAGCATACCTGTTAGTCATAGCTGGAGATTCGTCACTGTGCTATAACTCTAATGAAGCTCGTCTGTTGGGTTCCTCCGTCTCAGATTAGTGCTGGTTACCGCTTTGTTGCTGAAATTGCTGCTCTAAACCACCTTCCCACCCCCAGGTACCAAAAGCAGAAGGCAAAAGCCGCTGAGGTCTGCACCGGCACTCCCAGCTCTGCGAGGCTGGATGCTTGTGAAACCTTCAGCTCCGGGGAATGGAGTTTGGGAAGGGTGCTGCTGAATGTAAGGCCCCTGAGAAACTTGCAGGCTTTCTGACCAAATACTAGTCTGAAAAGTATTGCTGTGAGTCCAGTTCCTCTGTCTTTGAAGTGCGGACGTGGAGAGGTCTAGGGTGTGTAGCAGCAAGGTGTCTTTGGAGGAAGCTCTGTTGCCTACAAGGGGAGAGCTGTGCTAAGCAGCCAGTAAGGACATAAATTTCCTGTTAGGTGGGTGACCAAAAATAGAAATCCCTCCGAGTCCTGCGAAAATACACAGGATTAAATCATTCGTGTATAATCTGCAAAATCTGTTTGCTTCCCAAGCGCTGTGATAGCGTTAGCGTGCCGAGGGCTGGTTGGCTGTGTGCTTTGGTGGGGGAGCAGGGCTGCAGAAATGTTGGCCACCATCTCTTCAGCTTCACTCCAAAGCCATTTCTCTGAGGCCCTTGCCGTGCCCGTGTTGAGCAGTCAGTGCCACATCCAGCAGCTCGTTTTCCCCTCTCCACAGCCACTGCCTTGTTTGCTTTGGCCCTGGAGAGGCGTAGCATTGCAAGCGTTGAGCAGCACGGGAGAATTTTGATGGGTTTGAACGTAGCGTGCGACCACCGGCCAACATTTACATGCTTTACCCAAAGCAGTTTGGAAAGAACTGAACGTGAGGTGTTCCAGCCTTACTTCGTCTTGAGCTTTGTGTTATTTCCATAGTGACATCTTGGTCTTCCCTGCGACCTGGACTGTTGGAGTTAGGATTTCCTACTGCAGGACTTTCGTTCGTGTCTGGGGTGAGAACTGCAAGGCCAGGTACTTGGAGGGTTGTTTGGTTGAACATGGTGCAGTACCCTGACCTCTGGTGGATGTCTAGACAGAAGCTAGCAATTATGGGGTAACTAGGAGTATTAATAATAAAATATAATTCCATATGAATCCAGTAAGTTTGCACTTACGTAGCCATATGAAAAGGAAATACAGCTTTTTGTGATAGACCATGACAGTATTCAGTTAGCACATCTGTCCGCAGGCTGTGAAGTCGCTTGGTTCCTATAGAGATACTTAGACTATTAAAACTGGAAAGTTACTACAGGAAAACGGGAGGGAAGTGCTTGTTTCTGAACAAGTATTTTTTGTAGACTTGCTTTGTAGCGGATGGATTTATTGAGCTTTATGGAAGTGCTGGTGACTGCTGAATGCTTGCGGTAACACCGTTCCGTAGAATGGTACAGCAACTTGGAAGGGACCTCTGGAGAGCTCTTTGGCCAACCTCCTACCCAAGGCAAGGCTGTCTTCAAACTTAGATCAGGTGGCTCAGTCAGGGCCTTGCTTGGCCAAGCTGCGTGGTCTCTTGAGGATGGAGATTACACAGTCTTTCTGGGCAACCTGTTGTACCCGTTCCAGCTCAACCACACCCTCACATCCAGTAGGAATTTCCCTTGTTGCAACTTGTGGCTGTTGCAGCTTGGATTTTCACCATATGCCTCGGGGCTCCATCTCTTCTGTAATTCCTCATTGGGTATTATTTGATTATTCAAAAGCTTCTGCCTGCTATCTGTGCTGCGTTCGGAAATTTTAATTTGGTTACTTGTGTTCCAGAAGGCACACGTCAGAGAATATCTGCTCTGATGAGGTGTAACTTCATTTAGTAACTGCAGGTGGTCTAAGATCAATTAATTTGAATACAGTTCTGAAAGAGCTGTTAAGAAATAAGATGTACTAATCCGTAATGTTTTATGATTCACTAATGCAACCAATGCAAATTACTTAACATTTTATATATAATTTTAAACCTGTAAGTGCACATATGCGTGGAATTGCATGAATATGCAAGACTGATCTTGTTGTTCTTGTGAAATCCAAATGCAGCAAAATGGAAAGGAATAATTTATGAGTTTAATAAGTAGGCCTGTCACTATCCACGATGAATAATCCTATGTACAGAATGAGTGAGAAGTGAGGAGTATTCCCCTTCTCAAAGCAGATCCAACAATCATTACTGCGTCTTCTTAAATTGCTAGTCAGACCTTTAATGACTGATTATTTTAATGACACTTTAATGAGCAGGATTCTGATACATCTTAGAAAATATGCAAACTTTGATTGCACTAAAGGTAAAATATTACTTTGCTTGTATGGAATCATCTAATTGCAACTATGCTACCCAAAAAGTATGGGACATTCCTTTGGCAGATTTTTTTTGAAGTAAATATTATTGATTTTTTTTCTTTCTTTCTTTGTGTCTGTGGATTTTGTTAGTTCACCAGGGCAATGTCTGTGCTCGCACAATCTCCATCTCTTTAATTTGGTGGTTGGGGCAGTCCATTTTTAGGCTGATTCCCAACATTGTAAGTTGTTAGACTACACTTTGGGGTTCACTTACTGTAATGCTGAATAATTAGAGTACCATTGATACTATTTAGATGTCGGTGTGGTTCTATATGCTAATCAAATGAACATCTAAACAGTTGCAATTTGTTTGTAGTCACAATTATAGTGACAAAAATATCCTCAACCTCTAAGCACAAAATAGAATAGGAAAATGCTGTTTATTTTCTTTTCTTCTATTGGATTCCATGATTTTGGTGAGCCTCCTCATGTTATGTGATTATGTACAGCGTTTGGAAGCAAAAGCATTTTTGGAGGTAGCTTGTCCCGATTTCGATTCTTACAAAGTAGTCTACGTTAATTGATCTGCTGTAAATATTTCTTAAGGAAAGAAAGAACAAAACCAGCACGGTGGTTGGTAGCTCCCCAAAGGCTGGGGTAGCTTCAGAAACACAGCAGTTCCCCAGGACGCACGGGTGGTCCGAGCAGGCTCCTGTCTGGTTTCAGCCGTTACCAGGGGAGCTGGTGAGGAGGCCTGCAGCTGTGCAACGCTGTGGACTAGTGTGATTTTGTCAGCTCTGCGATTACCTGCTTGCTGTGTGTCTTTTTATGTCCCGGTGGCTCCAGCCTAACGTGAGCATAAGAAACATGCGTGCTCTGCTCATTAGCCAGTGCTCGTTTTGTTCCCCTTGCGTTAAATTCAAAGAAACTTCCTCACTGTTCCTTTTTTAAATCTGCAGAGTATCTAAATGATGGCAGTTAGCAATTTAGACATCATTATTTTAAAATACCCGAGTTTATTATCAAAACGAATGCCAGTGCAGCTTTGCCTTTAATAAAAGAAGACATTATAGTCATACTGTTTGGGGATGCTTGCGTTTTTCTAATAGTTGGAGGCTTTTCCTGGCTTTCCAAAGGACACGGATTTCTCACTAGCGCTAGCTGGGGGGTGTGTGCTCGAAGCAGGTTTGGGTCTTGGAGAGGAACAGTGGGCTTGCTAACTACTTGTTGGTTATTCCGACAGAGTGGAAGGAGATATAATCTGTTCCTGAAGCGACGTCTCAGGGTAAAACAGTGATGAATGATATTGCAAGTGGCTTGGATGGCGGCAGTAATAACATGCTTCACTGTGCGATGCCGTGTGTTAACTGGGAGCAAGGTTCACAGGCGTAAAGTTCGCTGAGAAGGCACAGAATATTTTTCACACGCATCCTTGCATGGCTTAAGAGCGACAAGACAGAGACATAGCCTTCTGAATTACTCTTTTTTGTTCCTACTCTAATAAAGTGAAAACCCAGTTCAGTCCTATATAAATACAATTTTGCTGATGGGTGTGGTCAAAAAAACCAATGCCAACCTTCCTGAGCATGGAGTTTAAATTTACACCAGAGAATTAGCTTCTATGGACAGCATTTTGCTGTGTGAACCTCTAGTCTTTAAACAGTTTGGTAGAGCTAAATAGTGACATGATAATAAATAATGTTACCTAATACTATGTTATCTTCCCTAGGAAATTGAGGTAATAGTCTTTATTTGCTTAACATTAATTAGTATAGCCTATTCAGTGAAAAAGATGAATGTTGTTATTATGACATTCTGGCATGCTGAGAAGTGAAATTATGACCTTTAGTAGATCAATTAGAATACTAATTACCCTGTTNNATTGCTACATTTTTATTAGATTCCACACCCCCNCNAAAAAAAGTAAATGCTCAGTTTTGAAATGTAACCCCTGTATTGTTTGTGTGCTATTTTCTTACGTGGTCATTGCTGGAACATATTTCTGTGTGGTGGTTGGTTTAGTGAATCTTGTTATGTAGAAGAAAATGCATGGAATATACTTTCTGCTACCTGCTTCAAGTCGATGAACTGTGCCCTAGCTGGCTTTTGTGTCGAGTGGCGTTCTGACTAACGGCAGAAAAAAACCATGCTGTAAAATAACACTTGTCTTGATCATGTATGACACACTGTGAAGACTGTGAAAGAATAAATGGCAGCATTGTTCACAGGTATGGCTACACTAACATATATTTATTCTTCATATACCGGTTATTTACATGTAGTGTTTGTGGATGTAGGCAGTTAATTCTCAAATTATTTTAGCTGGATATAGCCCTTGTTAAAACTTGTGCAAGTAAATCTTCAGCTATGAAGAGACTGAAGAATTGAGGCAATTTTGGGGAACTTCTTTGTCTTCTGTTATATTTTAGAGCAACAGCAATACTTGGTTTTGTTAATCATATGCCTGTATCTTCCACAGATTGATAAAAGACATGAAAGCAAAGATTCTATTTTCTTCAGGGATGGTGTCAGGAGAATTGATTTTGTTCTCTCCTATGTGGATGATCTTAATAAGGAATGGGAAAAGAAGTTGGTAAGTTTGTGTTTTTGAGGTCCTCTTCATTCTTATCTATCATAACCTGAATGTCAGTTACTTACCCTTGCAAATCACTACGCTCAGCTGGAACTGGAGTTATCTAACAGTTTCATAGCTGTGTAAAACACCATTCCATGGACTGAAATTTCTGTGTAATTTACTGTTGTGCGTTAGGACCCAATTTATTAGATTTTTGGGGCTTTATTTACTGCATTGATCACTCTCCACGACTTAGCCTGGTCAGTATACTGTATAATCAGTGTCAAGTAATCCAAATGATTTTGCTTTCTTCATTTAACAGTCTTACAGTTAGCTGTGACTTTGGCAAAATCGTATCTGTAAATAGTTAAATGAAGGAGGTTTCTTTGAAATAAGCAAAGCATTATCCAAATCAGATGTAACAATACTTTTTTTTTTTTCCATGCTTTGACTTCAGGTAGAGCAGAAATGGATTCTTAGATCCAAGAATCCATGCAGTTTTCCTTTTAAGACTTTTTTAATACTTGCAAAATAAACACAAAGCACACACTCTTTGAGCACTTCCCAGTGCTTGACTTGCGCTCTGCATGCATGTATTCTTTCTTCTAGAAGAATATTTAAAGTAGCTCTGATAAAAGACCTCCTGTGTAACAGAGTTTTCTGTAAAATGCTAGTCACTGATCATCCCTGAACTTCCCAGCAAGACCTTGTTACCCGAATGTTAGCGGTAGGTCAGACAGAATCAGTAAATGACATGTATTCGTTCCGTGCTCACACTGACACCTGAGGTCTAACTTGACTAATATGTAAATTCAAGCTATTTAAAAAATCCAGTGCTGTGAGATATAGTAAGATGAACAGTAAATTCTGTATAAGCATAATGTTTAAAAAATAGTAATTGTAGGGGATTTAATTATTTTGTTTTCTCTTTATTTGCTGCCTTCTGTCTGACCCAGGAGAGGTTACATTTACAAACTAGTCTTTCCAATATATATCTCCAAAGTTTGTTCTTTAAAGAAAAAAAAAGACTAAAAGAAGACTTCATTCCCATGTAATCGCATTATTCTGAAAGACAAGGCTTTCTGAAGAAAACTAATTATGTGGGGGCTTATGACAAAATCGTGATCAAAAGTAAAGTCCTATGAAGTAAAGAACGTTTCTCATCTATATCTTGTCTTATTAAAGTGTTTCATAATTAAAAATTATCATTTCCTTTCAACAAAAACTGCACAATTGGGCTGTTCAATAAATTGCTTACTGCTTACATTTCTTTATGAAGGAAATGCTGCTTTCATTAAGGACTTACCGTGCTTAGACGCAAATATGATCCATTGTAGAACTCAGCTCCTGCATCATGTTCTTGTTACCTTAAAAAAGCGAGAATCTCTGTCATCACCTCCAGTGCTTTTCCCAGCTATGGCGTCTCGCGGTCTGCTTTGCTCAGCTGGCCACGTTAGGAGACTTGCTTGGGAGACCAGGGCTGGATTATAGCTGTGGTGCCATGGGCTGATATGAAGGCATGCTTTTTCAAACCCACACTGACTCCTTGCCAGGCTGTAATCCTACCTAGATTCCCCCTTCTACCATAAAGCAAAATGCATTTAAAAAAGAAGGAAGAGGAGACCAGTCAGTGTAGAGAGAAGAAAAAGATATCCATGGATAATATGTGAAAGCAACTCTCAAAATAAACTTTTCTGTTAGTCCTACTCAAATAACATGAGGGAAGAAATGGAGACTCTTTAGGTGATATTTCAAGGGGGAAGCAGAACGAGCCAGATGCTCAGTCTAGGCACTCGTTCATCTTGTGTCCAGCCATTTCCTGCTCATTGCTTTCTGGGTCATTAGAGGGTAGCAGGAATTTGCCAGACCAGGGACCGTGTACGTGGGTGGCATCACTGACTGAAGGATTCACACGGGGAAGAACCCAAGAGCTGGGAGCTAATATCAAAGTTCTTCTTCGAGGTAAAAATGCACTTAGTTAGGAATCACAGAATCACAGAATGTTCGGGGTTGGAAGGGACCTCTGTGGGTCATCTAGTCCAACCCCCCTGCCGAAGCAGGGTCACCTACAGCAGGCTGCACAGGACCTTGTCCAGGCGG
>Ga0065711_1036217_pt1 | contig 21293 bp, 14 predicted proteins | sample Hoacrofraction12_FD_59098 | JGI IMG/M metagenome (GOLD analysis project Ga0065711, IMG submission 59098) | Hoatzin crop microbial communities from Cojedes, Venezuela - Epithelial fraction 12 v2 (version 2) | ecosystem: Host-associated > Birds > Digestive system > Esophagus > Crop | place... | reverse complement strand
CCCCGGCCCCGCCGAAGGGGAGCCGGGCGGGCCGCCGCCGTGCGGATTCAGTGGCGCCGAGGGCGCGGAGCTGGAGCTCGGCCCCGCCGAGCTGCTGCAGCGCGACGTGGTGCTCTCCGAGCTGCGGGGCTGCCGGGTGCAGCTCCGCGGCAACGCCAACGCGCTGCGGGTGCGGGACTGCCGGAGCTGCACCGTGCTCTGCGGGCCCGTCTCCACCTCGGCGCTGGTGGATGGCTGCAGCGATTGCCTGCTGGTGGTGGCCTGCCAGCAGCTCCGCACCCATCGCACCCGCGACAGCCGGTTCTACGTGCAGGTCACCAGCCGGGCCGTCATCGAGGACTGCACTAAGGTCTCCTTCGCCCCCTACGCCTGGAGCTACCCCGGTATCGAGAGAGATTTCGAGTCTTCTGGGCTGGACAGAAACAGAAACAACTGGAACCTGGTGGATGACTTTGACTGGCTGGCGACCGACAAGCCTTCGCCCAACTGGAGCCTGATCCCCGAGCAGGAGAGAATCAGCTGCTGGGACTGACTGCAGAGGCGGCTCGGTTCTGAGCCTTAAGAGAGCCCAGTGTGAACATGTTGATTCACAAACTGTGGGACTTCATCCCCAATACACCATTAAATGATTCCATTCGGGATTTAGATTGTGAATTACAATGTATGACTCGATTTTTTTTTTTAATTGACAAATACCAGTCAGATATAGTGTACTGTTCTTGCACAAGTTGCTGCTATAATCTTTATGTATCACTGTGGAATTTGCCAACTACTGCAGTACCTTATTGCTGAGCTTTTCCAAGTAAGGTGGGGCAAGGGACACTGCTGTGCCTCTGTTAGAGCTGTTGTGTTGCTTTCCCTCACACAGGCAAAATAGGAATTAGCTGCAAGTAGTACAAGCTGTACTGGAATGGCAAGATCAAATACCATTTTTTTTCATATTTTGGGGGTTCTCAAGTTGCAGACAGCGGTACATTGTCTTATGGGGAGTATACGAGAGGACTTTTGTGAGATCATGGGGACAATGAAATCTGTAAGTTGTCTTTATTTAGACTAGTATTTAAAGTGAGATAAGTCTAAAGGAAAAAAGTCTAATGAATATTCAGTGCTCTCCTGATATATTGATGATTGTTGGAAACTAACAAACATATATAGGCTATATAAATACTGAAACTTCATAATCAGAAAATATGTGAAAGAATGCTCTTTTCTGTAAACAGTTTTAACTTGAGATTAATAAAATGAGTGCTTTGAGTGGACTTTTGGGAGCATACAGCAAGTGCTGATTAACACTATAGAAGCTATGTAAACTGCTGTACTGCAGTCTGAAACTTCAGGGTAGACACGTTCAGGTCCTTGTTGGTCTGTCTACCAGACACTAGGCTTTGTTGTGCTGTGATCTGGATTTACGGCACCCTGCTACTGCAGAAGGAGTCAGTAAAAGGGAAAGATGAAGTGCTGTATTGCAGTTCCAGAACTGCATGTTGTCTTGCATAAAGTGCACAGTAACTTAAGTTCTATTTCTTCACTCCTGCTAAATACCAAAAAACAAAAAGAAGCAGCAGCATTATGGAATACTGGGTGTTTACAGGCTCCTGTTGGTGGTGAAGTGACCACTATCCAAACAAAGTATACATCTAGGTTTCCAAAACCACTCCTTGATTTGTGATGTTTTACAAGAAATTGTTGTTTATCTTGCCTAACGATCTGCTTAAACTTGTATTTTAAAACTGCAAAATGTTTATACTGGCCTAGCATCGTATGTGCCTCTGTAACACAAAATGAATACTAGCTGAACTGTCAAAAACTGCATCATCGCTATGAGAAGTACTTGAAGCTTCCTTGAGTACTTGACTGGTTTTGAGCAAATTGCTTTCAGCATCTTTAATTTAAAAGGGAAGGGGAAAAAAGGGGGAATTTTTATATATTGTTTACAACTTTCAGTTTTGTTTACTTCTGTTAATGTATACTTTTTGACTGAACTGGATTTTGCATTTCAAATATATTTGTTTCTAATTGTTTCAGCTTTCTGTTACAGTTTACTAATGATTCTTCTTTGCATAGACAGCATCATAAAAGGATTTAAACACGCTCAGTCTTGCTTTAATGTACATGATTTTTAATATCTGTTAAAGTAGCGCGATCCAGTGAGGCTCTCAAGTATCTTAATTTTAACGAGTCCATCTTAGCACAGAACCTGATTTCGTAGTTGATCTTTCTTCCCCATGTATGCCGGTAGTAACAAATCAGCCCCCTTAGCATGGTCTAGTCCTGGGATTACAAACTGTTCAGCCTGTAAACTACAGGAATGCCTCTGTTCTCCTAGCCAAAAGCTGTAAACGTTTGTGTTTACTTACTATGTTAATAGATGCTGGCAAATCTGGAAGTGGAGACACTGCTGCTAGGCTTCAGCAGGTATGAGAGGTGTGTGCGCTTCTCAAGACACTTCAGACGGGCATGGAAGTGCATTGCTCTGTTAGTTGTTGGTCCGCAGTATGCAGTATTGCCTGAATAATCAGAGTATGAGTCAAACCAAGGAAATCTAGACTTCAATTTCAGTCTGAAAATGCTTCCTTAGTGATATTTTTCAGAGGTCAGTTATTGACATCCCAGTTCCCAATGTTCCTCCCCCAAATACTTAACTTTTCTCAAACTAAAATTAGTAGGTACTACTCTTAAGGAACATGACCTTAGAGGAGACAGATAGAGGTGTTCCAGTGAATTATTTTTTCCTTAAAGATTCATCATTACCTTCGTAATACAAAATAGGTAACTGAATCTGGGTCTCAAGCACAACATAAGACAAAATTGAGAACAAGTCTGAAAAGGTCTGGTCAGGCACATTTTTATGGGATTTATAGTTCTAAATAAGTACCTTCGTATATATACACACATTTTCATACCTTTTTGAGAACACTGATTTCCTAATGTAGAATCATACCAGAAATTCAAAACTATTTTGAAACAGAAGTATGTTATGTTAACATAGTATGTGAACACAAGTTACACGCTAGAAAAGGTTAGCTAGCATATTCATAGGCTCTAACAGTATAGAAACTGTGACTTTTCAGGTCTGGAAGAAACCTAAGCAATTCTACCTATTTATTTTAACAACACTATTTTTAATAAGTCAAAATTAGCGTAAGTGCTAGCAGGCCATCTTCTGCGTGTCCCTGAACACTACTGCCAGACAACAGCAGTGCAGACAGCTCGTGTGTTCCTCACCCAGGCTAGAACCCCAGCATGCTGCAAGCCCTTGTAGGTAGGAAAAAAGTAAAATGCTGTGTGAGTGAGACAATATTAGTTGATATTCCAAAAGTGCAGTTAATTCATCTGAGAATCCATTTTCCAGTCAGATCTAGTGGAAAGTAATGAGATGTATGGAGAATTATATACTCATTAAATTTTTACAGAAGCATTTAAAAGCATGGTAGGAATAAGTATATATGTGTATATATAAGAATGTTTTACAGGATAGCTATATGTATATAATCTGTTTTTAAAATTTCTCAGCTATCTCCGGAACTAATTTTTTAGCATTTCTTAGCATCTGTTTTCTTAGATGGAAAAAAATTCTCTTTATATTGACACATACTCAAACTAATGTTTTGGAAATAAGATATTTGGGATACTTTGGCAGGTCTAGACTGTAGGGTTGTCTAGATTATCTCACTGGAACTACTTACAGAGTTAGTAGTAAACACGGGAAGACTGCAAGTCTAATCCACAGTATCTGCAGCTTCAACTGACAAGGCATCAGCAAAATTGCTTCCTGTCTGCAAGTAAGCCTTCTGTTTGCTCAAGAAGTCAAAAACCTAAGTATGGAAGCAATGAAATAGGTTTACTGAGTGGTTTCAACAAGTGAGGAATTGTGTGTTGTCTTGTCTCTAGATGACTTGGTGATGGAGTGTCTCATCCATCGCACTGAAGCAAACCTGCTCAAAGAGGGTAAGGAGTGTGTCGTGATGTGGCCGGGCTCCTGATTCCCCTTCTGAGGCTGGCCACCGAGACATACTCAGAGGGAAGGCTGGGCAGAGCTCGTGCAGCAGCTGGTTTGAGGAGATGCACCAGGCGTCTCCGTTCCCCTGGGTCAAGGAGAGTTGCGATGCCAGCCCGGTCAGAGCCGCTTTGTCTCTCTGCTAATCGCAGCTTGGAGGAAGGAGGGCGGCACACGCTCCGTTTCTCCCCTCGGAGTGATAAGCAGTGCTGACATGAAGAAAATGCCTGGCAGCCTCCTCTAGGCCAGGAGCCAGGATTTCTTTGTGTCTAGCCTGCTAGGGGGAGCTTGCAAAAATCCCCTTCCCTGGAGACGGAGGTGCTTTGGGAGCCTTTGTGCAAGCTGAGCAATGTTTCAGGGCTGAGCAGGTAGCAGGTGACACCAGGCCAACAGCTGTGCTACAGGGAGGGCAGAAGCCGTCAGAACTGCTATGAAAACAAACTGGTTTCCAGCTACCTTGCCTAGGAGCAAGATGGAGGAGGAAAAACATGATGCAAGGGAGGAAACCATTGAAAGGAACCCATTGAACAAGCATGTTCAGAGATGGCAAATCCCCAGCAGGCACCGAAGAAGGGGTAGAGCCCGCACCAATTGCTGCCGGCAGTGCAGCAGGCAGCGCAGGCAGCGATTGCAGCCTTGCAGTGCAGGCAGCAATGCAGCGTCCGTCCCAGGGCTGGCCGGCAGATGAAGCAGTGGCAGCACCAGCACCGTTTTGCCTCCATCCGCAGCGGCTTGGTGGTGTGACCTGCACGGTGGCTAGACTCACGTAGCCTGTGCAACGCGAGGCTGAAGCAAACAAAGTCCCGTCAAGAACTCTAGCTCTGGTTTGCATCTCACTGACACCAGAATAACCAAGGAGCTTCTTTAAAAAAAACACATACCCTAATTAAATTAATTATGCAAGGCATCAGAAGGGGCTGAAAAATAAATGCCTGCCAGGGACATGGTTGTGAAGGCGTTATGAGGATAACAGAAACTTCAGCACCATAAACTAGGTGCAAATTGGCCCGGAATCAAGGGCTAACCGGCAGAAAGTTTCTAAAAACAGTGCAGGGCACTGAGGTGCAGAGCCATTTTCCACAGCGAGTCAGGAGAGCCAGCTCTTGGTTTAAACATTTCTGAAAGGCAGCCTGGCTGGACAGCCCTCCTCCAGCTGACAGCCTTACCGAAATCCTCAAAGCTGGTGAAACACCCTTGGTTCACTGCAGTGCTGCTGCTCAACTCGATAAAGCTCGTATGTGTCTGTGAATGAAATAAAGCAGTTCTACACAAAAATGCACAGCAACAAACCCACAGAAGAAAAGTGAGAGCGTTCCTCAGCACCACACCCAGCTTTGAGCACAAGCATTTGTTGAGGCTGTGAGAGGCAGCAGCGACCGAAGCTGGGCTCCGGAGAAGCAGCCGAGCGCTTTTCTGCTGCTTCCAGCGAGGCCACCGTCTCACCTGGAGGTCCCTCGGTTCCCGCTGGAGTCCAGGCGTTCACCTCAGTCTGCACCTGCTTCTCTGAATGCCAGGAACAAAAATGGAGTTCTTTGCATTCTCTCTTTATCCAGCCCTCTCTTGCTTAAATAGATTCTGGTGTGAGCTCTAGCAAAATCATTGTGTGGAAAAACAGGCAAGAAATACATGCATAGGACAATTTCTTACACACTTTCATGCATTATGTTTTTGAGGGCTTGGATTTTTTTTTTTTAATTAAGGTTTGTTTGTTTTCTTTTAAGTTTCTTCCTGTTTAAGCAATATATGCATGGACAAGGATCAAATCTCAGTGGCTTTGCCTGGAATTGCTTCAGGTGTTACAAAATACTTAGAAATTCTTTAGTGGAAGGAGTTTTTGTGAATACATACAATCCTTCCCCCGCTACCCACCCTTCGTATACATCCCACTACTTCTTCCCAAGTGGATCTCTCCGGGCATGCAAGAGTGCGATGTGAGGGCAGACTTGCTGGATTTGAGAACTGTATAGAGACATTTCTTTACCTCCTTTATGCATCATCCTTTGCCCCCTTACCTCCTACTTTCCATCAGGCTCTCCCCACTTCTTGCAACTGTGGCCTTCTTCCTATGCAGCCTTCCCGTTGTGGCCATCGGATCTGCACCAGAGAGCTCACACCCTGCACTGTACTAAATAAAAAGCCAATTTCATCACATACAAGGAAAGACATGAATAGCAAGATAAAAATCTGTACAGCTTGTGGAATTCCAGCACTTCCATTCACATCATGGTCCAATTTATCCAACTGGCTTGAGGTTCCATCTGTTGTGCTGAGATATTTTCCAGCAGTAATGATGATTGTGAGCCTTTTGTAAGCTTCTTTCATTTCCCAGCATATTTCTTTCCTATTTCTGCAAATACAAACATTGATTTGTAACTCTGACTCTCTCAGCAATGAACACTACACCCTAGGCATCACAGTAATACAAATAAATACTCATAACGAGCATCTCGGGGGTCAAAGAAAAACTGGGTTTTCTGAACACGTTACCCGCACTGTGGATAAGGATGGCTGAAGTGCTGGGAACTGCCCAGAGCAAAACCACCCTGAAACCCCGGCGTAGCTTGGGAGCCGTGGGGTCTGGTGGATCGGATTGTCCTTCCCAGGGCATACAAAAACACCCAAGGAGTAAATTTAGCGACTTGGCCTCTGTTTCCTCAGAACCTGCAGTCACCTCATATGCCACAAAAAGAGCAGCCGATCAAGTTACTTGCGTACACAGGAGGAAATAAAAAGTCATAAATCAGACTTTTCTCCATTTGTTAATCATCCAACATGGTACAGCCATTTTATCACATTGTTCCTCAACAATGTCCCTCTACACACCACACAGTTACAAATGCAAGCCAAACCATGAACTACAGTGCAAAAAAAAAAAAACCCTCTTATCTCTACACAATAACTTTCTATCATAGGTAAAACCAAACATCTTCATCCTTGCAATGAAACCTAACCACTTCTAAAGAAAGAAAAGAAAAAAGAACCCAAAAAAGCCACATGTTTCTTATCACAGAGCAGCGTGAAAGAAAGATTGGGCCAGGAAATTATTTTTATTGCCAACTAAGAGCACTTCCATAGTTTAAGCACATAAGATATACCTATATAACGGGAATTCACCTGTTATATCTCGTATTCCTGGAGACAGAAGCATCATGGTTGGTCCAGGACTGGGCAGCAGACTATGTAGCAAATACCATGTTTTTAATGTCTGCATTAAAAACAATGTTTTCCTCCCTCCTAGCAGTAACTGGTAAGTTTGTGGCTTACATTTAGGTTAGCAGGCATAGCTTTTTGGAAAGGTATCAATATTGTATTGTTATCCACAAAAATGATAATTTTTTAACAATATTTTGAACACATTCATGGTGAATTCTAGCAGATCAATAATCATGTGAATATTTTATTCTACCATTTTTTTCCTCCAAAATGGCACATGAATGATACATTTGAGTTCATATGCAGCCTCTGAGGAGACTATTAACTCGAACGTCCTTGCTGCAATTACCTTTTGTCTGCTATGGATCAGTTTCAATATTTCCTATTTGAAATAGAAAGTGGTAGAAAGTCTGCACAATTAAAGGCAAATCCCAGCCAAGATAAAGATTTGTAAGAAAAGCAGATGCCAGGCAAAACCAGTTTTCTTTTTCATGCTGTCCACACCCCAAAACACTTCTCGATCATCCCCCATAACCTTCCTCAGGTTGCTCTGCTTGAGACAGCCCCCAGCTGATCAGCTTGTGCTGAAGCTTTCACAGGGCTCGTCAACAATGTGTCCGGGGTAAGCGGGAAGCAGTAACTCCTGACTTTTAAAAGCATGAATTTCATTTTTTGAAGGAAGCTTCAGAGTACAGCACATGATTTACGGTCACCAGTCCCCTTTAAATCTTCCAAGCATGGCGAGTTGTCTTGATTGGTGGGTGGTTTTTGCCACTCTAAGTCCCGCAGCTGGTATTGAACTACTGAAAGTACTTAGATAAACACAGCAGATTTCCAAATCTGGGTTGTTTTTTGTTGTGTTGGTTGCTCGCTGTGATCGCTTTAAAGGTATCACCTTTAGTCTTAAAGGTCTAATTAGTACCTGGGTCTCCCTTCCTGAGCATCAGGTGAATCACTGCTCGTCTCCCAGAAAACACTAACTATTTAGGAGTGATTTATTAGGACCCGAGCCCTGAAGCACATGCTGCATGTTCTATTTCACTATCTTTATTCCTGAATTAACAAGAAACACCCTAGTGTGCACAATGACATGGTTTTGCTGCATCGGATTTATTGTGGACATCTGAATGTTAAATTATTAAGGCAATGGGTATTCAGACCATCATCTGTGCTGCTGAATATAAGCTTCCCAATATCCAGAGCAGCATCAGGCTTACATCTGCTGTGGGCAGGTTTACTACTTCTCATGTTATAAATTGCCCTCCAGAACATATTTTACTGTATATCCCCATGATTCACAGACCTGATACAAAATTCTTTTTCATTTTAACTGGAGTTTCACTCTGTCATCACTTACATGTAAGGCAATTGTTTCAGGTTCAGTTATCTAGAATTAACTTCAGGCTGTCAGGTAAATACACCCTCCAAACTATCTCCTATTTCCTAGCTGAGCGCTGGAGGAGTCAGTGTAATGTAGTAATGTGCACTGCATGTTATGGGATATTTTGCCAAGAAGCCAGGAGAGACATTATTTCAGTGCTATGGCTTATTGCACAAAAATATTTAACAGCGTGTCCCAAGAAACAGCACTTTTCATCCACTTAATGGCAAGCAGAGAGAATAGCCACTGATGGATTATTGCCCTCCTCCTTTCCTCTTACACACTCGCCCTTCACCTGCAAGGGCAGCAGCAACACGAACAGCCCAGCGTGCTTTAGGAAAAGCCCGGTGACCAGCTGCTCTCTGGCTCACTGCGATAGCACCCGGATGGGCCAGGAGAGGTCCATCACAAACCCCTCTATTTACTGAGCACAGGAAAAAGTAGCAGCTCGATAGCCTTTGTCCTTACTGAAGAGACCTCCAGCATTCCAGGATCTCAGATGGTAACTGAGCAGCATCCATGGTACCACACAGCAGCAGACTACCAAAATGCATCTTTTCCGTGCATTTTTTTATTATTATTACTATTATTTTTCACACTTGCCTTCCTCCGGGGCAGGTCCCTTCACTCTTCCCTCCGGGCTGGCGTGCCCTGCTGCTAGCACCAGAGGATGTCCCCTGGGCAGCAGCAGACGAGGCTGGCTCCAGCCAGGGCAGAGCCTCCCCATCCCTCTCCTGGGGCCACTCCTTTCTCATCTGTGGCATTAGCACCCATGCCCTCACACACCTGCAGGTTAATTTTGCATTGCTTAAGGTTGCCTGAGGCTAATTTTGCAGTGCTCCCAGCACAGTATTTTCCCAATAGCTCTGAACCTCTGTGGGGCAAGGGAGGAGCAGCAGGTGATATTTCAAAGTGAGTAAAACTCCCACAGCACTGGGGAGAGCCAAAGCCCAGCATCCGTGCTCGCCCAGCGGCTGCGTGGCGTAAGGAGGAAGGCCACCGCCAACAGAAGGGGTTGCATCCCTCCTTTTCTGCCCCAAGCGTGAAAGCAGAGCTGGGCTGCAGGTCCCTCAGCAGACCCCAAGGACCCTGCAGGTGCCTCCCTTACGCTGGATGGTGACAACGGCCAGAGGGTCACTCCCCAGCCGCTCGGTCAAATTCCTCCCTGGTGTAAGCTCCTGGGTCTCCTTGGGCAGCCCTGCACCCCTCCCTGGCCCAGTGATTATCCAGCAAGCTGCTCACGTCAGCTTACTTTTTATAAAAGCATCTCTAGATTTCAGCCCGGGGTATATTTATTGAGTTTCTCTGAACTTTTCCTTTCTCCTTCCCTCCTGTCAAGGCCTGGAGATGGCACAAGCCCTGGAAGTAAATAGAAAATGCTAAGCTTAGTTTTTTTAGGTCACTGTAAACTACACGCTTATCTGCTTCCAGAACACATAAGCCATGGGATGTCATCTCAGGTCAACACAGAAGGGTAAGGACTAGAAAGGTGGTTTTGGCTGTAGATATGAATATATCAGGATCATGTAGGGGAGGTATATTTTTCTATTCAAGCAGCCTTTCTTCTCTTGGAGCCCTCGTCCTTTTTCCTCAAAGAATCCATATTCTTCTGACAACAAAGATCTTTTTATATCTCTGGGTTTTCACATTCTGCCCAGCAGCCTATCATAAGAAAGCACAAATCTACTAAATAGTAAAATGAGGGATTATTTCCACTCATCTGTTGACAGACATTTCTCCAAATTGGATCAAATGATTAAAGGTATTAGAATGACGTCTTGCAGATCCAGATCAAATCATTTGAAACCTTGAGACTGTTTCTCCTTTGCTTGGAAGGAACCACCAGAAACAGTTGTAGGTGCGAATTGCCCATTATTCTTACTGATGTGAAATTGCTAATTTGGATCTTTGTATATTTTACTTGCTTGAATCCTAACTGGGGAAGCTCAAGATGGAGGGACCGTGCAGTGGCTTGCTTCCCATCGTGCCGTTTGGGGTCTCTCCCAACGCCTGAATGGTTCTTCCTCGAGTCGCTTACGCTGAGAAGAGGGGTCCAGGCTGCGAAATCTTCCAACATCTCACATTACGAAGATGGCACTGCTGAAAGTCAAATTCAACCAGAAGAAACGGGTAAAACTAGCACAGGGACTATGGCTCATGAACTGGTTTTCAGTGTTTGCTGGAATCCTTGTTTTTAGCATGGGGTTGTTCCTCAAAATTGAACTCCGGAAGCGAAGCGAAGTGATGGACAATTCCGAAAGCCACTTTGTGCCCAATTCTTTGATATTGATGGGTATATTATCCTGCGCCTTCAATGGTTTTGCTGGCAAAATTTGTTACGATTCTCTGGATCCCGCTAAATTTGCCAAGTGGAAGCCTTTGCTGAAACCTTACCTGGCACTATGTTTCTTCTTTAACATACTAATTTTCTTCGTTGCTCTGATTTGCTTTCTCATGCGGGGCTCTCTGGAGAGCACGCTGGCCCAGGGGCTCAAGAACGGCATGAAGTTCTACCGGGACACAGACACCCCCGGAAGGTGCTTCATGAAGAAGACCATTGACATGCTCCAAATTGAGTTCAAATGCTGTGGGAACAATGGCTTCAAAGATTGGTTCGAAATTCAGTGGATCAGCAACAGATATCTGGACTTCAGCTCCAAAGAAGTGAAAGAGTAAGTAACTTTGTGGGGTTTGTATCGTGTAGTATTGTTCTTTGATTGGTATTATGTTAGAGAAATGTACATCACAGCAGGCACTGTCTGGAGGGGGGGGGTGTATAAAGAGGTAATTTCTCTGCTCTTGCTTAATAAGCATCCCAAAAGTTCAGCTAGATCACTTCCTCCCCTGACAAATTATTCTGACATTATCCAGAACATAAAATACAAAGCACCAAAATGCCATTACACAGTGTGATGTAAACAAGACATAAAATAATATTTTTTTATTTTCTTTTACCTCTTTATAAACCTCTTATCACCCCACACATACCTACTCCCCAAATCAACAGGAAAGTATCATAACTTCACTATTGCCAAAGCAGATTGCAGTGTGACTTACTAAGTTCCTAAAAAAAGACTTCCCCGGATGTATATTGCTGATAGCACTTTTAAAACTCCACTTTAGATATGGGCAATTAATCAATCTCATGGAAACAACTAGAAACGGTAACACTTTACCAATAAAGCATGTGTTTTAAATCCTGAAGATTCAGAATTTTATTTTTATATTCACTCAATGGATTGCTTCAGTGCTGTGACAATACTGAGACGTCAACACCCATTTATGTTCCTAGCTTCACACAGTGTCACTTGTAGCCAAATGCGTCTTAAGTTCTCTCCTGTATAAAAACATGTTCAATATATACACTCGTGCCTAATTTTTTTAAACCTCACATGAAAACAGCACTAGTTTCCTCTCTACAAACCAGAACAGATTGTTGACCAGAAACACCTTAATGGCTCTAATGTCAGTGCCCAAAGAGGCAGTAATCTCAAAATCAGGTTAGGCACAGTAAGCGCAAGTAAAAAATAAAGATAAGAACATATGATCTTTTGAAATTAAAAAATGAGCATTGAGCATAAATACCCATAACCTTTTAAAAAATTAAGCACTGGGGGAAGAAATAGTTATTCAGAGTTCTTTGGGAACATCATTCCTTAATGTTCGTACTCTGTGGTTGCACAAAGCTTCTTGTAAACTGGAAGCAATCTTACCTTTTACATATACTGCCTACCTGAAAAATGTCTGAAGTAATTTTGCAAAAAGCTTTGTGTATCTCTCGGGATCCCTGCCCAATGGTGTAAACGGTATTTCACTTGTGAGCCTCTCTGCATATTGTTTTGACTTGTTGGGTGGTCTGGTTGTTTTTGCAATTCTGAACTAGGGCTTTATAGTGAAAACTGTTAAAGGCTTACCCTGTTGCACTGTGGGGTTGTAAAAAATATATTCACTATATAATAAGGGAGTATTTGCATTGCGGAGGTATGCCCGTGGGTATAAATAACTGCTTGAAAACGTAATAAGTTCACCTTGCCAGCATTATATGGAGATTTGAGAGCTGTAACTTAATCCAACAGCCATGGAAGGGCAAAGCACAGAGGGAAAACAAGGTTATATTGTCCTTAATAAATGATGTCTTGCTCGGGACTGAGACTTGGGCCAATTCCTTTGTACTACTGAGGCAGGAAATAGGGCATTGAAAATCCATAAATGGATGTTAATGAGTGAATTCAGAGTTTGAACTACGCGGTGGTGCTCCATCTCTGCTCACATACCTGGTGGGATACTCTGTCCCCGTTTAAAGTCAATAGCGAAGTTCTCATGAATTCCAGGGAAGGTGGGAGTCCATCACCCGCAATGTGATTTTTACATTATTTGTAGAGCGAAGGCCTGATCCAGTCTCTCTGAAACTGGTGGAGCATTTACATATCAATGGGAATTAGACCCAACTCAGAACACACTTTACATCGAGAGATAAAACCTCAACTGCACTTGGCGTTTAGTTATATTTAGGTCATGACTGCAAAGCGGAATTGTGTTTCACCAGGCTGTTGGGATCCCCTCGCTCTCTCTATGACACAACTTTAAAATACCCGCATAGAAAGCTAAAAGTGTGACTCAGATTTTTTTCACCTTTCTAGATCACTGGGGCTCTCCATTCTGTCATTTATCGAAGCAAAATGGTGTTTGTTAGAGTTGCAGTCCTCTTATGGTAGTCGTTTTGCAGTGCCTGTGGAACTATTTGCCTTCTAAGTATCTGTCATTTAAACATCTCACACGGCACCAGACTAAATGGCTGTTTATAGAGAACAACCACAGTCTCAAATGAACAATAGTTGGGGAGCTCCTGCAAGGACTTCAGAAATCTTTCAACATGGTGTTGCTGAAGCACATTTCATGTTTTAAACACTAGCTGCCTTCCCAAGAGTAAAGCCATAACCCCTTGCTGGAGCTATTATCACCAAAGAAAAGCTATTACGTTTGCTGGATCAATGGTCTAGCTGGACACGGTGGGTCCTAAGGTTGTTGTGGGTCCCTTTCAAGCTCAGGTCACCTCCAGCATCTCCCTTCCACCCTAACTATGCTGTGGTCACTCTTTTCTGGCTGGCCCTTCTGAAATTTCTCTCTGCCATTTACTTTTCTTGAAGATTAATATCTTTGAAGAAGTGACCCGAAAGGGTGCGTTTCCATCATGAAGACTGAATTATAGGCTCAGTGTAGCCTTGACATAGAAAAGGGTTTCAGAGAGGAAAAAAACCCTGGACACCCACAGGGGATGTGGAGAAAGGACATGGCCAGGAGGCATGGTGGAAGACCCACGTTGCCTTTGCTTTCCTTCCTCGTGCAAATTTGCTCCAGTTTATCCTTAGAGGTGTGGGCGCGCGTGTGTGTATTCACACTTCCTTCTGCCCTTGCCCATAGTCGGATCAAAAGCAACGTGGACGGACGGTACTTGGTGGACGGCGTCCCTTTCAGCTGCTGCAACCCCAGCTCCCCGAGACCCTGCATCCAGTACCAGGTCACCAACAACTCTGCCCACTACAGCTACGACTACCAGACGGAGGAGCTCAACCTCTGGCGCCGCGGCTGCCGGGAAGCCCTCCTGCACTACTACAGCAGCATGATGAGCTCCATGGGCGCCGTCGTCCTCCTCGTCTGGCTCTTTGAGGTAACCCTCTCCCCTCAGCCCCGCTTTGCTCCGTCAGCGCCGGAGGGGCACAGCGTTTTTCAGCATGGACTTTTGAGTTAAAGATCAGCTCTGTTTAAAATAAATCGCCCGACGCCGTCCTTTGGCTGAGAAAACATCTAATAGTGGACATCTGCGAAAGGCCTGAAAGGTCCCAGGCTGGAGACACAGCTGGGAAGCGTGGGGTGGGGGTTAGAGTGCAGACCCCCCCTCAGTGCAAGGGGCTGGAGCCTTGAGTATCCCACAGCAAGGGGGGACAAGGGAGCAATTTTCCGCCAAACACAGGGTGCTGCACAGGGCAGAGCGTGGGAGGCCTCAGCTGTCCGGATGCGTTACTTTTACGTCTGTCACTGTCAGTGGGGGATGAGACGTACGCAAAGCAGCACACCAGGAAGGGACAGCAGCGATTTGTGGGACAGAAAGTGCAATTTAGGTTTTTATGTGCTGATGAAAATGAGACCTAGAGCCATGCAGAGTGTCCAGCTTCAGGGCAGCATTTGGTTTAAGGTCCGTCATCAGCTCCACCGATGGGTTTGGTCACAAGCAGTGGTTTAGGTGAAGCAGATGGATTAATTTCATTTTATTCTGTTTTCCCAAAACCATTGTGTGTATGCAAACAGGTCCCAGTGCTGCCCAGTGCGGGTGTTTGTGGGCACCGTAACCCAAAGTGCAGCTTTGCTGCTAAAATACTGTTCATTCCACATGAGGAAAATATGTCCTTCTGCCTCTGGGAGATGGCCAGTTTCCTAGCCGGGGTGTTTAATCAATACCAATACACAGGGAGTGTGGGCTGACAGGGGCACAAGGGCTGGCACGGGAGGCGTGGGATGCAGAGGTAGGGCAGGACGGGATGGCGGATGGGGACGGCGCAGCTCGCTGTGTGACATGGCGTGCAGCAGACCCCTGCTAACCCTTGAAAGGGCTGCTGAAAATGGCATTGCCTATTTGAAATGATTCAGCCAACTTTTTTAAAATTTAGATAAATGCGAATTAAAAAAAAAGATGCATTATATTTTGATACAAGCACTGGCAACACCCTTCCAGCAACATAGATGCTTTTTAGAAAATAAACACCTACCCAAATAATCTGTGAACTGCAGAAAAATACCATAAAGTTACTTCAGGTTGTGTTATTTTAAAAACAACTACTCTGCACGGCTGAGAAACGTACTGCCTCCTTGTAGCATCTAGTAAGAAAAGAAAGAAGTTCATGTCTCAGCCCAAGTTCAGACAAAGAGTTCCCGAAGAGAGGAGAATTTCAGCTGCGTATGAAAATCAGAAGGAGATTAAAAAACTCGGGGTAACAATGCACAGAAATAGTAAGGCCAGCTGTGAAAAATCATGACTAGGAACATGTAACATAACTCTGATGACTTGTAAGAGATTAATGATGGCGATACCTTAACGTTAATAGCAATATTTTATTTCTAACTCTTCAAAGTACACCTAATTTTTTTTCAACCTGTGGTGTAATGAGAAATATGATCTTCTCTTTTTTTCTTTGTCTTTTTCGAAATACAAGGTGAGATATTTTTCAGGCAATCAGAGGGCTCTCAGGGCAAAGCTTTAAAGAAATATCGCAATCCTGGGTTATATTAATGATCCCTCCTGAATATTTATGACTTGTCTGATATTCTACCATAAAGGGTCCAGATTGGAGTCTCAAACTCCCTCCGCTTTTAAAGCAAACTTTGAAGGCAGGAAGCAAGGCAGGAAGCAGACATTAATTTAGTCTCCCCTGAAACACAACCACTTTCTTTAAATTGCAGTCAGGGTAGGAAACAATTTTATACCGAGCAGGAGCACAGCAGAGGTCCCGACTCCCGGCCATGGTGAGATGTCGCTCTGCCCAGGGTGCGACCCGGCGGGGAGTCAGCGCCCTGGCCCTGCCCCGCTCGTTGTCCCTTGGACCAGGTTGCTGAGGGGTTACGGAGCAGTGCGAAAGCAAAGGAGCACCCTGGTTTGCTTTGCGCCTGGCGACGACGCGCAGCCAAGCCCAGGGCCACAGCCCCTCGCCAGCAGAGTCCTTCCGGGGCCGGCGGAGGACTCTCCCAGCCGGGTTGGTGGCATTGACCCGGGAGAAGTGGGGCAGAGCGTGGGGGGAAGCACTAATGGCAGCCATTGCTTCCGACTGTAAAAAAACATAATATGCCAGGCGGGTGTAGGGACCTCAGGGAAGACCATTTAGGTTTAACATTTCTATACCAGGTGCAAGGAAGAATGAACCTGTTTTGAAGCATTAAAACTTCTATCTGAAAAAAATGCAGCGCGTCATATTTTTTGGAAATGTATTATTATCCACATGCTGCTCTTACTAGCAAAAGCTGTAGGCTTCCCAGGAGCGACAACCGGTCATGAGGGTGACAAAAAAAGATCTCACCCCACTCTAGCTAAGCCGCTTCAGGCTAAACCCTGGCAAACAGATGGGCTTCGCTGCAGAAGGTCAAGCAAAGCAAGCCTGGCTGTCTTCTTGACCTGCCTCAGCCAGCGAAGAGGAAACGGGGGGTTTGAGGGTGCCCTAAATAGGGCATTTCTAAAGGAAGGGAGGGCAGCAGCCGGTTCCTGAGATGCTCCAGGCCCTTCACCTGTATAAACACGTGGCTCTTCATAGCTCGCAGCTACTGCGATGGCTGGGACCCTGAGATTTATCTTATGTGTGGTGCCACAGCAGGAGCCCAGCATGGAGCTCCATGAGGTGGGAACCCAGGAGAGCGATGAGACACTAGCAGGAGGTGCATTGCACGTCACACGCTGGAGACTAAACTCTCCGCTGCATTCACCACCAGGAGCAAACTCCCGACAGCCTTCGAACCCAGCCTGCAGGCAGGAGGGGAAGGGAGGCCCTCCAGAAGGACACAGTTTGCTCTCCTGGTGCATATCGAGGGGCTGAGCATGCCATGGTGCAGGGGCATGCACCAGCCCAGCCTGGCCATACCCAGCCCTGGGGCAACTCTGCAGCCTTGTTCTTCCTGCCACTTTAAAGCTGCTGCAAAATGGCAAGAGTTTTCATGACAGTTCGTCCACTGGGCAGGGGACACCATCATTCAGTGAGACTGGGCTAGCTGTGGACCCTGATGTCCAGGCCTTCTCTGCTGGACTGTGGTGAAGCACAGGCCTACAACTCAGAGCCACAGACTGGCTGAGGCTGGAATGGACTCTGGAAGTCATCTCATCCAACCCCTCCGACTCAAGCCGGGTCCCATGGAGCTGGTTGCACAGGACTGCATCCAGACAGCTTTTGAACATCTCTGAGGAGGGAGACTCCACTTCTCTGGGCGACCTGTGCCAGTGCTCAGTTACCCTCACAGCAAAAACATATTTCCTGATGTTCAAATAGAAGCTCTTATGTTTGTGCCCACAGCCTCTTGTTCCGTCACTGGGCACCGCTGAAAAATGCCTGGCTCCATCTTCTTTGTGCTCTCCCTGTAGGTATTTGTACACATCGATGAGATCGCCCCTGAGCCTTCTCTTCTCCAGGCTAAGCAGTCCCACTTCTCAGCCTTTCATCGTAGGAGAGGTGCTCCAGTCCCTTCAGAGATTCTCTCTAGTATGTCCATGTCTCTCTTGTACTGAGGAGCCCAGAATTGGACACAGCACTCCAACTGTGGCCTCACCAGCGCAGAGTAGAGGGGAAGGATCACCTCCCTTGACCTGCTGGCAATACTCTGTCTAATGCAGCCCAGGACACCATTAGCCTTCTTTGCCGCAAGGGCACATTGTTGGCCCATGTCCACCTTTGTGTCCACCAAGACCCCCAGGCCCATTCCTGCTGAGCTGCTTCCAGCTGGTGACCCCCCAGCACACGTTGGTGCATGGGGTTGTTCCTTCCCTGGTGCAGAACTTTGCGCTTCTCCTTATTAAACTTCATGAGGCTCCTGCCAATCCATTTCTCCAGCCTGTCTAGGTCTCTCAAAGCATCTCTACAGAGCTGAAGCATGCTGAGCCATTAACACACATTTTTGAGGCAGCAGACACATCCAGCTGCTTTCCATAATTTTGCTGATGATACGAACTACGCATTGCATGCAGCTCTAAGTGTCCTGGCCAGGACTCGCAAATGGAGCGGTGAGGCTATTGAAAAGCCGCTTGCATTAAAGGTTATGGATAAATAATTAGCAAAACTGATCAAAAATAATCAGCAAAACTGATATGCCAAGGCTCTATGCTTTCATATAGAAGACAGACTAATTTTCCAGAGAGTTGGCTTCAGCTTCCTGGGCTCTCTGCTCACCCGGCAGGGAAGGCAGGCTCAGGTCAGAGCAGGTGAGGAGAGCCTGAATATTTTGCACTGCTTTTAATGACTCTCAACCCCACGGACCCAAAAATCTTGCTAAGCAAGATTTTTAAGACCATGAAGTCTTAAATTGAGAAAAAATGTCACAGAATCTCATCTGAGGGCAGGTCAGCTGCTCCATTCTGCACAAGTACCTTCCTATTTTAAAGCACAACAGCACTTAGTGACTTAGGGCCATCCAGGGATGTACAGCTAATTTTGCTGTCAAACAGCGGGACTTAGTAAGTCAGCCACAAAAAAAAGCTCCTGCTAACGCACAGTGAGCTACCACAAGTAGACAGTAACATGGAGGCCATCTTTTGTGTCCAGTCCTATTAATTTTTACTTGCAACAGTCATCAATAGGAAAGATATTAGCCCCATGACTGACAGCAGCAAAACTGGGGCTCTGATTGAAATGAAGATGTCAAAGGCTTTAAACCCCAAGACTAATGTGATGTGATTTGTTACTTCTTGTGACCTTTATAGAATAGTGATTTAAGTCATCATAATATTGGGTAGATCCACAATAAAATGAGACTATTTCCAGATTCAGGGCCATTAGAATCTTCTTTGAGGACCAAGGTGTTGCCAAGTCATGTGTTCCTATGTTGAACAAGATGAAAATTTGCCTTTGGATAGGGAAGTATTTGACAAAGCTTGCTTGTTTGACCAATGTTTTTCTTGTCTTGGGAGAAGGCAGAGAAACATCAACATCTGAAAATTTTGAGGGTAACCAATGGTTACCCTTTAGTCTTCCAAGAGTTTGGAGTCACTGATCATACACACGCAGGACAATCAGGGTAGACAGGCTAATAAATAGTCCACAGAAGCACATGCTTGAGCAGTCCCAGGAGTCCAAGAGCCAGATGTGAATTTTGCAATTGGCCACTCTATGTGGCCGAATCCCAACTTCAGATCTGCCCAGCTACCCAGTGCTGTGATCCTGCAGGACAGTTTGCAAGCTTGCTCCATCTCTAGTTCAAAGGCCCCAACAGAGATCAGCACCTTGCAGGTCCAGGGCAGCCCTCTATGGGCCTCAGCTGTGCCACCAGGTAAGCAACATACAGGAGTGCCGACCTCTTTAACCATTAGGGTTTAGGAAGACCAAAAGTAATCACTTCCTTGGGAATTTGGATAGGATAACGGAAGCATCATACTTCCCTTACACAACAAATCCAACGAGGTCTTTAACAAGAATTGGTCTTTTGATGTAGCACACAAAAGACTGAGCTAGTCCTTTCCTATCCTGACCCCCTGCTCTACCACCTTATCAAGCTGGCTCCTCTGGGCCCTGCCTTTTCTTTCTTTATCTACTTTACAGATCAATCACTTTTCTTCATAAGCACCACAACGGTGGAAGTCAGATTGTTCTGAATGGTGTTAGAAGGCAGGAGACCGGCTAAAAACGTTCTCTCTGGAGGCAGGTTTGGGGCGTTGCTGCTGTCAGAGGTGTTACACCAGCTTAGTACAGTAGAAGGAAGCTCAGTCAGGACTGCTGGAACTGGTAAATATTTTTTCAGAAGTAGAAATTTGTTTTAGATGGAACCAGTGAGAGATACAGCTCAGCTCCTGCCTTGGCTTCCTTATTTGCTCATACCTACACAAAAACAAAACCAGAATGTGGTAGCCAAGCTGATGGCTCAGATCCTAATGCTGCTCTGTTCTGCACAGATGCTGATTCATGAATATCTCCTTGATCAGATTAATACACTTGCCAAACATATTACAGCCAATGTGCAGCAAAAATATTTAGAGTTAAAATTCAGTGGCTGGCAGCAGAGCGTGTTGTTGTGCGTATAAACAGCTTTATGTACATCTAGTGCACAGGAGCAGAGGTTTCACTGCAGTCTCTTGGGAGGAGTCTACCTTGTGATGGGCGTTCGTGGGAAGCCCCATGTGCACACAGCCACACAAAGCTGCTGTTTCGCAGCAGCCGGCACATAACGCTTCCTTCGTAAGCCAATGCATCCACTCCCTGCCTATCAATTTATTGCGATTTCGGACCTCCACCTCTCCACCCTCTCCTGTCTCTTGTGAGGGAGCACTTTCCTCCTGCCAGCCCCCCTGACCCTCCTGACATCCAAAGGAGAAGGCTGCTCAGGGTGTCCTCCCCCGTGGAGGACTCCCGCAGCCCTGAAGCTGTATCTGTCTGCTGCCCCTAGCATTTTGTTCATGCCACCAGCCCAGGCTGCCGATAGCGGGGGGTGGCAAAGACACAGACAGGGGTACAAAGGTTTGCCTGATGCTCTCTGCCTTTTCCATTGCATGGCGCAGATGTCCGTGATGGTTGGCTTGCGTCTTCTGCACACCGCTCTGGAGAGCATCGCAAATCCTGAAGATCCTGAATGCGAAAGTGAAGGCTGGATCTTGGAGAACAGCCTGAAGGACACTTTGAAGTCTGCGCTGGAGAGTTTGAAAAAGATGGGTAAGTTCAATCAGGTGGAAGCAGATGCCGCAGGGGCCGAAGGAGAAGAAGGTGGGAAGACGCCAGCCATCACAACGGTCAGTTGAGCTTCTAATTGATGTGGACTTTTTATCAGAGAGGAATAAAAAACTGAGAATTGTGAATATCTACATTTTAAAAGCTATGTATCAACCATCAGAATACACATTTCTACACATGTTTTTTTTTGTACATGGGAGTATACAACATAGTGCACCTTGGGGTAACACATTTATCCACAATGCGAGTACATTGTATTCATAACTTCTGGCGGAAGTGACCCCACTAGGACTTGCAATATTCACATGTTCCCTTATCAGGGACAGTTAGTTTAAAAAAAAAAAAAAAAAAAAAAAAA
>Ga0065711_1008572_pt1 | contig 21293 bp, 14 predicted proteins | sample Hoacrofraction12_FD_59098 | JGI IMG/M metagenome (GOLD analysis project Ga0065711, IMG submission 59098) | Hoatzin crop microbial communities from Cojedes, Venezuela - Epithelial fraction 12 v2 (version 2) | ecosystem: Host-associated > Birds > Digestive system > Esophagus > Crop | place... | reverse complement strand
AATGGGCACAAACTGAGGCACAGGAAGTTCCGTCTGAACATGAGGAAGAACTTCTTCCCTCTGAGGGTGACGGAGCACTGGAACAGGGTGCCCAGGGAGGTTGTGGAGTCTCCTTCTCTGGAGATATTCAGGACCCACCTGGACAAGGTCCTGTGTAGCCTGCTCTGGGTGACCCTGCTTCGGCAGGGTGGTTGGACTAGATGACCCACAGAGGTCCCTTCCAACCCCTGCCATTCTGTGATTCTGTGATGTTCACCTTTTGAGTATCTGTTGAATGCTTTGTTGTTCCCAGGCTTAGTAGTGATGAAGCAAAGACTATAATCGTAGGTGGCAAATAGATATTGCTACTAGTAGAAATCTTGACTTGATGCTTATATGGTAATAGAGGAAGCGCTCAAATTTATGTGAGCAGGATCAGGCATTCTTTGCATTTTTCCACCCAAAGCTGAGCCGTTATACCTTGCACTTTTGTTGCCTCTGTTCTGTTCAGCTGTCTTTGTGTCAGAAAAGTTGACTGAGGTCAGACCTGTCTTGCTTTTTTACTGCTGAAGACAGAATAGTGAATGTTGAAGTGTGCTAATTTTCTCTTTGAGAGAGATTTCTTGCAGTACCTAATTTCTGTTAACGAATAGGAATAATGCCTGGTGACTGCTAATGAATACCAGCAGTGTGTTGGTTTGAAAAGTCAGAATGGAATGTGGTTTTGTTTGTATAACAGAACGCTCAGCTGTTTTTCTTCAGACTGTTACACTGAAGGCAGTCATATATTATTATGATCTGGTATTTTCCCTTTACTACAGAGCTTTAAAGTCATACCACATCTTGGTTGAATAAATAATTTTAATCTGGTCATATCTAGATATTGGTAAGGCCTGTTCTTTGAACAATATAGATCTTTCTCAATACCAGCAACAAATTTCATTCTAGAGTAAAACAATCTATACTGTCTTGCTTTAATAAATGCAAAAAATGCAGCTGCAGACAAAGCATGACTTTTCTTGGTAAACATTCTGCCTTTCAAAAATTTACTGGTATTACTTGAAGTATCCCGCATGGCTGCATGTTACTGGTTGCTTAGAAGGCAAGTGTCTGTATTAGCCAAATGACAACTTCTAGTTTGAAATTGCCCTGTCTGGCTGTTAAAGGTGAGTATGTACTTATTTACGGGAAGGTATCTATGATTCAGATATTTCAGTGAAAGTGGCTATGAAACAAGACCATGTTGATGAAGATACGTATCATAATGTTTAGTTGTATTACTCTTACTAAGTAATACAATTTAGTGAAGAGCAGCAGCAGGGCCCTTGGAATGTCCATGAGAGGCAAATCTACCACTATAAAAAGCCCAGCAAGATACTTTAATCCAGCTGTTTTGGAATCCTGACAGGTATTCTGAACATAGGAAGCAATATTATCATGAAGTGTCAAAGATCCCTTGCTGCTTTTTTGAGATGCTTATTATCAAAAAGAAAAAGCGGTAAAGCTGCTCTGAATTGCTTCTCACTTTGATATTGGAGGAGGGTGGGGTTAAAAATTCTCGAGGCAGGCTGTTCACTTATAAAATCCTGTATTCAGCGAAAGGAATTCCCCTTACCTGAATGCTTGGAACAGTGACACCTATTTCTATTTATAGCTGTCTCTAATTCCTAGTTGCTTGCTTATCTTTCTGATTCTGCATGCATGCACACAAACAGGCTGAGGGCACTATTCAGTGTCTTTACTAACAAAAACCTATTTATAGTTACAGAATTAAATTACAGTATACATTATTTGTCTGTTTTTGTATGCCTTTGAGTTCAGTTTAGTTATATTTTTCCTTCATTGTTTTATTTTCCTTTTGTTTACCATTTGATGTGGTAGTGCAAAATCAGGGTAAGTTTATATTTATTTTATTAGGATTTTTGTGAAATTATGATAGATTTGGATTTTTAGCAATATATTAAAGGCTCTAACTTTTTTCAAAAAAGTCTAATTATGAGAGGACATACTAGATTCAAAATAATTTATTGTGAAAATGTGTTGCTGAAATAAATCCAGTGTTGTCTAGTTCAGTGTGAATGCTAGTTCAATGTCTTGTGTTAATTTGCATGGTGTGAATTTTTATAGTGGAAATACTAAACCCCACATAGATGGAATTAGTTTTGTAATTTGGATTTTGAAAGTTGTTTAGAAATAGTACATATTTGTGGCAATTCATTTCCAAGGTAGGTGTATTTCTGTAAAACTGTTGCTCTTTGTTTACTAAATCTAAGTTGTTTTTAGTGTTTTATTCGTGCTATTCATCATCTTTGTGAGCTGTATTATTGACAGTGTTTGCCACAACTATGTTTGTGCTTTTCTGTGTACAACACAACAAACTTAATACTGTATTAATCAGAAAGGTAGGCAACTCTACATTGAAGATAAGTCTCCTTAAAAAAAGTTCTACACAAAAAGTTTATTACATACCTGGAAATCAATATATAATAAGGATATTAACTTTCCACTGACTCTCTGCCTGAAGTTAGTCTCTTTTCATCTCATTTTGCTACTGTTGCCTTTCAGTTGTTACACCTTGCAACTCTGTCATTTCCATCCGTATCACTCTCTTCACCACCTCCCTACAGTGTTTTCTCTGCTCTCAACTACTTCCAGATCAGTTATTTTCAGTTGCGTCCAAGAATCTGGAATACAGCATTTCCCTTTGGCTACAAGTCCTGGATTTATCCATTGCCATGCTGTCTTAATCCAATGACAAAGTGATGCTGCACCAGGCTGCTTTATTTCCCTTGTGGGGTTAGTGTATGTTTGCCTACCAAGAGCCATTCTAAATATAGATACTTCAGATAGTCTTTAGAGAGCCTTGTGTGCTCACTACTACATCAAGCACCTGCAGTTTTGACATCATTTCTCACCCCATGTGACCATAGTTTCTTTGTTCTCCACAGCTGGTGTTAGATGCCTTTTGAATGTGTCTAACAGCAAGTGTTCCCCCCTTCCAGCAGCACATGTGGTCTCCAATTCCAAGGGATGTTTAGCCAACTGTTTATTAAGTTTGTAGACATCTATCCCTTGGTTTTGTCACCTAAGAGTGATTCCAGTAGCCAGCTACTCCTTTGGCATCCTTTTGTCCTTCATGGTGGCAGCTTTATATCATCTGTTAACACTGCCAAGACTACTGCAATATTTTTTTTTTCCTCTCAGGAAGATACGAGGCTGGATTTTGCACTCGCTTCTTAAGTGGTGTAATTGGATGGCCTGTGAAACTAAACTGGTGTGTCAGTTGTGATCTTCACATAATCTGGTCATGTATTGCTGGCATGCAGTGAGTTTCTTGGTGAAGGTGGAAGGGAATTGTTGGAAAAGGGCAGCTCTCTGCATGAGGAAAGACTATTGGTGGATTATTTGCAGATAAAACAGCAGCTGCCTTTGAATTCTTCCCATGAGGTGTTTTGTGCCTGTGCTATGTCTTGAGCTTTCAGTTTGTATTTCCCATACAAGCAAGTTTTTACCTGTTCTTGCATATATGAACAAATTCTGTAATTAATTTTCTGCTTCATGGATGCATTCCTCTTTATGCAAAAATTATTCAATGGATCTGAAGTTACCTCATAAACATTTTTTTGGTTTGTTTCTATTTCTACATGTTTGCCTCCATCCCATAACACTTCCTTCCGAGCACACAATTGTTTTCTGCATACAGTACCACCACGGGTTTCAAGTTCGCATCATCATCTCTCCTTACGCTTCTGATAGGTTCCCTGTACTGCTCGTCTCCAAGTGATTCAATGTTTCGTGGTTAACCTGAAGTACGTGGGGAGAGATAAAACTAGCAGAAATTACACTGCGACTCTCTGAAGTCCATACAATACCCCAGGCAGCTTTGTCAGCTGGGGGGAGGCAGTGATTACTTGTGATGGGGTCATCCCAGTCTAACCAGAGGCTACTCTGGGCATGTCTGTGCTCTTCCGTCACTAGTGGGCTTCCCTCACTGCATGGTCATGTTACCACAGCCACCGAAAAGGAAGGCAAAGACACCAATTTTGAAGTTAAACTACTTGGACAAAACATTTAATTCCTCTCTGGCAAATACAGTATTAAGCACTTTATCCTGTTCTTACCAAATAGTGTTTTTTAATATCTTATTAATTAATTTTTCTCGTTTTTTAATATTTCAACAACAAAGTGAAGCAAAGCTGAACAGGGCTGGTGATTTGTGGGAATAATGTAATGTGTCCCATGGTGGCAGGAGAATAGCTGATCCTTTATTCCTAATTCAGAAATATATGTATATTTTTTAAGCGTACAAGTACATATTAGCTTTGACGGTCTTTTCTTCTTTGTTAGTGAAATTTAGCTATTGTGCTGCTGACTGCTAAACACTATTTCCGCCTTAATTGTTGGGTCTTAAAATGGGTACGTTAGAATGGCTATTTATAACCAGTTATCTGGCAGTTCCTTCCTTCTTTCCTCCCCTCTTTTCATTCCTGGGCAGCACATTTAATTAGGATAAAGTATTAGGAGGCTCTTCTAGAGCAATAGGAATGTATTGACATGCAGGTGGAGAAGTACTATCTGTTGATAAAACAGTTGCTAGTATATTTATCACTGCATTGATTATTTTTTATATTTACTTATCCACCAGTATAACATGAGGATCCTAGGTATGCTGGCATGTCTGAAAGAACTGACTACTGCATATCTGTTTTGCACTAGTAGCGAAGAAAGCTACTAGCCTGTCAGTAACCCCTCTGCAAAATGTCTTGTGTGGTGTTTTAGTATCTGTAACTGTTATCATCTTAGGTCTGCTTAACGATACAGTTCTGAAGGCAGGGAGATTTTGTTTTTTTAAATTGTGCAATGGTTATAAATGCATAATGCAGGATCATGAATCTAGTATTGCTGCTTATCTTAATTCTGCACTTCCAGGCATGAATAAAAAGCTTAAACCAGTAAAAACTGTACAGTTAAGTGAAGCTGTTTTTTTTAAGCTTCTCAGGAGAGTGAGTGGAGACTTAACCATATCCAACTAGCTTTCTAAGGCAGCTTAAATACGCTTTTTCACTTTTTCCATTTTTTCCGACAGATATATCCAAGCGACATTGCATGCTTATACCGATGACACTAGTTTTTTTTTCTCTTGGTTTCTCAAACAATTTTGACAGCAATTTGTAGGGATCTTGTGAGCTCCCATTGTTTCTGTAAGCTGAATTGTCTGTTTGAAACTTCAGTCTCTTCTGTTTCAGAATAACAAAGGAAATGGTGTCATCGTGGGAGATGAAAGCTGAGTTTCAGTACACAGCCTTTCAGAATACAACTGCCAGAGCGTGGCACTCTGAGTATAATGGTTGTCTGAAGCTGTGCCTGAATTTGACAGGCTCGCTGTTGCAGACTGCAGTTCACCAATTAAATGGTTACTGTCTGTTTCCAGCCTCGGCAGCCTGATGGACAGTACTGTTTCAGTCGCATGGCTATCTGATGTGCTCATACATTTCCACAGGTTTCAAATCTGCATATTGAGGAAAAACGACTATCTTGGTTCAGTCTAATTTGCTGAACAGAGAATTGCAGCAATTGAGAACTGGACTGACATCTCCACCCTTTGTTGGCAGTGTTGGTTAGAGTGTCAGTAGCAGTTTCAGACACAAATTTCCGAAAGGCAAGGTCTAGCATCTCTGCCACTCTGGAATTTCCTAGCAAGCTCAATTTATGTCACTATGTAGTCCTTGTACGTGTGCTGTGGCTGCCTTAGTGGGTATATGATACCAGGCTGAGAAAAGGACAGAGTGAACTACTGGAACGAGGATAGTAAAATGAATACAATGTTTAAATTGTAACATCTAGTTAGGGCTAGTTTATCTTTGTTATTAATAATTATATCTGTAATTACAGGCATGAGTTGCTAGAGGAAGCCAGAAGACAAGGTTTGCCTTTTGCACAGTGGGATGGGCCTACTGTGGTTGTGTGGTTGGAGGTAAGTGGTCCTTCCAAAATAAAGAATTTTAAAAAAACCATGAGTGTACAGACTTCTAAGGAGTTTAAGGTATTTGAGCCAGGAATGTTTTTCAGATGGTGCTTACTTCCTTTTTTTGTGTTTCAGCTGTGGGTTGGGATGCCAGCCTGGTATGTGGCTGCTTGCCGAGCAAATGTGAAAAGCGGTGCTATCATGTCAGCCTTGTCCGATACAGAAATACAGCGTGAAATTGGAATTAGTAATCCTCTGCACAGACTGAAGCTGAGGCTGGCCATTCAAGAAATCATGTCACTGACAAGTCCATCTGCCCCTCCCACCTCAAGGACGGTAAGGAAAGTGGCCCAGTATTAAACATCATCTAGAACCGTTAGAATTTCCAAAAATTCTACTGTAAACATAGTGCTGAAAGGATTTGAGCTTCAGATAAGAATTTCTGGAAACATTACATTGTAGAGGAACACAATATTTAACTTTCATGGAAATCAAATGAAGGAACAACTACATTTTCTTTCTTAAGGGAAAGAGAAGTATGTATCAGTGTAAGTATATAATCCAAAACATTTAGAGTACATGTTATTTGCCTCATCTTTTGGCCTCAGAAGAATTTATAATACAGAGGAAGTACGCATGTGCGTACAGAAATCTGTAAAATAGTTGGAGACTCTTAATCCATGTGTAAGGCCATTAACTCCAATAATGGTTCAGCCTGCATAAACTAGGAGTCCACCTGTGTCTCTATACTATAGTAGATTTAGACACAGTTAGTATGAATTCCCTCTCATGAGTCTGTCTGCCCTGCAATCTAAAGTTATTTCTGAGATGCCTGGGGTTACGTACTAGACTGCAAATGCATTTTTCGGATTAGAATAGAGTCAAGTGTTTGCCCGTTAATTACATCAGTGTAAGCTATTTATCACATTTAATTTTTTTAATATCTTTGAAGAAAAGTGATCCATGTTAATAGGCTTTTATTCCATGCCATTACTTCCAATAGATACACCTATACTTAAGACTTTAGAAACCATTGCTTTTGCCCATGCCTGCTCCTTACGTGTACCAATTGCTTATATGTTCTGCAACCTCTCCTCTTTGTTACTGCTTTCCTTTCACTGGATGGGATTGGTTCCCTGTGGGGTCATATTAGACCACGGGAAATGTCTGGGTAACACATGAAGAAATGGAAAATCTTACAGCCACACAACAAACGGTTAGTTTACAGCGTTGCCACTTCTGTTCCTTAGAGTGCTTTTCCCACCTTTTGAACATTTGAATCAAGTGCCTTTTGGTCTTTCTTTTTTTTTTTTTTTTCTCTTCTTTTTTTCAAATTAATGCATTAAAATTCTGGATCATTGTTTCTTGTAATTATTAACCTTGTAACATGCATCTTGATAGTTTTTTTTCCAGAAGGGGGGGAAAAAATCAACACTGACAAGACTGTAAACAAAACTCTTTCTAATCTGTAAAATGGAGCTCTGATTTGATTAGCTAAAAGACAAAATGAATTATTTGTGTGGATTGAATTATTTGTGCGGAAATTTCTTCTCTCCAGAACACTTAAATCAGTAGACAGATTTTGCAACCTCTCTTATGAAAATGAGTGCCTTGCATATTTTTTTTTTTTACGATGCATGATGCTTGCTTTATCTAGACTTCTTTGGTGTGCAGTAGACTTAGAGTCTTGCAGTGCATCTTTAACTTTGGTCTCCTTACTAAACTTAAATACTAATATGTATGTTGTTCTTTTGCTTTTCTAACCACGTAACAGGAAGATGAGGAGGGAAGCTGGGCTCAGGTTGGAAACTTTATGTAATATTATAGGCTATGTAAACTGTCACAATAATTAAAGCATGAAATACCTTGTTTTCCTTTATAGCAGTTTCTTTTAGTGACTCTTGGTGTGGCTTGGGGATTGGGAGAGGGGGAAACTATAGGCTTATTTCTGTAGAATATATACTTAGAAGAGAGACTTTTATATTCAGGTGATTTAAATATTTTAAAGTTTTTTAGAACTTCCAAGATTTGGTGGTTCATCATTGAAAATTTGTAAAATACTTTGTTGCATAGGACACCACAAAAAAAGCTGTGCATAAGGATTTTTAATAGTAGGGCTGTTAAGGGGAAGAATATTCAGAAGTGTCTGTTGCCATTAGCTTTCGGAAATATTTATCCTCGAGCTAATGAATCAACAAAATGTACTTACTGTTTCTTAATAAGTATTGTTGTATTCCATGCATTGAGCATACTACATCAAATTTTAAAATACTTTCATGACATAGTGTGGCATGTTTTGGTGGGGGATGGCTCTGGGAAGCCAGAAGTCCAACAACATCTGTTGTGTGCAGAAAGTCCCTGCTCAACCTGGTGACCACCACAGGTGTGCTACAAGACATAGTGAGCCTAGATAGTTAAGTAGATTTCTGTGCACTAATGCTGTAATCCCCCTTCATTAATTGTTCTCTTTTAAAGTGGTGACAAATCCTAATTGTATTTTCAGACACTGAGATAGTTGAGTATTTTATAGAGGGATGTAAACAAAACTCAGGATTTGCCTGTGGCCTCTATCTTTGAACAGCATAGTCTGTTCTTGCTTGGCTGCCCTCCATCTTAAACCTGTTCAAGTCCCATTAATTCCATCTCAGATACTCATTTGCAGATTGTCAGTGATAACAGTGATAGCTTGCCTCCCTGTTACAAGAGTAACATGCTCTTTCAGTCTGCTACCTAGCGATAGCTTGAAGAAATGCATTTCTGTGTGGCCTTACTCCTTTCTAGAAGATGCTTCCTCTTTTTTTTTTATATCTTGTATTTACGTGGTCATGTGAAAAATAAGTCTCCCTCATCAATTTTCAAGTGATACATTATTTTCAGCATCTTAACAAAATGAAATTCTATGGCTTTTGCTATCAAAACCATATAAATTAGTCTATTTTTATTAGTTTTTGCATATTTTTTATACTCTTTAGCATGAAATAAATTAAGACAGTTTTACTTGCTGATCTAAATATCTGAACTTGCTTTTCTTCAGAGGTTGACTTCTTCAGAAAACAGTGTAGTATTCAATATTTGTATTTGCTTAAATTTACAGGCTGAGAATTAAGCATTGTTTTACTTTTTTCTTTAAAATATGTTGTCTAAAAAAGCTTTTCTCTTTTATTTCTCACTTTAATAAGCTTATTCCTTAATCTTTTAAAAGCAGACGTTAGCATATGGTGACATGAACCATGAGTGGATTGGCAATGAGTGGCTCCCTAGTCTGGGGCTCCCTCAGTATCGCAGCTATTTCATGGAATGTCTTGTTGACGCTCGAATGCTGGATCATTTAACTAAAAAAGATCTGCGTGGACAACTGAAAATGGTGGACAGCTTTCACAGGTAAATAGATTTAAGTTGGAGACCTAACTTACAGTAAATGTTTGTTATCTCTAAATGTTTTGGTTTTGTTTGGGTTTTAAAAAAACTTCTTTTCTTTTCTAAACAGAAACAGTTTTCAGTGTGGAATTATGTGCCTACGAAGACTGAATTATGATCGGAAAGAACTTGAAAGAAAAAGAGAAGAAAGCCAGAATGAAATCAAGGGTTAGTACATTGTCTGACCTCAGTCACTATCTGGCTCAAAAATCTATTAAAAAAAAAAAAATATCATTAGAGGGAGGAATTATTTATAAAATACCAGTGTTAAACACAGGAGATGTGTCTGAATGCGGACCCTGAACAGTGGATCATGAAACACACCATTAAATCATTCAGTCATGCAGAGAGGTGCTACAAATGCAGGCATTTTTGAAAGTCCTACTGCTCTGAAGTTTGAAACAAAGCTAAATGTTTTAGGAGGATGAGGGTTTTGAAAAAGTTTTGGGTTGTTTTTTTCTGTTCTGACATAATAACTGCATCTATGTGATTTTATTGTTACTTGTGGCTGGTAATTTCTATTACCCAGAACTTTATGAAAAAACATCCAGGTGACTTAGGTGTTTGTATTTTCCAGATTCATGGTGATTATGGAACAAGAGAGGAGAAAAAGAAGAAAAAGCAGGGTTGGGAATTCACAGTATTTTCCAAGACCTTTCCATAGATATTTTGTCCCCTGCCTATAATATCAGATGTCTTTTCTGACATCTTAGACTAAAATTTTAGGGTTACCTTGTACACAACTTGCTTAAGAAGGCTCTGTGCCTGCTCCTCCCCTTTCCTTTTCAAGTGTTGATACCTTTTGGTGGTTATTCCACCAGTTGTGCCTGAGAACATTCCCAGGAGCCGCAACTAACTGGCATGAAACAAGCCTGTGTTGTGGCGGCTGGTAAACCTTTTTTAGCCTCCTAAATAGTATGGCTGCCTATAGGGAATTGCTCCCTGAAACACTTAACTCCTGAATTCCTCCTGGGAATTGTTTGGGGAGAATGCTAGTTGACACAGACCAGAAACGTGCTGTGGATCATTGTAACAGTTTAATTGGTATAAACATGCCTGCGTAGTACTTGTAAGAACATAGTTTTTGTTTTGAAGTTTGGGCTGAACATGTAAATGCTGCTCTATAATGGTTTTCCTTGAAAAAGTTCAAAGATAAGAGTATATTGATCGTTGCACTGTTACAGTAGGCAATGCCTTCCAGCAAACTTCAAATGCTTACTTTCCACTTTAAATTTACGATTGTGGAAAAGTGTGGCAGCATGCATGCACAAACTGGAGGTCAGTCTGCATTACGAGATTGAACACCTTCAGGTAGATAAGATTATAAAACTGCTAAATAATAAAGCTTTAGAGAATAATAAGTAAAGCTTTCTGTTCAAGTTCAGTGGGAAGAGCATGAGAAACTGCTATAAGGTTTTTCTTCTGAGTAGTAAAATTTTTTTTTTTTTTCCAAAATACTTAATCTGTCTGGAGTGAGGTACAAGCCCCTACGTGGCTGTGTAAAGTAGAAGATCCTGTCTTCTCCATCTGCATGAACGCTATGCCTAGCTGAGCTTGTCTCATAACTGTGACTGTAGCCTCCCTCGTAGGCAGAGAGGAGACTGAGTGAGGACTGTTCCTTCTGGGTGTAAGGAAAACTACTCTATGGGAGGGATCCAACACCGAGCATTGAAGTCTAAGTGTGAAGTTTTGTTGCCAATTTGTGCATTGCATGCCCACCAAAAAGGCAGGGGCAGATTGGATCACAAACTAAATGTTAAATAACAAAACTTGTTGAGGGCTACTACTTAACAGAATTTGTGATGAATTGTGTATATGTGAAATCAATCCTAACATCAGCATACATATCAAGAAAGGACTGGGTTTTTTTTGTTCAGAAAAGTTGTGTTGTATAAATTGGGCAACTTTTTTTTCTCCATAGATGTCCTTGTCTGGAGCAATGAAAGAATGATCCACTGGGTAGCGTCCATTGGTCTTAAAGAATACGCAAATAACCTTATAGAGAGCGGAGTTCATGGTGCACTTGTGGCCTTAGAGGAATCATTTGATTACAATGCATTAGCTCTCTTATTACAAATACCCACTCAAAACACACAGGTAAGCAAGTAGTAGTTACTTTATGGCCAACAGGATTTTTCTCCCCTGTAGGAAGATTAAAAATGGAACTGACTGCATTTTTTTCTTAGGTGAATGTGTGTCTTTCTATTCCCAGCTCTAGAAACTTAAAAAATGGAAAGTTGTCCATTATCCTGTAAGAGAAAAACATGCTTTTCTTCCTGTTTTCTAATTGTTAGTAACGTTTCTGGTTGATAAATTTGCTGGAACAAAAAATACTGTTTGAATATTTTCCTTATATCCCATCTTCACAACATTAGCGTAAAACTCAACATTTTTGTTGTTTGCTAAACAATGAAGTTTGCACCAGAAATCATGAACTTCCATATCATGATGAAGAGAAGGGGGAGCTGTTAAGTTTTCCTTAAACATTTAATACGTTACAACTTAAATTGTGACTTTCAAGTACTAAGTATGTTTATTAATCTGATAAGAAGGTGTTAAGCAGTTTGGGTTATATTAAGTGTTAAAAATTACTATAGGTTACTAATGAGTAATCTTTTGGAATTAATTTCCATTTCTTTTGTACTATAAACTTTAGGCTCGTGCTGTTCTGGAGAGGGAATTTAATAACCTTCTGGCTATGGGCACTGACAGAAGACTTGATGAAGTAAGTTACTTGAGCTGTTGACCCATTTTATGGTCCTGGGAACTTTACAGAATCATAGAATCATTGAAGTTGGAAAAGACCTCTAAGATCATCAAGTCCAACTGTCAACCCATCACCACCATGCCTGCTAAACCATGTCCTGAAGTGTCATATCCACACATCTTTTGAACACCTCCAGGGCTGGTGACTCCACCACTGCCCTGGGCAGCCTGTTCCAATGCCTGACCGCTCTTTCAGTAAAGAAATTTTTTCCTAATGTCCAATCTGAACCATGGCGCAACTTGAGGCTGTTCCCTCTCGTCCTGTCACTAGTTACTTGGGAGAAGAGACCAACACCCACCTCACTACAACCTCCCTTCAGGTAGTTGTAGAGAGCAGTGAGGTCTCTCCTCATCCTCCTCTTCTCCAGAATTGAGCAATCCTGGTTCCCTCAGCCACTCCTCATAAGACTTGTTCTCCAGACCCTTCACCGACCTTGTTGCCCTTCTCTCAACATTTTCCAGTATCTCAATGTCCTTCTTGTACTCAAGGGCCCAAAACTGAACACAGTACTCGAGGTGCGGCCTCACCAGTGCCGAGTACAGGGGGACGATCTCTTCGCTGCGCCTTCTGGCCACACCATTCCTGATACAAGCCAGGATGCCACTGGCTTTCTTGGCCACCTGGGCACACTGCTGGCTCATGTTCAGCTGGCGATCAGAACTGTTAAGTGAAGGAATTTAGCTTGAACCTCTTTAAGCTATTGACAGAATAGTGAAAGAGTTCTTAACTTGAATTTCTTTGTCTTTGAGAGTTTCTGAATGTGGCAGTTTTTGTGTATTTAGGTGACACTGAATATGAAAGTATTTAGGTGATTTGCAAGTTTGTTTTTAGTAGCTTGCATGGTGGATGTCTAATAGCAGCACCTGGGGCTGAATCTTATATCTAAAATGTGGGAAAATTAGTGACCAATGTTGCAGATGAACAAGCTATAGCAGAGAAAGGCACTGTATAGCACATTTCAAACCTTTGATCCAATGGGCAGTATTTCAAATAATTCAGTGTTTTTCAAGAAAACTGGAGGTGTTAATACTGGTGTAGATGACCACCAGGTATGTTTGCACATCAAAGTAATTCTGATCAGGCAGACTGTGATCTTACAGTGTATAAACTTCATGCAAATGTAACGAGTATAAAACCCTTAACAAACTAGGTATGAGACTTTTAGTAGACCATGTGAACCATAGCATAATGGAGAGAGTGTTATGTCTTTAACCTTTGAAGTTGTTCTACGGTGTAGCTCAGTGAACAGTTTCAAGCTGACATTACTTCCCCAAGAGACTTCTAACTCTGTGCTACCCCTTCTTTGGTGCTAATGGGAGTTTGTGGTAGCACATGTAGGCGAAAGTGGTTCAGGTTTAGACTAAGGTGGCAAAACCCTAACGTGGTTAACCAGGTCAGGGAACCAGCCCACGGTATCTCAGAAACATTTGTGCCAGTATGAGGAAGAGGACAGGGGAAGCGTGAAGGTGCTGACTTCAACTGCTTTTGGATCAGTGAGGTGAAGCACACACCAGTACGTTGAGGAAGGAGGTTGCTATGACAGACCTTGATCGGGTTTGTGTTCGTCTTTTGCCTGATGAACTTGTTGCAGCCCTTTTGTAGCACATCCTGACAGCTCTGTTCTCAGTATGAATCTAGTAAGGTTTTAATAACATCGTCAGAAAGCAGCTTGATAGTTTATAAGGTATTTTTCCTTGGCAATTTCAAACTGCAAGAGAAGGAGCTTTGAAGGAGCAGAGTTTTGCTCTGTTCTAGCATCACAGGGCAGTTTGATCATGAAGATCTCTTCAAATAATGCAGACACTTGTCTCCCAATTCTATAAAAAGGGATAAATTTTAGGTAAAATGGCATTCAAAGGATTGAACTGATTCTAAAGGTGAAGTTGGCAAATGGAAATGCACAATGGGTATATTTGCATTGACATAATAACTTCACTGCAAAAAAAAAAAATTTTGGAAGTGGAACTTAAACTGTTGTATTTAGTAAGTGTAATATTATATTTCTGAAGTGGAATATTACTTCGAAGATGCAGATGTATTAATAGGGGGGAAATAGGGGTAATTACAAGTGAAGTTTACCCAAGTGCTGAAGCAAAACACCGCACAGCAATACAGTATTTACGACACTTACTTTTCTTTCCTGTCACTTCCTGTAGTTTGTAGCACGAGAAAGCGCGATAGCTGTATCATCATTCCTGTAAGACAGAACTGAAGGTTAAAAGCAGTTGTTCAGATTAAGCCTCTGTATGTCAGTGTTCCCAAAGCAGCTGTTACGATTGGCTCCACTCCTCATATCCCCTAAGAATGAGTCATGTGACACTCGCATATTACTGCAAATCATGAAGTACAAACAAAGTACAAAATGTTTTCCTAACGGTGCCGAGGAGATGAATTTCCGTAGTTACTGAGCTGAAGAGCCTGCAGTCTAGCAAATGAATACAGATTGTTGCAAATGAAGACCTCTGCTCCTGTTGCACCTGAACCATTCTGAAAACAAACGCATTCGGTGGGGACACATTTACTTTAGATTGTCGGTAATCCTTTTAAGGTCAGTAATGATCCTACAGTTTTTGAATCGCTAATGATGTTTATCGCTATAACAGGATGATGATAAGAGCTTTAGGAGAGCACCTTCATGGAGAAAGAAGTTTAGACCAAAGGACATAAGAGGTTTAGCGGCTGGATCAGCAGAGACTCTTCCTGCAAATTTCAGAGTTACAACCTCAATGTCTTCACCCTCTATGCAGCCAAAGAAGATGCAGATTGACGGTATTGATTTTGTGTTATTTTAAGCATGATGCACTTTTTTGCTTGAGATTACAGGGGCATTAAGTTCAAATTACCTTTTTGCTGCATAAAAAAGCATCTGCCTTGTGCATGGTTGTATATATAACACTGTGTTTAACCGTAGGGTGCTTTACAATTTCAGGAAGCTTTTTTACTTCATTGGAATAACAAAATGAGAAATATAATTAGAAACAAATTTATGTTAAACTAGGAAAATAAAATTACATTTTAGTAGAAGTCTGTTAATCACATGATGCATAATTTCTATTTAGCAGCAATTAGACCAATGTAAGTCCTACTTCTGAAATGCAGTAAAATGCATTCAAAAATCATGTGAGTAAACTCCCTCAGATGATTTTGAGATTATTAAAACTTGAGTAAAAGGTACATTACCCTCCCTGCAGCAGTCACTTAAGTATTGATCATACTTGAAATCACTACTTCAGCCATTGCTCTGTATTTAATGATCTATATGTATATGTGTGCATGTGCACACACACACAGAGATATGTATTGAAAAACACCAAACAAACCCCCAAAAATCCACCTGAAAGTGGAAGTTGATCACCTGTCACGTGAGGTATCTCGTCTGTTTAACAGCCTCTTCAGTACCATGAGAATAAACTTTTACTTTAAATTATTTTAGAAAACACAAGTGAATATAAATGTATTTAATTGGAACAGACCGGATGTGAACTTCAGTATAATTTGAGTTGTATCAGGTTCTGAAAATGGTATTTATGAGTAAAGCTCAAAGAAACAACCTGTGCATCTGATGGTACTCTCTAAAATGTGAGCTGTCTTAAATTTTCAATACTGTCACTAGCACAAAATATTTTCCAAAATTCACGTGGAAAATTCTGTAAATTAAAGTAAGTGAAGTCTTTACCATGTAAAACCCCTTTCTTTTTGGGACATAAAAAATCAGAAAAATACCTAAACTATATAAATAGAAAATAAATTACTTACAAAATTACCTTTGCCAATTTCTGTGTGCTAGCTGGCATGCAGATATTTTAGGATTTTTTTTCTTAGCCACTGTAACTAGAAGTGGATAATAAATAAACTGTAAAATGAATTCTGCTTTTCTAACTTGTAGTCTTAGAGTTGGATGAGTACAGTAGCTGTAATCACATTGCTGTGATTTTTTTTGAAAACTAACATGCATGCTGTGTTCTGCATGTCTTCCCATGCTTCTTGAAATAGGCAGTGTATCAGGAACACAAAGATTGGATTCTGCTACAGTAAGGACCTACTCCTGTTAAAGCCTTCTCCTGGTGAGTAAAGTTGATAGGTATAACATTAAAGCAGCTATTTATGAAACAGAATGTCAGGTATTTTAACCCAGTGAATTTACACACTGACCAAACTGTTTCAAGTTTTCAGGGTAGACTGTTATATTGAAAATCTGGAGATGATTTCCTATAATGAAGACTATGAGTGTTTAAACAATTACTTTTGTAAGGATTGTATTCTTTTGAGGGACTGTTTTAAACAGCTTGCAAAAGGATCCATGCTAAATAGCTGTGTAGAGTGTGTTGAAATCAAAGGTTGGAATGACCAGCTAGTGAAAGAGTAGGAGGGAAGGGAACCAAATTAGGCAGACAAAGGAAAGAAAATAGTTTAGTGTGTGGCACTGCAGTTCAGATAATTGATTTCACAGAGTCTTTGCTTGGTCAAAATTATCCCACTACAGTATACTCCAGTGCTGAATTGTTGTAGAGGTAATTGCATAGTTTTCCAAATCTTGGATACTTCATGCTACTGTGGTTGCTTTTAGCAGTTTATAATCTATCTTAAAGTTTTTTTTAGTTTCAAGACATTGAAGTTTTAAGTCATCCCCTCCCCCAGGTTCTCCCCACTCTTTCAGGATTTTCTATAGTCAGATGACCTAGGATAAAAAATTTAGGAAGCAAAAATACTTAACCTCGTGCTTTACTTTGCGTTGCAATTGAAGATCACAGAAGGCAATCAAATTGTGTACCTCGTGGCATGGCAATAATTCGATGCATGACTGCTACACTGCTGAGCTGTTTGTGAGAAGCTGAGAGTGAAGTGTTTTTAAAAAAACCTGCTAACGGATTTTTTTGTGTTTTTTCTTTTTGTGTGTTCTTTTTGTTTGTTTTGTCGTTTTTGTTTGTTTTACAGTTTACCCACACTATTTCTACCGATGATATGCAGCATTTTGAACATTTGGAACCCTTAATCTGTTAATACTTGTTAAATGGACACTTTGAGATATTTTATTACAGAGTTTTTAATTAGCAAATAAATTCATGAGTACTATAGAGAAAATATTTTAGAATCTAAATGTTTCTTATATTTATGTGACTTCTCATTTATATAGTTGCTTACTTTTTCTGTTTCTATTCAGTCTACAAATCAAATCATTGCTGATTTTTTTATTCTAATTTTAGTCTTTCCAACTGAATGTACTGTAATGCTTGTATGTATATGTCCCTATAAGTAATATAGGGTTTTTGTAAATTATGCCGTTACTGTAATTATCATTGTTTTTTAATAATGAAACTGAAGATGAAAAGGATTTTAATACCTTTGTAAAAGTATCATGACACCAAGCAGTATATATTTTGTCTTTTGGAAATGTTAGCTTAGATCTGAAAACAAGTCCAGCGTTTTTTCAGGTAAGCATATGTTGTTGAAGGTATGGTACATGCTTGTTCTTCTTTTCAGAACCGTACCTTTCCACAAAGAAGATTTGTCAAGTAGTGGGAATTTGTCTTTATTTAAAATACAACTTGTTTTAAAAGCTGGGAAGAACTATAACACTATGGAACACGTTTTAGAAGTGATTGACTCGGTCATAACACTCTCTGCTGTATTTGTATAGCGTATCTTCAGTGACTGAAAACAAGCCATAAACCAAGAACTGTTTGGGGGTTTTATTTTATTTTTTTTTTTCCTTAACTGAGGAAGATTGACTTCTTAATAATTCCTGGTCATAATCCACAGGCCACAGAGAGTTTTTGTCCTAGATCTTTTTGACTGAAAACACTTGTGGAAAGATGCTGGTGAAACTAGTTTTAATGGACCAATGATGAAGCACTGCAGCCTCATGTCAGATGAGTGGTGAAGGATGAAGGTACAATGGGCTGAAAACTAAAGCAGTGCGACTTCTAACTTCTAAAGCCTTACTTTTCTTATGTAAGTCATCTTTTGTGTTTCGTAAACTTGTTCTAAAGAGTTGTCTGGACTTTAATTCTGATGGTTGTAGCCATTTTGGACTGTATGAGTAGAAAATGTATCCAACACTTGTAAATGGCATATTAAAAAGCCAGCAAGAATCTGTTCAGATGGTGCATTATTTATTATGCAACAATATCTATAGCATGTCTTTTTTTCTTATTTTGTTTTCCACTTTTAACTTGCTTGTAAAACTGAAATTCATTGTTACTGTTCTGTTTTTCTATTAATCTTTTGTGTATTTTCAGATTATGTAACAATATGTACAGTCTACTTTTGAACTATTTTTATCACAGTATTATTTATTGCTTTCTTTCAATAAAGTACTGATGCATTTTCCACTGCCAATAAAACACTATTGAAAAGCTAAGATCTAATTGTATGCAGGCAGATACTTTTGCAGTGAGTGGATATTGTCAATAAAGCATCTTAATGATTGTTTGCTGCCCTGTAGATGTTGTTTCAAATGACGACTTTTCTCCAGTAGAAAAATGTTTCATTAGATGTGATGTTTTCTTTGGAATAGCTCAAGTTCACATGCGTTAACCAGTTTTTGAAAACCAGTTTTCAGAAGAAAACTGCTTTACTGCCTACTTCTACTAGTAGTTAGAGCTATGATTTACTTTTAAAAAAAGTAACAAAAACTATCGCACAAATTCAGTGTGTTCTGGTCCGCGTGATGAAGACTGGAGTGCTGTTCTATATAGCAGCAACACTTGCTTTGTTAATAAAATGAGATTATTACCATGGTGGTATTTCAGGAGAAGCAGAGGGGTCGACGGAACCGATACAAAATTGGGTCACAATAGGGCTGTTTATGTCAATTTGAATATATTTGTAAACCATTTCTTGTGTAGAAGAGAAGACAGAAGGATAAACTTACAGAATAATGGAAGCAGTAGTGAAGCCTATTTCATCATGTCCTCTAGATCAACAGCAGGATGTGGAATGCATGGAATGGAGAAATATTGTGATTGATGCTTTAAACATTGTTCAATAATGCATCTCTGTCTGTCTAGCTTGTCTGTATGAGTTGCTGTCTGATCATTTGCAGTCTCTTTTCTATTTTCAGAGAATCTATCTTTCTAGAAAAAGCTAAAATGAAACTGCAGAAGGAGATCCTGACTCACTGTTCAGCTGAACTTCATTGTTTAGAGAAAAACTGCATAGACATTTCTGGTCACTGATGTGATAGTAGGTGTTCAAAGTCATGTATTGTTGCTTCTCAAAAGTGAAAACAACGCGGAGTAGACTTGTAAAATGTGAAAAGAAAATACGCTTATTATTTTAAGGCTGTAAAACCTTAACTGTTTTGGAACAATGGAATTGCCATGAGAGCTAGAATAAATGAGTGAAATGGAAAAAGCTTTCACGAACTGACAAAAGTGTGTGTTGACTTCCTTCTGAATTACACAGCAAAGCTGTCTCGGAGAAATCGAGAAAAACACTTCTCACTTGATTTTAATAAACTCCTCCTGGAAAGAAAAACATGCAAGTGCATGCGTAAAAGGCATACGGGTATGTTACAGTAATCTTTAAATAAAGCTTGGGTAAATACAACTTTTTGTAAATTGCTAAATGTCTTTAAAAGCTTTAGTTGGAAAGAGTGCTACGAAAATTAAAGCATGTGTTTTAAAATTCGAGAACTCTATCTGCAATAAGGAGATGATAAAATCATCTGAGAGAACTTTAAACTTCCAATTTTTGCAAGGGCAAGGAATCTCAAAACAGATGTTATAACTTACTTCATCTTGCACCTTTCAAACTTAGGTAGATTTAAAAGATTTTTGTTGCTTTTACAGTGTCTTATGGACAGTACTGATTTATCATGCCGAAACTCAGAGCAGAGCACATGTGCAGTAGTTCAAAGCAGAATTTATGCTTGGAAGTAGGTAGACTAAAGATTGGGGGAGGAGGGTGTCAGCAAAATTAATTTTCAGGTAAACAAAAATTCACACAATGTTAAGTTTGAAGAATTATTTGAGGGGTGACATTTTTGTTGAAACCAACGAGTTAGTTTGCCTTTAAAAGGGAAGTGTTTCTTCACTGGATAATTCCATTTTCAGGGTCGTAATTTTGGTGCACTGCTTAAACCCAAGCTATTCTAAATGTCATTACTTTCATTTTTTTTGTTAATAGTAATTTAAAAAAGGCAATTGTAGTCTAATCTAGGTAGCAGCACCCTGTGGTTTTGTGGCGTGTAGGAATGGATGGATGAAGAGTGATCTGGGAAAGCGATGGGTGTTCCTGCCTGTAAGCAGAGGGGCAGGGGAAGACTCTCCAAAAAGGCACAGCAGCAAACCCCGAAGTAACCCCCAAGGGACCAAGGTTCTCTGAGCCTGCTTCCTCTTCTGGCAGACATCTCTTCAAGAGTAAGTTTAACCCAATTTTGAAAATATGCTGTGTTCAGATTTTATAGGGTAAGTCACCCTATGGTTAATGCAGAAAAAGATAACTGAGCCCCTTCATACTGTGAGCTGCTGACATTGGGCTTTCGGTGACTGGAGGTAACTGTCCCGCCAAGACTGGGAATTAGTGAATCATGTTCCTCCCTCCAAAACTTCATCTCGATTTTTTTTCTCTTACCCTTTAGTACAGTTTAGATGTATTTACTTGTAATTTGTTTTGCTAGAACTGTCATTCCTTAGAGTCCATTTCCCTCCTCCAGACGATACAAACAAACCGTGGGCAAACAACTGAAGCACTAAGGCTGTGCTTTAAAACCTGATGGTTTTCCTTTCGCCATCTAAATTAAAGGCCGTGTCAGCAGTCAAAGGTGAGCCTTTAGCCCCCAGAGAGAGATGGAAACCTCTCAGGATGGTGGAGTCTCGGTTTCCAAACCATGACGCTGCGAAAGTGAGTATTAAGATTTAAAAAGAAAAAAAAAAAAAGTACGTTCCCAGCCGTGCCAACCCTGCTGCAGCTATTTTTAAACCCTTGACGGTGCGTTTTTGGAGCAGTGGTTGGTGCTCGGGCATCTCCTTCTCCCCAGCCATGGGAAGAAACAGGGAACGGAGCAGCTACACTACAGATTCAAAAATACCGATTTTTTAAAATTTTTTTTCTTTTTAAATTCTATTTTGTTTTCCTCGCGGGGAGCGCTGCCGCAGGCCGGCTGTGCCCGGCTGCTCCCGGGGCCCGGCCCGCTCGGCCGGGCGGGGCGGGGCGCGGCGG
>Ga0065711_1036216_pt1 | contig 21294 bp, 9 predicted proteins | sample Hoacrofraction12_FD_59098 | JGI IMG/M metagenome (GOLD analysis project Ga0065711, IMG submission 59098) | Hoatzin crop microbial communities from Cojedes, Venezuela - Epithelial fraction 12 v2 (version 2) | ecosystem: Host-associated > Birds > Digestive system > Esophagus > Crop | place... | reverse complement strand
CCCCCCCCTTTTTTTTTTTCAGAGTGTATTGAAGCCTAGAAAGTGTTTTATCTTTTAGAGTACATTTGGTTTATTCATTTTATTCATGAACTCGCTGTTTCATTTTGAATACTGTAAGTGTTAATCCTGCAATAACATTGGTGGAGTTGGAATACAAGCGCAACTACTGCCTTTTTACCTTTTTTTTTCCACTTTCTTTTTCCTTGACAAAAGTTACCTGAGTGATATTTCCGTAGCAGCATATAGTACAGCAAATGTTGATGTACCTGAATTTGAAGTAATCAGAGCTAAGAGTAAAATGTAAAGTGCATGTGTCTGAATATTTCCCACTTTGATTTTTTTCTTGGGTTTTAAAATTTGGGGTGGAAATCAAGTTACCTTTGTAGAAGACTCTCTGTATCCCTGTTCATGAGGTGTGTTCTAGACCACAGAATCGCAAAAGAACAGTTCCAAGCCTGTTCAATACTGCCAGCTTATCATGGGTTTAGAAATTGATCATGTATTGTAGCAAAGTATACTGGAGTTCATCTAATATAATTTTGAGGCCTCCTCTGTATAACCAGTGTTTCTGGAGAATAACCTGCCTTGGGGGAATAAGAGACTGTGTCGGCGAACAAAAACGTCCTTATGCTGCTGGACTAACCCACAATTGTCTTTCTTTTCTGGTAGCAGGACTCTTCCCCCTTTTCTTTTTTCCCCTCCTTTCTCAGGTGCTCTTAGACTACAAACCAGCTAGGGATCATGTCAGGGACTCGTAGAAGCAAAAGAAGAAACCATTTATGCACTAAATTTGAAGACTCAGTCTAGAAACTATTCTTTAAGCTAGTATGTCAACTGAGCAATGTACAGGACTGGGTCTTTCCCCCTGCCTGTCTACTTTTTTTTTTTTTCTCTGTCGTTATAGCAAGATTTCTGTTCCCACCAGATTTGTTCTATGTTCTGTTCTCTCAGTGTGAATGTTTTGATTCATGTAATCGTGACAGTATTCCCAAAGTCCCGTAAAATTATTTTAATGATTCCAAAGATAATTGCATGAAGATGAATGAAGATGAGAGGCAGCAGGGAAGAGGTTCGATATTCTTCCTTGCTGGGAGGAATACTGTCTATGTACGCAGCCACTTGCCCAAAGTCACTTTTGGTTTCTCCTTTTGCAGTTAATTATTGTTCTTTATATCATTACCACTTATCGAATTTGAGTTCTTTCTTTTTCCCGGAACTGTCCCAAATATTCATGTCCTGTTAGGGCTTTGTGCTTTTCCACATTCTGACAATTTGCCTGTGTATCGTTTTCTAATCCAACATTTCTGCTTTTTCCCCATTCCTTTCAGACCACAGTGTTTTGAGTTAATCTCTTCTCACATTGCTGCATTCCAGCATCCATCAGGCGTTCTCTAGAGCTTGCTGCAATTCTGGCTGCTCCCCGCTCGAGAGAGGAGCAGTGGGATGCAGCCAATTGGATGGGGGTTCTTGCACAAATCTGAAAAGGAGGTCGAGAAATCATAGTTATCAAGCAGCTGGTGCCAGGATGCTAATAAACCACCCAGAAATAAGTGATGCATTCAAAAGAGGGTGAAGCCTTAATTGGTGGTTGGAAACTACTGACTTGTGACATGTCCTAGAGCTATTAAACACAGATTTTAAAATGTAGAAAGCCATTAGTAACCCAATGTGCTAAAGGAATAGAAGAAGCGATTTGCTGTTCTTTGTGATAACTTCTTCTTTCTGGTTTTGTTTTATTTAGGTACTCCTATCAATAAACCACCTGTTCTGGGCTACAAGGACCTTAATCTCTTCAAACTTTTTAGATTGGTGTATCAGCAGGGTGGGTGTGACAATGTAAGTGTTGGATGTTTCCTGAACTAAGTCTATCTATTCATTCTTAAAGGCTTGGGGGCTGTGTTAGATGTCATGCCTTAATGTTCTTGGCTAACAAAACCTGAAAATGTCATTTTTTTCTTTTTTGTTTGTGTTCCCCCACCCCCCTAAAGATTGAGAGTGGTGCTGTATGGAAGCAAATTTATATGGACCTTGGCATTCCTATTTTGAACTCGGCTGCTTCCTACAATGTGAAAACTGCTTATAGAAAGTAAGTTCTTATATTGTCTAATGGTGAAAACTTTTTTCCTGGGGTGTTTTATTTTTAATAGCATGTGCAATATTAAAGCAATTTTTGATAGTTTAGTGAAACAGTAGTTGATGTTCTTCAGTTAATGAACAGTTCTGAACGTTTTCTAGTGCTGACGACTGAAACGGTGGAGGAAAAGAAGGAGTGATCAGGGCTGCCTAAGTTCCTGTTGCTTTAATACATTAGAATTCCGCTCATTTTCTTATCAAGAGGCATTCACTTTCAGCATGTGATTATGCTATTTCAGGGTACAACAATAAAATTTATAAAAAAAGCTTTGGTAAATTCAGCTTTGCAATTTATGGTGATCAACAAGAACAGACTCTGTCCTCAGTCTGTAGATGGTGCATGTAGTGTGGAGAATTTTACACCAGTTTCTTTAACTTCCTGAAAAACATTGATAGAGATAGGCATGTTTCAGATTGTATATTTAAATATCATCTTTGTGGAATCTGTAGAATAATGGCTTTAGGGCATAGCTATGTACATTGGTATGGTGGATGTGACAGTACGAAGTATTAAAATCACCGCTTGTAATGAAAAAATAGATCTTTTTATTCTGACCCCTGGTTTTCAGTTGCTTTTTACCTTTTGGAATGGAAACCTTTTAGGAATGGCACTTTTCAAGCTCATTTTCTAAATAAAGACTGTTTCTATTATTTATCCTCCTGGAAGTTTGACAAGAAACAATTGGGCTTTTTGAGTAAAAGGGAAGAATGAGGTTCTCTTGACTCGAACCTAAGGAAATTTGGCTGATTGAATAGGGATGACTAATGACTCAGCTCATGTTAATGTTGATGAAGATGAAAATATTCAGACTACCTTCAGTGGGATTTGAACTGGGCAGATATTTAAGGTCTGTATTTTACAGAAAAGAGTATATATTGTAACAAGTAATTGGTAAATGTGTACTAGGTTGCTGTTACAGTGGAAATAATTACGTTGTATGGACACATGCTAGTATGTTGTAACTTGCATATTTATTCTTTGAGGAATAAGCTAGTCCATATTTCTCTCACCTGTAGCTGGATTGGAGCGTGCACACAGGCAGTTACCAGAAAACAAGCTGATGCATGGCAATTTGTTACCATGTGGTAACTTGCTTGTATTGCCCATATTCTAATACTAGGCTGATTTTAGCTGTCATTGTGCATTTGCAAAACAGCGTACATGTTGTTAGGCTTTACTGTCACGCATTCTTAACTGGATGGGGATGAAGTTAAATTTGTGGGAAGCACCTGTGTGTATTCTTTTTCACCATTTGACTTGTGTGCATAATTGTTTCATTTTGAAATCTTCTCTGGCTTTTCTGTTTGTTTTGTTTATTTTGGTTTGTTTTGTTTTTCCTTAAGTTACTCTTGCTTTTCCGTGAGCAGGAAAAATAGATTTTATGCACTTCAATAAATAGCAAATAAAACATGAAATGTATATGAAACTCTATGTGTATCTATAGGTATCTTTATGGTTTTGAAGAGTACTGCCGTTCTGCAAACATTCAGTTTAGGACCATCCATCACAATGAACCGAAAGTGGTAGAAGACACACAGAAACACGTGGAACCAATGGAGGAAAGCGTAAAAGAGGAACAAAAAATGCCTCCAACGGAAGTTAAAAAAGAATCAGAAGAAAATTATTCCAGCAGCGAAAGTGAAAAAGAAGAAGTAGAACTAAGATCCCCGAGGGTAAGTGGTTTGAACTGATTTCTGTTTAGTACTTAACAAAACCCCTTTGTATAGCGAACAGTTTACATAATGAGTTTTCCCTTGTGGAGTGATTGCACGTTTGAACTGGCATACTTGTACAAGCATAGGACAGGGTTCTGTGAACGCAGAGTTGGTGTTAACTGTTAATTACGTTCTACCTGTGAACAGAATCAGTTTTGAGTGTTGCTTCATATTCTAAACCATCCATGGGATTTGCTCAGGCCGTGTTGGATATCAGACTTGTTTTGATTCTGGGATGGCTTGAGAGTTACTGAGAGCTGTGTGTCGTCAGAACAGTGATACTCAGCAGGGAAGTCTCAGTTGTGGGTGAGAATTTCCATAGGCACATGGAATCTGGAGCTTTCTGGCAAGAAGCAGAAATATCAAGGGACTGCTACAACTTTAAGAATGAAAGGAAGACTCGCTTCTCTGAGTTTGTTTTTATCACAATATCTCTTAACAAAAGAAGTACTGCAATTTTACAGTATGTAGACAAAAAGCAGAGGGAGAAACACTTGAGTTTTGTCTTCCTTTGCCTTTGAAGGCTGTAGAGGTGAGGGCTGTATTAGTAGTTACATAGGTAAGACAGCAGCTAGTGCAGACTGAACCTGATGGAGAATACGAGAATACTTTTAAGGTATTTGAATATGACTCTATAGCACTCCTGTCAATTCTGTTAAAAGGACATTTTGTGTTCCTTAATAGAGCATGATTACTGACGGCCAAGGAATTGTTACTTTTTAAATTGTTCAAATTTTAAGGATTCTGTTCAACTAAAATGTAATTCTATTGAAGTACTTCTTGTAAACCAGCTTTTCAAGCAAGTATATGACGTTTTAAGTTAACAGATGAAAAGACATAGTGTAAACACAGGTTGAGATTTGTATTATATATTGTATTTCTATCTAACTACAAGTGGTTTTTCCAAGCTGTATCAGTCTTAATGAACTTCCTGGCATGTCATTAGCTTTATTGTTAGTTTGTTCATTTATTTTTTGGTCTTGCAGAAAACTGGTGAAAGGATAAAGAAATGGAAGATTTTTTTAATCTTTTTTTCATCATTGGCTGTCTGTCTTAATTGTTAATAATTAAATATTACTTGGTTATGTATTTTATTACTTTGTTAATCCAGTCACCAGCTATCTATTTATGAATGATTATTTTTAAAAAGTATTTACTATTTTACTGCTATGAATTTTAATTATCATAGTGCCTTCATTACCATCATCTTTGGCCTCCAGATAATTAATCTTGCATTCATAATATTTTTTAAATGTTCTGATTACAAAGCAATGATCCTATCAAAAGACTTTTAATAGTAATATGCTAAACCTGTACTGGATCCCCAAGAACCAGTTAAAGATAGTCCCAGACAGCGATTTTCTGGCTACTCAAAGGACCTTTTAAAACTTAGAGTTTTTCTAAAGCTGACGAATTTCTGTTTTGTCAAATCAACAGATGGCTATCAGGATTGAAGATGCATAAAGAAAGATGCCTTTTCTCAGTAGTCCTATACAAGCACTTTAATTAATGCTATTACTGTAGTTGAGTGAGGCATTTTGGCACTTTCTGTCAGGGCAACAGACCTTATAGGTCTAAATGAATGTCCTAAAATCCTCCGGAAGTTAATCTGTCCTTTTTATTCCAAACCAAGCAGAATGGCTTTATTTTGTTTTTCTTCCTCAGTAACAAGGCTTTAAGCTATTCTTTTAAGATTTTGGAATATTTTGGGTTTTGATGTTTTGTCCAGCCTTTATTCTGTACAGGAACAGTACGTTTCACTTTTTGCTGAGATTTGGAGTGGCTATATGGAGAAGAATTGACAGGGATCCTTAAACTGATCTGATTTCTGTTCTAGGGACGAAGAAGACTTGTCCGTGATGCAACCCCTGCTAAAAAAGATAGTGAAGAGGATAAAACACCAGACAAATTAAAAGACAGTAACAAAGAAAACAAAGATATAGAGGAAACACCCGAGAATGCAGAAAAGAAAGAAAATGAAACTCCATTAGGGAGAAAAAGTACACCAAAGCAAAAAGAGAAAAAAATTAAAAAACAGGAGGATTCTGATAAAGAGTCAGACGAAGAAGAGGAGAGGCAAAGGGAGAGGTAAACGTGAACTCATATCACCTTCTTACAAGTATGTCTCTGTCATGACTGAGCCGTACTCCAAGAAGGAGTATACACAGAGTTGGAGATCTTACCAACTAAAATGTGGAAATCAGGAGCCTACTTCATTCAGCCAGAGAAGGAAAGGCAAAATTTTATTTCAGGCTTGTAGAGTCTGCTGTACTTTATGGAAGCATCTCTTTCTGGTAGACACCGGACAGTATTTTTCAGTTCGATTTTCTTGAAGGTCTTGCCAAGGTTGTGTTGGTGTTTTATCACACTGGTACGTACAGACACCAAGTAAACCAGGCTGTAAGTACGCCGGGTGCTGTGTGGATGGTGAGCGACTGTTTGGGCAGACTGTTCTGGGCAGTTGAAATGTAAGTGGAAAAAAGAGCCCCTCTTCTCCCAGGCTTTTGTTCGAGTGTTTAGTGATGGCTGGTGAACCTACAGCTTGTTTGTTTTTATTGTTACTTGATGCATGGTAGGCAGGCAGGAAGGGGATCAGCTAATGAAGCAAAGGGGAAGGAAAGAGGGAGTCTGAATGAAACCTTAGAGGTAGGTTGAAGAGGAGGGGATGGAGAGACATGGAAGGGCAAAGGGAAAATAGCATCCACAGACTTAAGCTTGACAAGTTGAATTGGATTCATAGTCCTGGTTATAAATGAGTTGTGACCAGGTGATTAATTTATTACCAGGGTAGCTCTTCTTAGCTAACTTTGGCTGCGGTAAAGGGCAGTGTCTTACCTGTTTAAGCTGGCTTTGCTACCTGGTTTTTCATGTCCATTAAGTGATGTGGACACAAGTTCATGCTGAATAAAGCCTGATAGGATTGTTGCGTATTTTACTCTGAAGAGCTATGAGGAGTGGGAAAAGCACACAGTTACTATAAAGAAAGTGTCACTATGCAGTCCAAAAAAATAATCTTGGAATGCAGAAATGCCTCAAATGAAGGTACAGTGTGGATGTGCAGCAGGTCGCAGAGGTATGTCAGATGACCAAGGCGTCAAAGAGTTTTCTTCAAGCGGTGCAGGTGGTGTTTGTCCTCTTTCCTTTAATTGTTTGCCACAACAAGATAGTTTGTCTTTCACTGAAGGCTAGCACATATATTTCGTCAAAAGTATCACATTATGCTAAATTCGTCCTCAAATAGGGAGACAAATATAGGTAAAAACAGGCTAGATTGTATTTCTTGAAAATATGTTTAGGTAGAATGTTGAAATATTAGATACAGCTGTAATAAGAGGTAGATACAGCTAATAAGAGCTGTGTAGGCACTTTTAATCTTGGTTAAACACTGTTGTAATCAGCTTTTTTTCCAGTGGAATGGTGTTTGTACCCATGAGAGGATCACTATGATGGTGATTCAAACTTATGTGCACTGTTAGTAAACTGTAGCCTATTAAGCAAACTGTAGAAGGAAGAATTCTAAGTAATGTGTCAAAATCAAGTCTATTTTAAAAACTAAAATTAGTTCTTCTTGCCTTATTTAGGAGCCAAACACTGAGTTAACTTCCTCCTCTTTTTGTATTACCAAAATATTAATTTAAAAAAAAAAATCTTTAAGTTTTGAGGTAGTTGTACACCTAATAAATTGCACTTAAATTGTGATATAATTTTTCTGGATATTTTTGGCACTTAACCCTTTTCTCTCTAAATCCTGTTCTTCTTTTAAAAATTTGTGTCCAAGCTAGCTTCAGGAGGGAAGTGCAGGATGCAGAAAATGGAAAAAAAAATTTCTTGCAGCCTTTTTCTTTTGTAGTAGCTTGGCTACACCAGTTAAATGTTAAAACATTGATTGTCACTAATTAGTGGGCATCTTAAATACACTTTACTGCAGGGAGGAAATTGAGAACAAAGGAGAATCAGAAGGTGAAGAGGATGAGGAGGATGCAGAACCCTGCCTGACTGGAACCAAAGTGAAAGTAAAATATGGACGTGGAAAGACTCAAAAAATTTATGAAGCCAGTATTAAAAGCACAGAAATTGATGATGGAGAAGTTTTATATTTAGTTCACTACTACGGTTGGAATGTAAGGTGAGGATAACAAATTGCCTTTCATTTCTTTGTTTGGTAAGAGGATTATTTGCAAAAGAATATTTGTTTTTAAGAAAAAAGAGGAAGATGATCAGTGACTTGGCTCTGAATTGAATTATCAACATAACTGGATCAGATTCTATTACACTTTTCCATGTTAGTAATTTGGTTCATTGTATGACTCTTATTGTATTTAAATCTCAGAATATACTTACTTGTATGTTTCCAAGTTTCCATCCGGCTTAAAGTGAGTAATCCTCACTCCTCATAGGAGTATCCCTGTAATTTATTGTGTCAGCTAGTGTGAACACTAGCAGCCTTTTTTATTTATTTAAGGGAGCCATTGATAATGGTGAAGACATCTACAATTAAGTGTATCAAGCACTGAAATTTCGGCAACAAAATTTATTTTTGTATTGAATGTTACCTGTGATTGTAAAGGAAGGTGGTTACATGTAGAGAGGGTGGGAGAGGGCTAAGCAACGAAGAACTACAGAAAAAAATTCATCAAATGCTTCTCTTGGTAGCCGTGCTTTATATTCAATACTGCTGTAGAAATGGCTTTTTTGTTGTTGTTGTTCTTAAGAGCATTGTGATTATGTAGACAAAAATATCATGAAATTGATAATTTTAAAAATAGAAGACTTCTGGTATTTAACTTGAGATATTCCAAATCCATACATTTCTAAGTAAACTAAGCAAATTTCTTTGTGTGGCAGCATAAAGTTTGGGGGAGGGGGGGGAGTCCCCCAAATACTTGCATATTTCCCTTTACCTTATTAATAACTTGGGAGATTTTGAGGAGCACTGATAGTGTATTTGTGCTTTTCAGAATCTCATCCAGTTTCTTGCTACAATTTAAAAACTTTACCTAGTGAAAAAAAAAGGTATATTTTACTGTTGAGTCATGGTGTGGTGAAAACTGTTGTTTGTGTACGATGTGAAACAATTGACAAACTTTATAGCTGACTCAGTCCCCTCAGTTCCAGTGCTTCGCGAGGAAGAGACAGGGAAGTTTGCATCTCCATTCCCCCGTTCTATAAATTTTTTTTATGGGCTAGAAATGTAATTGATCTTTCTATTGCTGGATACTGCATGTGTTTGTAATATATGCTCTGCTTTCTTACCTCTCCTTAATAAATATTTTCTGTAACTCAGTCTTTTAATCCTCATATTGCAAACAACTTGTTTACATGCCGTAATAATGTTATGCTGTTGTTTACTTTTAGATATGATGAATGGGTGAAAGCTGATCGGATTATCTGGCCTGTGGACAAAGGAGGACCAAAGAGAAAACAGAAGAAAAAAACAAAAGTAATGGTTATTTCAACAAGTTTCTTGTAGTAAAATACTTAATGACTATGACTTATTTAAAAGGAAAAAAAAAAGTTACTCAGTTAATGGTCTAGTTATTTTAATAGAAGTGTAAAGCATAGGAGAAAAGGTTTGATGATCCACAGTGAAACAAGTTAATAAAAATTGTTTTTCCCTCAGAATAAAGAAGACAGTGAAAAGGATGAGAAGAAGGATGAGGAGAAACAAAAATCAAAGCGTGGGCGACCCCCTCTGAAATCTACTCTTCCATCAAACACATCTTGCAGTTTATCCAAAACGCCTCATAGCGAAGGTAAATCAGGAGCCAGAAGTGCACGGAACAACTTGTCAGATTCCTCACCCTTACCAAATGGAACAGAAGGTACATCTGATGCACTCGTGTTCTGGCATGGAAGTGCATGTAAACACTGACGTAATGCGGTGTGTTAATACGACAACTTCAGCGAACACGGTGCTGTCAGCAGCTTTAAAGTCCTGCTTATGCAGTCAGCGAACAAACAATGTGACAGAACAATTTTTTGGTTCAGATTTCACTCTATAAAAATTAATACTTTTGATTTTGGTTTTAGCAACACCTCGCAGGCAGACGAGACGTAGCTCAGGAATGTTTGATTCTGATAGAGGATCAAACGGTGAGTGATCTCAGTCCTGTGTATGCTTCTGAGGTTTTTTCTGTACCTTTTTGAAAAGAAGTTTGATTTTTATTTTTTACTTTTTTTTTTTTGTTGTTTTGTTTTGTTTGTTTGCTTTTTCTGCCTGTGAATTTTATTGAGGAAGTAGTTGAGCTGACACTGCTGAGGAGCACAGTTTGCTCACAGAAGAGCCATGGCATGGAAGTGACTGTGCAAGTCATTCCATATTCTGTAGCCAGAACCTTTCAGTCCTAATCTTGAACAGACCAAATCTAGTGGTATAATGATAGTTTTTAATGCAGTAATTAAGTCTTCAACCTCACCACTACATCATCCAGCAGAGTTGTTAATTATATACAAACGGCAGCAATATTTTTGGTATTTCTAAGCCTCTGTGAACAAGAACTGAAGTGAAATCACTGTCTCTCTTTAGTACAGGTCCCTGAATAATCTTCTGGTAATGTAATAATGTTTGCTCTGTATATGGTGTGTGATTCGTACAGTAGTTTAGCAATGAAATGTCCATATTGTGGTGTGGAAGGGTTTGGATTTTTATTTTGTTTTTTGTTATGTTTGGGGGTGCATGGAGGGGAGGAATCTTGGTTTTTGTTTTTGTAATGTCAGGTGGGGGAGGCAGTATCCACGGGCAGATACCAGATCATGGGAATCTGTAAGACTATTTTTGCTACTATAAACTGTAATTTGTTGATATTGGCTTACTTGAGAAATAGTCGTAGTAGAATCATGGAGTATCTCAAGTTGGAAGGGACCCATAAGGATCATCAAGTCCAACTCCCTGCTCCTCGCAGGACTACATAAACTAAATAATAGGACTAAGAGCGTCATCCAGATGCTCCTTGAACACTGATAGTACTATTACTATTGTAGTTTCATAGAAATCTTGAGTAAAAATAAGGACTGTAGTAATAATGCAGGATTTTTTAAGTTTGAAATTGTTTATTGTAAACTGATATTAATACCATAGATCCCTGAAAAAAACCTTTTTGTGTGGTTGAAAAAGAAATTGTGTTGTAATTGATGACCTAGGGTGCTTGTATCCTTCTTTTTTAAATTTTTTTGCAGACTCTGGCTCATCTGACAGTGAAGCAGATGAGTCATCTGAAAAGAATTTGAATGAAGAATTTTCTCCAGAAACTTCAGAACTGGAAAAAAGCGAAAAACTACATGATGAGAAGCTAGACGAAGAAAACCCAAAGATTCCTCACGTGTTGAAAGAAAATGACAGGACTCAAGTACAGCCCCTGGAAACACTGAAATTGGAAGTTGAAGAAAGCGAACAAATTGTTCAGATTTTTGGAAATAAAACGGAACAAATAGAAGAAATCAAAAGAGAGGCTGAAAAATCACCTAAAGGAAAAGGGAGAAGGAGCAAGACAAAAGATCCCTCTTTAGAGAACGCAAAGATTTCACCAGGAAGCCAAGAAGAGGTGACAAATGAATCTCTTACAGAACCTGAAAGATTAGACGTGTCTTCCTTGGACTGTAAAGAAATTTCCAGCACTACTGAAAGTGAAACGGAACCATGTACAAAAGATAAGAAGCTTTTGAAAAGGAAAACTTTAGAACAAGCATCGCCTGAGAAGAGAAATCGACGCGAGAGTGAGATGGAAGTGCCAAATATTGTACCTGAAGAGAGGACCAATGAATGTACTGGAGCAGAGGAATGTAGAGGGCTGAATGCTGAAGAGTCCCTCAGAACTGAAAATGAGGAAATGCCATCCCTGGTGGCGGAATCGGTTCAGCATGGTCAAGAGCTGAGGAATGAGAGCGTCGAACGTCCACCTGAAGAAAATGAGAATGTTCCCTTAAAAGATGAGGACGATGCAATGCCTCAGATTGGTCCTGAAACTTTGCTCTGCCATGAAGTAGACTTGGATGACTTAGATGAAAAAGAGAAGAGCAGTAGTGAAGATCCAGTATCAGAAAAGCCAGACCCTAACGCGTCGAATTCAAATCCATCTGCCTTACCCCCTGCCGTCCAGTCGAGCTTTTCAGTGGCCTCGCCTCTCGCTCTGAGTCAGGACGAGTCGCGCAGTGTCAAGAGCGAGAGCGACATGACGATTGAAGTTGACAGCGTGGCAGAAGAGTCGCAAGAAGGCCTCTGCGAAAGCGAGTCTGCGAATGGGTTTGAAGCCAGTACCACGTCAAGCAGTTGTAGCATAGCCGTGCAAGAGAGAGAGCCTGGAGAGAAAGGTGAGCGTGTCCTGTGAGAAGGCGCTTGCTGCTGTAATGATTTCTGGAGTCGCCTGAAGTCTGGTGTCACTTTGCTGAAATTTGCTGGTTTGTTTTGTCTTCTGCTTTTAAATTTCTTTGCTGCTTATAAAAAGAGCTTGGGCAGTAGCAGAGATATTTGAGGTGTCTTGACTTCTTTTCTTCTCATTTAGGTCAGAAAAGACCCAGTGATAGCAACAGTGGAACACTGGCAAAAAAACAAAAGCGTACTCCAAAGCGAACAAGTGCTGCAGCCAAAAATGAAAAGAATGGAACAGGTACATTCCTGGAGGGGGAGAGGGGGAAGGTTATCCTGTCCTATAAACACGTCTGAGGGCCCGCTGTTCTCGCTGTTACCCGTTGTTTCTGTTGGATGGGCCTTCCTTGTCAGGGTTTTTCATTATAATTCATCACGATTATTGGCTGTTAAAGAGAGAGCACTTACCAGCTGCGTGCTAGCAGCATTACGGGGAAATCTCTTGGCTATTTTTAATTACTTTGTTAGGAAGAACTTTTAATAGCTGTGTATATTAGCAGTTACAAAATATTTACCATTATGCTGATTTCTATGTATGTGGGTTGGTTATGAGTTTGGGAGAGGGGAATTTGTTCTGAATAGAAACATCTCCTTTAAAGGGTTACAATAGGTGTTTCTCGTGGAGAAAAAGTGCATTTATGAATTACAGAAAAAATGTTTGATGCTAAGGAATAAATAACTTCTCAGCAAAAGGAATCTTGTGTGTTTGTATCTCAAGTACACGACTATTTTTTAACTTGCTGTAGAAATCTGGATTTTTGTGTTTCTGTAGCACATTTTTGTGATCGTTGTATTGAATGAGTCAATATATTTAGGCCCCATGGCAGCATTGTTATAATTTTTAAACATCAAACTAAAATATTCATTATCTGACATACAATATTCAGACATATTTAACAACACTGGATTATTGCGGGAATCTAAAATATTTGCATACATCAGCCTAAACTTTTCTGTTAGATGTTAAAGCTTTTATGCTTTTAATGATGTTTCAGAACTGTTCCTTTAGATGTGTAAAGCAATTAGGTAAATATACACAATCATGCTACCTACCCGTATTAATGTGGTTTTAATCTTTAAAAAAGAGATTCTTGTGTCTGCTTTGTATTAGAACCCCAAAATGTGTGACTTAAGATAGTTTATCAGTGTTCTAATCTTCTTATTGTAAAAAAACAAAAAAATTGACTATTGTTTTTTAACTAAAGGCCTAGTCAGCCCTTGACTTCTGCATTAACAATCGGGGCACTTGAGAGTTCAGTGCATGCTGTGTCTGATAAAGTTACATATAGAATCTGATACGGGTTTTTGTGTGCATTTTGGGATCTGCTGAGCAAGAAACAGCAGCTTTTTCTTAAACCTTTTTCTGACTATAACCGATTTAAAAATGTTAAGGTTTTGTTTTGAAGTCCAAATACATTTCTCTTACTGCAGGACAAAGTAGTGACAGTGAAGACCTCCCTGTCCTGGACAGTTCAAGTAAATGTACTCCTGTAAAACACATAAACGCATCCAAACCACAGAAGATTTCTCGATCACCTGCAAGAGTAATTTCACCTCACATCAAAGAGGGAGAGAAGGATAAACACAGAGAGAAACACCACCACCAGAATGCGTCGCCTAGAGTATACAAATGGAGTTTTCAGCTCAGTAAGAATTCTTTAAGTGACTTGATTAGAGGGAATTTACACGAAAGATTGTTCTGAAAGAAAAATGTGCAAATTTGGGGGTTCTAGATGAGATATAGGCCTTTTATGGTGTGGTTATAGAAGTGTGTTGTCTTTCATGGTGCATCTTGTATACTCTTAAGAATTGCATTCATTTGTTTAAAATCACCTTGATGAGGCTATTTTTTTCTTTTCTTCCCACTTTTAAGATGAACTAGACAATATGAACAGCACTGAAAGGATCTCCTTCTTACAAGAAAAACTACAGGAAATACGAAAATACTACATGTCCTTGAAGTCAGAAGTAGCAACCATAGACAGGAGAAGAAAACGATTAAAAAAGAAGGACAGAGAAGGTAACTTTCAGATTCACTTTATGCTTCCCATGAGAAGTTAATTTTCCTGAAAATACGTAACTGAAAGCAACTTGAGCTTAATTGACAGTACTTTTGGAAAAAAAAGTGTTATTATCTGTTCATATGTATACATATTTAGAAAGAATATTTGTGACTTTTCAGAACTGGAACATAACAAAAACATTCACTGACTATATTATAACCGTGTATTAGAAACTTGGACTTCCTAGCGCAAGCTGGCTCTGAGTTTTCATTCAGCATAATGACTCATCTGGTTTATCTTTTCAATTGGTGTGTGAAGCAGAAAGGGTAAGATTACTCATCCGGTTTATGTGAACATAGCAGTGAAAGGAATTGACAGAAAAATCCATGTCAGTTTTCTGTGACCGTGCCACTACTTTGAGGTCTTTTGAACAACCTAATAACCAAGGAGACCTTCATTCTGACATGTACTTTGATAATCTGATGCTGATCTGTTGTTCTGTATGTTCAGTGTCACATACAGGAGCTTCCATGTCATCTGCTTCATCAGACACTGGAATGAGTCCGTCATCATCTTCTCCTCCACAAAACGTGCTTGCTGTAGAATGCAGGTGATACACATTTCTCTGCCTTGCCAGCAACGTGCTGCCATGGACATAAACCCTGAAATTCAACCACAGAAAGCACTCAACTGGTTTGACATTGCCAATTATATTCTATACACACTTCCACTGCTGGACTGTACCTGTTCTCCCCTCCTACCCTCTTCTTTTGTTTAATTTACTGTTGAGAGAAATTAAGCTCGTTGGTAACTGAAGGTTTGTAGGCACAATGTGACATGCTTGTCATTGTTTTGTTTTGTTTTTATTAATGCAGAGAAAGGGCACTTATCAAATTTAAACAGTTATGTCCAATGAAGCATTCAGGTGTTCTAGGGAGATCTTGGAAAAGCAAGTGCACCAAGCAGACGTCAGAGTATTATCAAAAAAAATTGAGTAACTGCTGCACTTTCACCGAGCTGTATGTTAACTCTTGGTGAGTAGTTCCTCTTCGTGGAAGCACTTGCTATACAGAACTGCCAAAGTACGTGTTCAGCAATGTGCCCAGTTTTAAAGGTGTAAATGGGACAAAATAAATTGTGAAAGGAAGTGTAGTTGACTGAAAACTACAGTTGTAATAAGTCTTCCACTTTTTATAGGATTTTTGAGCACACAGTTATGCAAATATTTTAATGTTTATTAATGTTTACAGTGGAATTGTGAATAGGTTTTCAGTGGACTATCTTATCCCTTGACAAAAATATTTTGTCTTTTTTCTATGTAATTTCAGAGTTTTTATTTTGTTACAAAAAGACGAAAAATGAAATATATAACAACAATGAAGTTATTTAACAAGATTTCTAAAGCTGAAATTTTTGTGTAAAATAAGGTATCTTGCAACTTGTTAAATATATTTATTCAGACATTGGATGTTGTATTTTTATGTATTTTTTAAAATATTAATAAAATTGGAAAAAAAAATTCTAGGTTAGTTCACTCTTTCGATAAAACATACTTACCAGTTATGGCTCTTACGGAGGTTTTGTCCAGTAGCCATGCCTGTATTTCAAATGGGTCTGTCTGCATACCCTCCACACCATGGATCTGTCAGCGGGCATCTGGATGAAACTATGACTTTATTTGGAAACTTTGGCAGTCCTAGTATTTACATTGTTTTGAGGAACAAAATTTATTGGGTTGCCCTTAAGATACTTTGTCACAAGTTCTTATGTTTGCTATACTGCCGAATGAATTTATATCTCCCAAAGTTGAGATGCAACAATAAAGTAAAGCAACTGTGTATGCTTTGTCTGTGGATTGTCCCACAGGCAGATACAGTTTGTAAATAACTCTTCCAAAACCATGTATTTAAAACAGTTTGCATATACATTATGTATAAAAGTGATTTTTTTATCAATTTTTTTATTCATGTTTGTACATTGAAAGGGGTTCTTAACCCCCTTTTCTGTGTTTAATATGCTGTAGAGTAATAACATAGATGCTCTAGACTGTATATCAGAATATTCTGGTTCACACGGCAGAAAGTCAGAACGAAACACTAGTGATGGCGTAGCATTACTAAAGTTGATGTTTCTTGAAATTTCATTTTACAACATTTGTCAACTTGTGATTCCAATTCCTTCCATTTTCGCAGAAAATTAAAGAAAAAGTACTCTTGTAAATGCACTTTTTCTGTCTTTTCTTAAGCAAAGCAGAACTATTTCAATGTAAGATAAATATGGAGCTCACTAGACAGCATTCATAAAGGCTATGTTTTAAACATAGGCTTTATATTCTATTTTTATTTAAGTGATTGTTCTTGTACATGTCTGGACTTTACCTAAATAGGAAAATTAATCTCCATAAATTGCTGTAAAGACTTTTTTCAGAGCTAACTTTTACTGTTAATCTTACAATAGCTATGAATAAAAAGCAATACTCATTTAAAAGGAAATAACATGGGTCACATTTTCTCAGGTTATCTTCCACGTTTAATATTTGCAGAAGTGAATTTTAAATTTGGTGAAATAATAAGATTAATTATATCTTATGCAGATATCTAACCTCTGTCCACAAACTGTGTGAGATTTTAGACAGGCATATACACACACTCAACATGCGCAGATGGTGGATGAGCTCATAACCGGCTGTACTGCAGGACAGACGTTCGCAGTGGGTACACCGACTGCTTCTCCTGATCTCGTAAGAATGTTTAGAATATTGCAGGGGAGACTGAAGGTATGGTTCCATGAAACTTGGTTGTTCCTTGACGTAGAGAACTCGCTTCCTTACTTCCTCTTTCCACCTGCTTACCTTGCACTAGTCCTCGTCAGACAGGTGCGCACCCACCCACACCCCTCCAGTGACAACCAACATCGCTGTTCTGGCAGAAAACTAAACCTGCAAGAAAAAGTGGCTGACTTTCTGCCAAGCCAGTGGCAAAGCCCCTAGCATGTTACTGATTTCCTAGTTTTATCTTTCTGGCAAGAAGCGTATCAGTTAGCCAGATTATTCAGTAGATGTTTAAATTAGTGTCTTATGACATTTAAAAATTCCATAGGGTAAAGATGATTAACTACATAGTATTGGCCTGTCCTGTAAAGGTGAACTCAAGAAATGCTAATAGATCTTTTATTTCTAACTTTACTATAATCCCCTTACTTCTGCTTTGTTGACATAAAATAAATTCCCAGGTGTCTTTCAATGCCTTGAATAAAAGTTTATGCTGTTGAGGATGCAATAATTACGATTATACTGAATTGGGATTTTTCCTTTTTTTAATAAAAGATTAGGTATCAAGTTTACAAGAGCAATCAAAAATAAAGCACCCTCTTGACAGGCTTCAGGCTGTCCTTCTGCATCCTAATCTTTTAAAGGTTTTCTCAAAATGATAGATGTTATTTCAAGCTTAGTTAGGAGGTAAAAAAAAAATAATTATGGGCTCAAACACTGTTAGAACGGTTAAAAAGAACTGGGCTGTAAGAGAACTCAGACTCTCCCCCCACCTCCTGCAATTGATACAAAGAACTGTCAGATTTCTGTCGGACTTAGTATTTTCGTATTAGCATGTATCTGAAAGTTGGAAAAAACTTGAAACATTTGCATGCAAGGACATAAGGTATGAAAAGATTCATTTCCCTACTTGTTTTAGTTTTTACTTTCTTTCCATAAAATATACCAGCTATGTGTATACTAAGGAGTTTTTCTTTTCTCTCCAAGTTTAGCACCACCCGGTTAAAATCTCCGCTTGTTTCTGGCTCCTCCATCAGATTGCTTCTGTTTGAGAAACCTTCTCTTGCTTAATCAGTTTGAATGGATCAGGCAGGAGAAGCTGAGGTTTTGGGACAATGATAAGAAGCCATTATTTCAATAGAGTTGAAACAGATTGACAGGAGTAATTAGTAGCGAAAGAAAAGCATAACCAGGGCAAATAAAAGTGTGTATCTTCAACAAACATAATGTGTCTGACCTTCACAGGGAGCGGCAAAGACCTTTAATTTGAAGGACAGCAGTAGAAGAGTAAAAGTGATTAAATCACTGTTTATGGTATTGTGCAAAAGTTCCCCTTGAATCTAATTTGTTTTAAAGGTGCAGTATTAGAATAATCTAGGAAGGCACTTTTAAAATGGATGCATATTCTCCTTTTACGTCTAGGGAGCCACATAGTAGTGGCTACCAAAATACCACAGGATGGCTTTGATGGGGAGCTGGAAAGAGAATCTGAGTCTTAGGATTGTTGACTCCTGTGTCTCAGTCAGACTGTCCATGCCTGAGAGAGCCTTCTCTCTCCAGATAGGTTTGTCAACCAGATGGAATTTCACATGAAAAAAATGAATATTCTTATAAAATGTTCTTCTTTTCCCTGTTTAAAATATTCATGGCTAGCTGAGGCAGCCAAATGGGTTTTCTGGGCTGCATTTACTGGAATTCTTTTACAGCAGTAAGTCTAAGAAATGCTGTGGTGCTCTTTTTAAGAAAAGAGCACGTTTGGTTTGATTGCTTGAAACAAATCTGACATGAGCTGGGAGACAGATTTACAAGCTGAAACAAAAGATGAATGTGTTAACAAAAGTATGTCGAGCTGTTTACTTCGCTGTGCCCTTGTGTTCTGCAGATCTTGTGCGCTAAAATCTTGGGTTATTTTTACTTCTTTGTACTTGGATTTTATTATTTGCTACAATAAAGACTACCTCTGGAGATGTCAGGAGGAACAAAGCAGTGGAACCAACAGGGATGTTGCCAGAGACCGACTCACTGTAATTCCAGGGCTTAGGAAAAAGACATTTTATAATTAGCTTATGCTATTTATCAAGCTATTGCCCTCAATTTTTGAGAAAATCTATCATTCTACCATACTATCTTCCACCAAATAGGGTGATTTTTTTTTTTAAGAGGTCGCTGGGAGAGTTTAAAATTTTTCACCTTTATTAGTTACCACTAAGTAGCCGGTATTTATTGGGGGTTTTTTTTGTTTGCTTTGGAAATCTGTGAGTTCCCCGAATTCCACAAGCATTACTAGTCTCATGTGCTGCTCTGGAGGAATATGTAAAATAATTTTTTCATGTTACAGTGTTATTGGTCTGAATATGTGTTTTAATGCAGTTGAGTGGTGGATTTTGTGATTAGTCATAGCCCAATGACAAACACTCACTGCACTGTCATTTAAGGAAAACTGAAAGGTAAGGCAATCTTAATTGCGAAAGCAGACTGTTTCTCACCCTTTCTAAGAATAGGGCTTTCCTGGCTTCCTCTTTGTTTTGAATTATCTCAGCCCTATTTATGTTGCTGTTCCTGCTGCTTCCCATTTTCAGAGAAATCCTACTTTTGGAGCAGGGCTGTGCTGCTTGGTTCTGCCTCAGGTCTGTGACTCCCTGTTACTTCTGTCCGTTAGTACCCTTATGTTGCTGCTTATCCTATACCAGTAGTTTCCAAAGGTAAAAAACTGTCTTTGTTTTGTGACACTTGGCTTGAATTCACCAGTACAGCTCACTCATGAAGCAACCCCAGAAGCACTGTGAATCTCGTTTTCTCTGTTTCATTCTTTGCCAGCAAAGAAAATCAGCACCAGAGCTCCATTTCAGCTGTGGAAACCTGCAGGCTGTATCAGTAGCGTGTTTGCTGACCTCTCCCTCTGCGCCTCGTGGGTGAGGGACGGAGTTACGCGTTACTGGCGATGCCGCTCTCTTTCCCTGCTCCTCGGAGCAGCCCAGCAACATTTCCATTCCAGCCCTGTCAGTGCCTTCAGCTGGTTCTGAACTGCTCCTCCTCTAACCCTGTATTTGGGTACAGCTTGACCCAGTTTGCCATGATCCTGCCTGCTATGCCGGTTACCTAAGGAGGGGTAAGGTGCGGAATTTGTATGAAATACTTTGTTATCTTGCACAAGTAGGTGTGGGGTTTGTTTTCTTTTTAACAAGCCACTTGTTTACATCTATGCACAGCCTAAAACCGTGTCTCTTGATGCTCATTCATTTCCTGCAAAACTTCCCTTAGGAATGGGTAAAGTTTAAAGCTATTTAAAAAGAAAAAAAAAAAATTGAAGAGGGAAAAAACCCAAAGCCATGCTCGCCCCAGGGTGGGCAGCAGAGTGTGAGTACCGTGTGCCATCCCTGCAGCTTCCCCGCTGAGTACGGCTGTTTATAGGGACGTCCCTGGTTGCCTGCGCTAGCTCGGGTCGCTTATAATTGTGGTTTCCTGCACTCTTCATTCTTCTTCATTTTGTCCAGGGCCCTGTCGTGGTGGTGGTTCCAGCTCTGCTGCCTTTCCGCCTCCGCAGCCGCGGGTGCCTCTCCTGCCATGGCCGCACCCCTCACCTTTGTCACCTGCGGCCAGCCGCAGCTCTCGGCTTCCCCCCGAGACACCCTCCCTGCGTGCCCTGAAGGCAATAAAAACTGTGAGAAACCCGTGGGGTTTTTTCTTTCCTCCCTGGCTCCCCCCGCATGGCCCCAGCCCAGCCCCAGAATGGAGGAGCGGGAGCTCAGAGCCAGCGGCTGAGAGGCTGGGGCCGGTGGACAGGATCCCCGCGAAGGGCTGAAGAGCCAGCAGGCCCGGGGGGAGGAGGCGGCCGGACTAGAGTCCACAGCTCTCCTCAGGCCCTGCCACCATTGCTGAGGTCTCCGTGTCCTCCCTGGGGCACAGAGGCACTCTCTCCAGCGAGCTCGGCACGCCCCGCGGCAGCCAGATGGCAGGAGAGGTGGCCATCGTGCCTCTCCCACCGATGAGGTGCTTTGAGCGCGCCTGGCTGCGAAGGAGGCCTGAAACCCCCTCCTCAGCCATGACCCGCACAGTCCTGGCAGGTCCCTGGGGCACAGAATCACAGAATGGCAGGGGTTGGAAGGGACCTCTGTGGGTCACCCAGTCCAACCCCCTGCTGAAGCAGGGTCACCTACAGCAGGCTGCACAGGACCGCGTTCAGGCGGGGTTTGAACATCTCCAGAGAAGGAGACTCCACAACCTCCCTGGGCAGCCTGTGCCAGGGCTCCGTCACCCTCAGAGGGAAGAAGTTCTTCCTCATGTTCAGACGGAACTTCCTGTGCCTCAGT
>Ga0065711_1036215_pt1 | contig 21294 bp, 10 predicted proteins | sample Hoacrofraction12_FD_59098 | JGI IMG/M metagenome (GOLD analysis project Ga0065711, IMG submission 59098) | Hoatzin crop microbial communities from Cojedes, Venezuela - Epithelial fraction 12 v2 (version 2) | ecosystem: Host-associated > Birds > Digestive system > Esophagus > Crop | place... | reverse complement strand
ACAGAATCACAGAATATTTGGGGTTGGAAGGGACCTCTGTGGGTCACCCAGCCCAACCCCCTGCCGAAGCAGGGTCACCCAGAGCAGGCTGCACAGGACCGTGTCCAGGCGGGGCTGGAATATCTCCAGAGAAGGAGACTCCACAGCCTCCCTGGGCAGCCTGGGCCAGGGCTCCATTGTTACAGTCATATTTGCAAAACACCTTTTTCACAATGATATGCTCTGCTAGTTCCTACTGAGCAGCTGTTTAATCTGTAGGCAAATTGGTTAGAATAAGGACACAATTTGGGGAATTTTCAGACTTTTGTGAAACTTTGGGGTACTTTATTTTTTTTTTGTGGCAAGCATTTGCAAACATTTTTAGTGTATTATTTTAGACTTAAATTGTTTAATTTGTGAAAGAATATTTTTTAGAAATCCAGATCTAATTATAATAGAAGCCTGTGCTGTGCTATCAGTAAGATGTCTAGTTGGAATGCCACTGCTGGGTGTCTCCTAGGAAAGTCCTGTGTCTTGTGAAGCAAGCGTATAGCAGGGAGCATCCCGGGGTGTCTGTAGTCACTGCATATTGCACTTTGACACCTGATACTTCATATTTCTTTCCAAATCCTCTTTTCAGAGGCATTCTAAATCTATAGCCCCTTAATTTTCCTTTTTTCTCTGAAGTAGTATTTTCTGTTTGAAAATAATGCATGATTCTACATCTTTGCTGTCATATTTGACTCTGAGCATCACAACAGGTCCGTGCTGCTGTGCTAATGCACGTGTAAATTGAAATTGTGTACACAGAAGTGGAGACCAGGCTCTGAAATGAAGGTCTGTGAACTAGGTTTGGCATACAGTTAGGAGCTGGATGAGAAGCAGGCTAGAAATAGTGTTTTGGTGGGAACTAGTCCTGCTCATAGGCAATTACCCATGTGAATAAAGGCAACTTAAATGAGTTTGCATTTGCAAGTTTGGGCTTCGTGATAGCGCAGGTTGGCCTCCATGGGTAAGCTAGAAAAGCAAGAAGTTCGCCTCCACTGGTTAAGGAGCACGTCTGTAGTAATGCTGCCCTGTTGGTTACTCAGAGGTCATTGCCTACTTACTGTCTGTGGCAATAAGCTGCCTGCCTTTGCCAAAGAAATTATGATTCATGAGCCTGATTATTTTTCATTCTCTCTCTTACTGGAATTGTCTTCTGTAAGATGATTTAAGGAAATGCACAGTCAACCAGTCGAGTGCGTAATTCATTTTTATTTGGAGAACACCAAAATTGGAATAAACCAAATAAAATTAAATGTCCTTCATGGCTCCACAGGCACTGCTGCCTTTGCTAGCAGTAAAGCTCTGCCATGCAAGTTACGGTGGGATAGACCGTAAGTAAATTTGTGGGCACTTAAAATGGGCAGTAAACAAAGAAGCTCGTATCTGATTTACTTTCGGTAGTTCAGGTTATTGATCCTAAGAACTGAAAAGCAAAATATCTGCACCAGAACTGGTGTAATTGGTTTTGTTGCAGCCTAGGACCCGGAGTGAGGTCAGGACTCATTCCCTCAGACACTGGAAAACTGCATAAGAAGAAACAGTTGTCTTGCATTTCTCCGTGAACATAATACAAACAACAAGCTAGATACTGCACATCGTGAAATGAGGTTTTGGTGAAGTAGTCTTCCCTTAGAATGATGAGTGAATATTTGCAGAAAAAATAGTAGTAATTCACCTGGCTAGGCACCCAGTAGGTATCCGGGCTCCTTCAGAATGTATTGCAAGACTTTTTCTTGCTCTTTTAGAATGAAGGCATTAGCCCTCCTTGAATTGTGATGAATGGAAAATTTTTGTTTGTGTGTGGATGTATAAACTGTGCATGGTAGGACTGACTTGCCATTATTTTCACACAACACAATCCCAACTTCTGTAAGTATTTTCTAAGCACTTGCAAAAACTGAGAAAGTATCTGCTGTGTCCTCAGCGTTGTCTTTGTGCTGTACGTGTTCAGAGATGGAGAAAGTGGGAAGCTTACTTGCTCAGTGCCTCTCTGATGTCTTTAACGTTGCATTCTCAGGTAGACAGTCTGTATCATGTTTAAAATATCCCCGTGTTATCTGCATATGTAACTGATGATACATCCTCTGGCTTTCATTAGTAACATACCAACTATTGCTTCTAATATTTGGAAATGGTCTAGATTGTTATTTAGTATTAAGACCTGCAGATATTGTTCAGCTCAATGCTATTCTTTATTGCAAAAGAAAAGCAAGCAGTTTTCATTTGGTTGTTTGGATTTCATGCACATTCAAAAGCCTGGTTTTTAAGGTTTGTGTTTGAAAAAGGTTTTTTGTCTTTCATGGCACATTTCCCTTCCTCTTTGTTTAGATTATTAGCTTTATTGGAAAGTTACTGTGCCTATTTGAACTGTCTGGGACCCAGTCATCAGCAAACAATTAAGGTTCTGGTTGAAAATGTCTTTTGCTTCTGGGCTGAGGAAATAAAAGAAAAATTAGTGGTATTCTCAGAATTCACACTGCCAAAGCCAGCTGCTAGTGAATGTTTAATATTCCTTGTTTGGTTCTGAAATGTGTAGTCATCAAGGGTCTAAGACTCTTCTAACCGATTAGTTTGCCAGGCAGCATTCTGAAAAGGCTTAGAGCAAAAAGAAACGCGTGTAGGTAGAAAAGAAATTGCCCTCTGCTTGTAGCAACATTTAGGAACAGCCACCTAGCATTTCTTCTGTGTTGTTGCTTTTCAGTGTTGAGTCTTTCACGTAGCAAGAGGGCAATAAAAACATTTTTAATAGGAAAATGCAAATGTAAAATAATAAACTCCAATTGCATTACCTGGTGCCAAATTAGAATATTTATTTCATTCGAATTTGAATACTGACAAAATGTCAAATCAATATTGGCCATTTTAATTTTGAAAATATTTAAGTCGGTATTCTGTTTGACTTTTGCACATATGGAAGTCATGTGGCCTTAGAAGCTAAAAATTAATATCATATGGGAGAGTATAATCCTGCAATGAATACAGAAAATAACACCGAAGAAGACAGACATTCAGGGAAATGAGAGAAATGTGAAGACCTCAGGATTTTCACTGCTGATTAAACCTATAAGGCTTTTGAAGTTCATGTAGCTGTAACTATACTGCATACTTATGAAAACAGTTTCTGCCACTAACAAATGTTTTTGACCAAGCACTTGATCCATGAGATATGTCCATTTTGCCATCTAGCAAGAAAAAAGTGCTTGTTAAGGGGATCTGCAAGACCGCCAAAGTACAGAGAAGTTTTAGCTGATGCCTAGGGTGTTGTGTTGATTCTTTCACATGAACGTCAAATTCAATCCATGACCTTTTTATTACCAGTAATCTAAATTGCTAATGGGGAAAATAAACCCATGGAACAGTTTTCTCCTTTATTTATGATTTAAGAACAGTTTTATCAAATAGCCATGCCTCAAAATAAAAAACATCTGGTTGGCAGAAGTGCCCTGCCAGCAGACAGTGGCAGTTACACTGCGGCCAAACAACATCTTCATTAGTTACAAGGCAGCCCAACTGACAAAGAGGGGAGCTGTTCAAAGTTAGGTATATCTGCAGCTAAATTCATCCTTTTATTGAACACTTTGTCCCCACACACACACCCCCCTTTTTTTTTTTTTAATTTAGAACTCGGACGAGAAGATGTTTCAACAGAAATGAAATCAATGCAAAACTTTGACTAACAGAGTGGACTCCAATGGGAAGTGTTAATTTGTATTAACATTTTTACTTTTAATTTCTCTCACCGTAACATACGCAGTGAGTCCCAGCTATTTGAATGAGTTTTGTTGAGGGGCACTGATGGGATGACAAATGAGAGAGTATTTAAGCAAAAGGCTACTTAGCCTGGTAATCTTTCCAGTTGCCTTTTCCTTCACTGTCAGTAGGTAATATTTGTGGGAGAACTTTCAAGCTTATTGGACTCTTCTCCAATTTACTACTCTCTGCCACCGTGATCTGTGTGAATGGTCTAACTGCTGTTGTGTCAGAATACCGTTACGTCTGAGATGGCCGCTGCCTTTGTTATGTCCCTGTGGCTTCCAAAAAGTCACTCGGGATCTCTATGACAGAAGTGTTTTCTGAACCACAAGCTAGCATGCAAACTAATGGACATTCCCCTCTCTTCATGGGGTGGTATCATCTTACTCTGTTAGTATATATACAATATCGTATGTGTCAAAGATTAAAAGACCCAGAGGGGCTTGACACATTCGTACCCATTGCCAAATTTCATTTTCAACAAAACCAATGGCATTATTGTAATAAATTGCACACACAGCACATAGTGCTTTGCCAGGCACTGTGTCCATCAAGTTGCTGATGCAGACTCACAGATTTTGTAGTTAATATTGACACCCTCTTTGGTTTTGCTTCGTCCAGCAAGGGAATCTTGAAAGCTGTGGGAGTTTCTCCTCCTCTGGGACTTATGTTCTGTATTTTCCATTAGTAGTCAGGACCTGTGTTGGCCGGATAGTGAGTATAGTGTTTAGTTCATGTTGCTAAGGCCTGTATTCTTATAATGATTCGGATTTCTAATTCATAGATATTTCAATTCATATTAAAATACAAAAAGAATTAAAATTTTCAATCTACATTCTCTTTATAACAAATACAGATGAAAACAGCCTGTTGTTAGATGATTGTTATGATGATAATAAGAGGGAATCATTTAATTTTAATGTTTGAGAAGATAAAATTAGAATCTAATTTTTAGAATCAAAATCATCATTTTATCTCTGATCTTCTGTTATCTTACATACTTGTACAGCACCAAATAATATAGGCTTTGAGGTTTTGTTTCAGCAGCATTGCAACTGTAGAGACAGTAATCTAGAACCTGGATTCCATGAGTATCCTGGAGTGCAGCTTCTTTCTTCCAACGCAGATGATGAAAGCTAAGCCATTTATCTTCTCGAGTGTGTGTCCTCCCCTCCCTCCCTCCTCACCCCCCCCCTTTATTTAATGATGCAAGAAGGGCAGGAAAATGGATTTTATTTTACGTTTCGAAGTATACAGGAAAAAATGAATGGGATGTCGATATTGAGAAAATGAAAGGGAGGATGTCAGGGAACTGCATGTTGTTTCTGATGTTGCTGGTGATTTCTTGCCCTTACCAGACACTGAACTCATAGCTACTAGAAATAGTCCTGATTTTCCCTTAATTCTGGAGAAAATGAGAAGTGACCCTGAAAAAATGGAATTTGATTTGCTCAGATCTGTAGCAAAAGTATGGGGTCTTGCCAGACTCTCCCAACTCAAGCCCAAAGCCAAGGAACTGGGCACTTTATGTTAGTGTCCTGATTCTGTTTTGCCTCATAGACAGTGAGGGCAAGAAGTGAACCCAAAAAGTGGAGTGAATTCAGAAGTACTTGATTTCTTCAGAATTACATAGGGCCCAGTTCCTATGGGTCCATCTCTCGTCTATCCTTATTCTGTTCCTGTTTCATTTAACGCCGTTGTAGGACAGTGGACACATGGTCATAGGGAGAAAAGAGAAGCTGAGATTAAATACAGAGGGCTCCTACCACAACTTCCCTTCAGCTGTGTGCTTTCTTCTGTGCACTGCTCAAGCACGTGTAGAATCCAGAGTTGAGTAAAACATGCCCTCCTTGACACGTACATCATAGTTCATTCTCTGTTAATGCGCCCACCATCCCCCAGTACAGTGCAGCCCAACGATCTCGTGAAGAACAGTGAAGATGACTCAGCCACTGGCATGTTGCCTAGTTTCTGGATTCCGTTTCTGAGCCATTAATGTTATGGATGGGGTAATGTTGCATAGATGCAAAGCAAGTGCATTTTAATTGTTTGAAGATGCATGCCCAGTGAGGAAGGAGCAGGGAGAGATACGACGAGAGTAGGGAAAGCATGGGAGCTATCAGGAGATGCTTGGCCATGTAATGAGATTTATTTTTTCGCTTTTCCAAGCAGAAAACAAGTGCCATTTGAGGCTTTCTCTTTCTGAATGAATAAAAAAAGATTTCTCCTCTTTGATGTTTCTTTGGGGATTTCAGCTGAGGAAATGGTAGTGGGAGGAAGTTTGAATGTAAGCCTGGATACACAAGCAAGCGTTGAGCCATCAGCCAAGTGCTGAATCCTCAACTATTTGCTTTAATGAAGGTCTTAACCAGTAGAAAAGTCTGTCAGGCTCAAAGAGCAGGTGTAAGACTAGAGAATGGAACAGCCTATATTTCAGAATTCAGCTTGGGAGAAATGTGCATCTCTGTGGGTAAGAGGTAAGCTCCTAGGGACTCAATCCAAACACTGTATTTCAAATTTTGAATTTTTCTGACTTCAGCTTAAAGCCATAGCTTCTTCCTAGGTTCAAGAGTCATCTGACACCTAATCATTTCATCTTGCATACTGCATTTAAGTCACTTTTCAGTCGTCTTTTTGATACATTAAATAGCTTTCTTGGTCAAATAATTATCTTACTACAAGCTATTTTATCCAGACCTCAAATAATTTCATCCTGTGTTAGTTCCTTGTGTTGTTTCTGATTTTTCAGATGTGATTACTGGAAAGTTTTATAAGATATGCTGATATTACCAGTGCTCCATGCGAAGTTACAATCATCCTTCTGCTGCCTGTTTCTGTATTTATACATGCAATAATCCCATTAGCTGCGTTTGCTAAAGTTTTGTTAGAGTGAAAAAAGAAAGACATGAGAAAGGACTGGAAAGGGAAGTGCAGCTACTCTTTTCCATTTCATCTTTATCAACGTTTCTTGAGAAATTAAATTTTAAATTTTATTTAAGACTTTTTGCAGAAAGTATTCATCACTTACAAGCAGCTTTAATATTAAACTTAGTAAGCTCCTGTTGTCTTCACTTATCCATGCATTCAGTTGTACAGAACCGAATGTGCTAGGGGGACAGACCTGCAGCTGGCTGGAACCTGGATCGTCCAGAGGCTTTGTAATGCTCTTCAGTCTCCATAATGCAAAAATTAGAAGTGATATGTAGAAACCAGATCTGCTTTCTAATTCTGCTGATTCCAGCATATATGGAATGTAATGTAGTGTCAGAAAGCATGTAGTCATGAGTTTGTTATGGTAACATTGCATGCTGAAGGAAGCCTTGTTCTCTAATAACAATGTCAAGCATCACTCCCTGTAATACGTACGTGCATCTGCTTGTGTTCCAAGTGTCACTGGGTGGGGCCAGAAGGAAAACCAAGAGCAGCTGTGGTGCTGAAACAGGGTGAATAAAAGTTTGAATTATTGTTAACATATGTACCACTGTAATAAACCCCTAGTTTGATCACTGACATGAACACAGCATATTGCTGAATAAACCCCCTCTGGATACATTTGTATTCCAAAACATGTCATAAGGAGAGATTAACAGTTTTGGAAGGAGATCTTTTCCTAGGGATGAAGATTTCATTTCCTTGCCTGGTATTTTTGGAAACCTTTCAAAAAGCTGAAAGCAAAATAAAATCATAAGATGGTGTGTTAAAACCTGACCACTCTGTTGTTTAACTAGCTCAACAATCAAGCCCAAAGGAGCAAACTGCGAGCAAGGCATAAGGTCGTGGTCTTGGGTGGGTCTCATTTTCTCTGAGAATTAGGCTAAAAAAACTTAGGAGTTATTGTAATTTGGGAGGTTTGCAGTTTTCTGGGGGGACGCAAAATAAAAAAAGCTTAGGTCTTCTAAGGATTTTTTTTTCCGTTGCTATAAGGAAATGGTATAAAACAATGTTCTCAAAATAAAGAAGTTCTTCTGTTACACAGGATTGAAAGAATTGCACTTTGACGTCTGCCTTCTGCTCTCTTACTGCAGTCCCTAGAGAAATGTTTAGGTCTTTCCAGTTTCACCTCTCAGTAATCTCCCACTGCCCAAGTCCTGCCCCAGCGCTCATACCTTGCAAGTCACGAAGACAAATCTGCATCTAGTGACAACAGTCTGAGTAATTTCAGGAGATGAACAAATGAGAAAACTTACGTCAAGGGGCTTGCAGGGTTTTTTACACCAAATGAAAATCCTGTTTAATCAGTTTGTCAGAAGGCTATTTGAGACCCCAGTATGGCCTCTAGATTGAACCGTATTGTTCTCCAGTTCTTCCTTGCGTACGAATCAGGTAACTGCCTTCTCACCTACCTCATTCTCACTAATGCTTAAGAAGAGCAAAGATAAATTACTGTTGTGGACTAGTTCTCTAGAACTATGAACTGTAGTCAAAGGAATAAAATGCAAAGTTAATTACTGCCTTACAGTCAAGCTGGTTTTCAAGGGCTCTTACAATGCTCCTACCAACTGTAGTGTAGCCATGAGCAATGCAGGAGAGGTGTTTTCTTGTGAGTGGGCTTACTACAGCGTGCTACATTTCAGATGCATGACATGGTATAGGAAGAGAGTGCTATGCTTAATTGTTGTTAGAACTGAGGTGTTGTGTTAACCCTGATGCAGAACACAGTGAAGCTCAGCAGATTTTAGTGCAGCCTTTGAATGACGAAGGCAGAAGAATGCACTAAATGGGCTAGCAGAGAGGATCTGGGCAGGCACGCTTGAGCGCTAGCACTGTTTGTCTACAGCTCGTCCCATTTTCCAGTAATGATGCAGCTGCACTTTTGCTAGCAGCAGCACAGTCGGGCTAGCTACCTAGTAATTAATAGATATATGAATTTTAAGACTAGAAAAGACTGTTGTCATCATCTAATATGATCTGTTGTGTAATTTCTCTCTATTCATTCCTGCCTCAGATTTGGTAGTGGTGCTGGAAGTGGAATGTGGTGTTGCATGAAGAGCTCGTCTTCTGCTGGTTCTCATTGTTTCTAAATATATAAGCCTATACTTGAATACAATGAAAAAGATTTTTTTTCTGTATAAACCTTACAAAACAACTCATATTTTTTGTTATAGGTGATAAGTACTGTTCATTATTCTCCTTGTTTCTTTTTGTTCCTGTTATAAGTTCTTTACACTCTCAAACTCTGATTTATAGTTGTTGCTGTCAGTTTCCCTTATTTCATCTATGCTTTCTGTAGAATTAGCTCTGTGATTACTTTTGCATCCCTAGTGTTTTATAAATGGTTTTATCTCTTTTTAACTAACTTAACATTCTTTATTGTTAGTGAGATTGCATTTTTTCCCAGTAAGTAAATGCTCTTAAACACTTTGCAAATATTACTGACGTTTTTCTTTGAAGTTATTTCCTCTAAGCTGTTTTCTCTTATAACTGTTTTTGTCATAGTGAAATTGTCCACTGTAAAGCAGCAAATATGTGTATTATTGATTCAGCCTTTATTTTTTCAAAAAATATACAGTCAAATAATATTCCAACACCACTAATTTTTTAGTATTAAATAAATTTCACTTCTCAAAAATTCCACTATGCCAGATACAATATTTTTTGGGAGGAGAAAATGATTGGTATCATTTGTAAACAGGAATAATTTTTTGTTTGTGTGTTTCTGGCAGCATGAAGCCTTCAGCAGACAGTACAAAAATGAAATCACTCACTGTAATACATTTTTCCAACGTATTTCAAACAAATGTTGAAGAAGCGGACATTTATTTCTCTGGTGTGAGGAACTGTGAGTACTCTAGTACAGGGAAATATGATATATGGGGTAACAATTCAAACAGATGGTGATGAGAAGGCAGTGCTGCCATGATGGAAATCAGTGATGGGGTTTTGTGTAGCAGCTCCTCCCTTGGGTCATAAATGGGATTGAGCTCTTGAGCTTCAGAGGTGAAGACCTAAATCCTTACCTCGTGAATTAAAGAACTGTTGCCTCCATTATCAGTAGTAAAATCTTACCCCACGTCAGCGAAGTAACAGTAAGGTAACCACAGGATGCACGTTGTACTAGGGCAGGTAGCATTTATACAAAGAAGATGCTTTTTCAGGGGCGTTATTCAAGAGTCGAAGATAGAAATCAACTCAAAACATAAGAGCAATTCAAACTGAAATATGAAATTGAGAAATGAACGAGGAGAAAGACAAAGGAACACACAGTGTGTATTGTTTGTTATGTAAGCATTTACTCAGAGTATGCATGTTCACATAAGCAGACTTACTCTTAGCGAAGTCCAAAGTGGGCAACAGAGGAAGTTGGGGGGAAAAGTAGCGAAGCACTTCAGGAGGAGTGTAGGAGCTGGCAAGCGCTGTGGTAAAAGACAGGAAGACAATATGAGAATGTGAGTTCAGAATTTGCATCACACTGGATAAGGCTTGAAATTACCTACTAGCGATGGGCAGGATAATATTCTAAACAGAAAGCATATCAGTGCTTCTGAATTTTGTGCAGTATCCTTGAAAGTGCCATTCAAGGAAAGACTCAGCCGTATGATGTATTAGAAATGTGCATTATTTGTTCATCTCCTCACTGTCAAACGCAGGCTACTTACAAACGCGCCATCAGCATTCAATTGGATAATTTCTGTTCTTTGCATTTATCCCCGCTCAGAATGATCTCAGTCAAGAACTGTTTGTATATGGCTGCAGACACAGTATGTCTTTTGTTTTCTGTATATCACAGCTGAATGCTGTACTTGTGGATAATTGGTTCATTTCCATAGCTTACCGTATGTTCATATAAAAAAGAAACATTATATGGTCATTCTCCTATAAAGTGCTACTGGGATCTCTCTGGAGACTTTATGTCTACTTTATGGTCATTTTTCTTAGTCTAAAATAAGATATTTTTAATTTAAAAATGTGTATTTTGGTTTTTGCTATGAAGGGAAGCAAGTGGTCCAGTTATAAGGGAGGAAGCAGTTCCACGGTTTCTTTGGATGGCTGTGGTGTTTGCATGTGGTACAGCAGAAGTTCTCCTTTTCATGGCCTTAAATCTCCTTCCCTTGTGTAAGCGCTTAACGTGCGCCTGCAGTCTGCCAGGTACCTACCTGCTAGCTCCAGGGACTGAGCCCGGTGCTACTCCCATCAGGCAGGTCCTGAAGGGCCTCAGGAAAATCCCAGCTCCCTGCTGCTGTGCAGCTTGCCCTGCCGTGAGGATGTTACGTCGGTAGGCATGATAGGCAAACAGGCCAGAAGGGGACTAAGGCATTTCATGCCAAAAAGATAGTTACTAGCTAGAGTCATGTGGTTGCTTGGTATGGAAAACTTCTGCTCCGTTTTCTGTTCGTTCCATTGTTTGAAATGGGGCTTAGCTGGTGGAGACAGGTGAATGTGATGAAGAAAGAATGACAGAGCACACTGACAACAGAATGGAAGCAGGACAGAGGAGAAAAAGAGACTAGCAAGAGAGACTGCAACAGTAAGGATGAGGTGAAGAAATAGCAGTAGGGGAGGGTAACATGTGGCTTGTCTGTAGGCTAGTCAAGCGTGTCTCATGTGCTGCTGCATGAACATGGAACCATCCCTGTGCTGGGAAACAGCTCGGTGTATTTAAAAGAAGCAGAAAAAGAGGTCGTAGGCTGGCCAGTCCCTGATAAAACAGAGTCTGTATTGTTTTTGTACCATTCTGAAGAGCAGTCTGTATATTCTCTTGAAATAAAGAAGAAACAGCCTTTTTATTGACCGTAGTTCTCTGTGAACAGCAGCTCTTCCCCTACACTTGGTTTTCTCAGAATAATTTATGCTGTGGGCTGCAGTGAAGTGTAAGCACTCAACGTGCTTGCACGTAAGTGAATTTAGGTGTTGGAAGACATCTAGCCACATCACCACGAAGCTCCACGTGGATTAGTTTTCCTAGCTTCTCAGTGCTGGGCTTGTACACTGAACTGCAACTGTGCTGTTTTGCAGCACTGACACACCCTTACGAATGAAATTCATCCATTTTCTGGGTGCAGTGTACTTCCCAATCAGCAGCAGTAATGTCCTGAAATTAGAATAAGTAGGAAGTTAAAATAGTGTTGGACCTCATCAGTTCTTAGATGAGAAAACAGCCTTTAAGGGAAACGGGAGACATTATTGGTAATGGTGCCATTTTAACAGGTGATACCCTTCCCTCCAAGGTGATAAAGTAGTCAATGCCCTAACAAATTTGGGGGAGTTTGTGGCAGCCCGGTGTGTAGTATAACTGAGTGCTGTTAAGAGCTTCTGCCTGCTGCCCTAGAGGCGACTAAATATCAGTAACAGGAGAAATGACACTTCAGGTATATAAAGCATGGGGTCTTCTTTTGGGATCAAAGAAGCAGTGAAATTCAGTGCTCTTTCTCGGTCTTTTTTTTTTTCTCTTTTTGTATTCTACCTATTTCCAGGTATACTCATCTGCCTCCTCTATCCATCGAAATTGTTGGTGAACCATTTATCTGTCTGTCTATATATTGTTCTGCAGCGTACCAAATGTTTAGAATCTCCTTTGCAACCCTGACCTTTCTGAAGGGGCTGTGGATGTTTTACGAGGTTTCTTTGAATCGGAACCTTGTGAGACAAGGAAGAGGCAGCAAGCAGAAGCTTTCACGTGTCTCACAGCTGCCTTTCTATCAGAGCCACCATCTGATTTTGTTCCTGAAAGGTCCCATTGTGTTCAGCAGGGACTGTGAAATAGTTACTTGCTGAGCGACGGGAGGGGCAGGGCAGCTGGGCGGGCAGGGGTGCTGCTCCCCGAGCCGCTCACAGCTGTGCTCAGGGTGGCAGATGTGAGGATCTGACACCCCCTCTCCCCCCGGACGCAGTATGGGAAGCTGCCGATTTCAGCCTACACGAGACTTTGCGTGGCAAATACCTTTCCACATCTGAATAAACTCCCCTTCTCAAAGAGATAGTCAGGTGCTCTTTTATGCAAGTTATTCCCGAAAGGAATAGATTTGAGATTTTTGATCCAGGTTATTGACTAAAAAGAAAAATCCGATATAGCAGGGACAGAATAATGCAAACAGTTGTGACTGAGAGCATGCACAAATCGGGGAGTTTTGATTAGCAAATGGCTGGTAGCACGTATAATTTCTGTTTGCTTTCCTTGACTCTAGGAACCACGGTTAGCATCTTCAGCCTGGTTTTGTGAAAGTAACTTGTGCACCCAAGATTTCTAGCGTTTATTAGTTTGTCAGTAGTTGTGGCTAGTTCTTCGTCTTTCCAATGGGAGACCATTCTGCTAGCTTCAGATACGTTATTCCCAGTAGTCATACTGAGAGTTCACACTGCATTGTCTAATCCCATTGCTCCTGAATGTATCCTGTTCTATTTTCATTGAGCAATACTACTCCTTTTTTTAAAGACATTACACACTTACTAAGTTTATATCTCACTGTTTGTTTTCACATCTGTCACGTTATTTATTGGCTGGCCAAGTAGTGAGCCAAAAGTTAAAGTATGGGGCTTTCTGAGGTTTGAACTAATTAGTGGGAGGGTAAATATGTTAATCCACAAAGGGAAAGAGCTTCAAATATCACTCAAACCTCCTGCAACAAATAAGGAATAAATTTTAAGGGAACATTTCAAAGTTCCAAGGTCTTACAATCAAAACTGAGAGACAGACAAGACAGGAATAGAAAAGAGACCAAAATTTATTTCACATCTGTTTTGAAGTGGAAAAAAGCAGTAGACAGCTGAGAGCTTCCTTGAGTTGCACTTCATATCTTTCAGGAGCTGGAGTTTGTGGGAAAACAGGAGTTAGAAATTGAGCAGCTGCTAATGTTGATGAAGAGCCTTTTGTCATGATCATCATGTTATACCCTGCTGAGGGGTCTCATCTTAGAAAAAATGAGGAGTGAAAATTGCATTGCACGTTATAGAGCTGCCTTTCGGTTGTCCCCAAGCAAGTGGACACATCTCATGCAATGCGTGGCTTGCGAATGAACACCTTCACCTACAGGAGCTTCACAATTCCGTGACCACGCAGCTTGTTCTAGCCATATATAGGGGCACAATTCCAGACTGTGACTAACCACAAACTCTGTATTTGAAAGAATCTTAATAGTTCTAACTAAAATGTGGAGGCCAACCATTGTGGAGGCACATCCTAGAACTTACGTGATACTGCGTCCTGTTGCGGACAGAGCTTTCTTTCTCTGTCGGTTGTAATTCGGGTGTAGGTACATGCACTGTAGTCAGTACAGCATGTAATAGCAAGAGCGTTCTTCTGTAGCTTTTTTGAGTTCAAGTATCTCAAAGTAGTAAATGTTATGTTGCACAAGTCTCTCTTCCACCACAGTAAATCCTTTCCCCATTTGACAGATGGGGAAATTCTGTTGAACAAAGATAAAATGGTTTTCATGTCCTACAGCACCTGGGCAGCCGACATGACAGAAGAATACTGGTTCTCTGTGCTTTACTACTACACTCTCTGCTCTGTGCTCTGCTTTCTGCTAAGCAATAGAACCTCCTGTGATTTCTCAGGCAAAGCTGTATTCCAGTGAACTTTCTCAGCTTAAACTGGTAACAAGAAAAATAAGGCTGGTGCAAAACAATAGATGATTATAACAAGAAGTTAAGCTGTGGGGCTCATGGTGGGGAGATCATCAAATCTTTCTTTCCCGTAACGGTGTGTGCTTGTACTTCACCAGTAGTATATTTGAGAAATGGTCTGAAGTGAAAAACTCCAGCTGCTCGCTCCTAGACAGAGGAATGCTCCAGAAATGCAGCCAGTGGGTGGCCCGGATCCTGTCACTTGCGATATTGATGTTTTCAAGCAAGCAGGCGATGGCTAGCGCTTTCTGTGGTGACTCAGGTATTGCTGGGTATAGAAAGACATCACAAACAGCAAGCAGCAGTCTCTAGACCTTGGGGGTTCACGGAGGACTGGTAGGAGCAGCACAAGCTGTCATTTGGCTGGGAGTGGGAACAAACGCATTTACCGAAAGCTGGTCTTAGTTTTATAGAGAGGGAGTTCCTGTTGGGAATGAATGCTATTTGCATGCTACTTTACGCTGGCCGTCAACAGCCCGTGGTTATTTGAAGTCTAGAAATAAAATAGGACAAAAGGAGCTACCTGCGTGGAGCATGTAAGTGCTTTTAGGAAAGAGAGCAATTTGTCCTCTAAGCAAACAGACCTAACATCAGTATTCATCGCCCCATCCCTATTCCCAAAGCCCTCGAGTCAAATCATCCTCAAATGCCCTGCAGTAGGCCCAAGAGAGTTTTTGAAGTCAGAGGTTTTAGCTTTAGGGAGACTGAGATTCCGTCAGGGCCAGACCTAGCTGTTCTTTTGAACCCAGTTCTGAACGGCTTCCCGCAGTTTATCATCTCCCTGCCTGGGCCTACAGTAAGGGATGTCAACTCCTATGGCTCAAGCAGCTGAGACGTGCAAAGGCAGAACAGGAAGACTGGGTGTAGAATAGGTGTCCGACAAAAAGCACAGACCCTTTAACAGACACAGTTCTGTATGTACACACACTTCAAAATATCTGTCTCTACATAAGGCTACATGCAGCCATGATTCTACTTTTGCCCAAATAAAACCAGGTATATATCTGTAAATGAGCGTACACCAGCACACAGAGCACGGTGTAAACACATACCTGATTCCGGGCTGACAGTCCATGTCCTCGTTTGCTTTCTGCAAAGCCACCTCCAGCACACAAATAACCAGATCTCAAGCTGACAATCAGTGTGTGTTCATGTCAACAAAAATACTTCCACAAATAAACGATACGGACGCATTCGTATATTGTAATAAAAATGCTCTTCAGCATATTTACACATACAAAATGTTACTGCTTGCAGGAACAAAAAACCACGTGAGCAGCGCCTGCATACACACACATACACAAAAGACAGGAATCAGTCAGCAGCTATGGTGTTTATGCTGGCAGGAGAACGTCAGTCACTGAGCAGCCTGCCTCCAAACAGATGTTTGATTGTTTTTGGGTTGCGGTTTAATTGTTGGATAGTGTTCCAGCACTCAGAGGGGATCGAAAATACTCCAGGTCTGCAGCTGCAGCAAATGCCAGCCTTAAAACAAGGCGGATTCTGAAATCATTGCTCGGGGGGGAAACTGCTTGCACAGGAAACCTTAGCCAAGCTCTGCATTAATACTACTTTGAAGTTAGAAAATTAATCTCTGCCATTTAAAAAAGTTATGTTTTTTCAGCGCCTTTCGTAAGTTTATCTAAGACAAGCCAATTCCATCTTGGCCACTGTGACAGTTTATTGACTTGCCCAGGCTTAGAGACTTTATTGGGTCTCTCTTTGTTTTCCAGAAAATCTTCCTGGATTCTGTTCTCCATTTCAAGGCTCCTGGTGGAAATGAGAAGCAGCTTATTAGTCAGTCTCTTAGTTGCTAGTCAGTTTTTATTTCATTAAAAGACTTACTCAGAATAATTGACCCTTGTCAAGAAGAATAAGCATTGCAAGACTACATCTCTGCTTCTCCAGCCACAGAAAGTAACAGGTTGCGTTATCTGGATGTGCCACTGGAAATAGATGCTGGGACAGAAGACTGGTGGTAGGTGCAGGAGTGTATGGGACACATGCTCCGCATTTAGCTTAGATTTATAGGAAGAAATGACCAGAAGGGAGCGTGAAGCTGTTCTCTTGAGGACTAGGAATGAAAGACATTGAGAAGTTCAGTGAGGTGTAAGGAGATATTCAGAGGATCCCCCACAGAAAACTTTAATAAGGATGATCAAAAACAATAATCAAAAGTGTGCATTTGACCAACCAGTTTGGATTCATTGAAAAGGAGAGTTGCATCACTCTCTTGACTTCTAATATTCCTTAGGAACCGTTTCTCTGATGCGGACAGGACAGTGAGGATTCTGACATCCTTAAGAAGATCCTACGATTGCCTGCTGCGAGAAAAGCAGATGGGATCTATAGGCAGTAAGTGCTATGTCTTACAAACAGCTTGTGACTGGGAATGTTGTGTAAGATCTCTGTCATTTACAGTGCAAATGTAGAGCAGGTAACTGAGTTCCTTTGGGATGAAAGACACAAAATACTTGCAAGGTCTTGTGACAATTGTAAATACGAATGAATCCTCTAGGTGGCCTTTTAATAATGAAAACATTGTAGAATTAAATATTTTTTAGTTGTTCTTTTGAAATTAAGAGGGATATTTCCTGCAAGACTGCAGAGGAAAAGTATAGGCCCCAGCCCAGAAACCAGCTTTTCTAGTTTCATCTGGCATTAAACAATACATACAGAGGACAGATAGTAAATTATTCCTTTGGTTCTCTATACGTATCCTAGAATGTGTGTAAAACAAAAATATCTTGAAAAGATAGCCAAGAAAAGAGTAAAGAGCTTCTGTGCAGGGTCTGTCTCGTTCCCAAAAAGCCACACGAATTCTGTTAGGGTCTGATGCAGTGCTACCTTGACAACTCCAGACTCTAAAGCTGTAGATTTAGTAGGTGTCAAGAGCAAGGACTGGAGCAACAAACTAATTTAATGGCCCATCAGAGCAAAATATGACATCATGGAAGTTGCTTGGTCAGCCCAAGGTTAGGTAAGCCTCAGTGCAGCTGTCTCAACTCAATTCTCCACTGCAGACTTCCTCAGCTCTGAATTTTGGGCCCTGTATGGCTTTTTTCACTGACATTTTTCCATTTCCATTCCCCTCCTTCCCTTGGAAAAAAAGAACGACTATAATTCCAATATTTGTTCCAGTTTCTGTAAACTGCCACTCCTGCTGAATTGACCTATCCAGATGGTGTTCCCTTCAGTTCACACATACTAGTCAGGAAAGTAAAGAATTTTAAGCTTAAAATCTATATTTTACAATTTGGGGGACAGATGAAAGTGGTGGGCCTGTCTCAGAGGCATGTTATTTTCCTGATGGATTTCTACTATAGTTTGTTTTATCTTCCTGTAGTCTGATATGAGATGATAATTTTTTAATCTTTTCTGAGACAAAACCAATTTTCTTGTCATATGTATGCACACTATCAAACACAGTGATATATTCACTTCCAGACTCCATTAGAATACAAAATAAATATATTTTTATCTCTTTCCACTTCATCCAACGTTCTTCCCAGGCCTTGTGACTCTCCCAAATCTTATTCTAGATGTCTGTGTTAAGTTCTTGTTCTCTTTCTTCTCCCACAGCTTTTCAACTAGGTTACTAAGTATCGTCTTCTTAGCATCCATTTGCTACCTAACATCAGTTTCAAGATTTTCAGCAGAATGCTGAAGGCTCCTTGCTTGTTTCTTTCTCCTCAAACTGTTTTCCACGTTGTGTTAATTCTTCTCTGCCTTTCTGAAACCCTTCCGGAAGTACTGTACCCTACTATGTAAAACAGTCTCCTAAACTTTACTCCTCTGACAGTGGCAATCTATGTAAATTTTCTAGTTTTACAAAACCAACTATATTAATCCATAAGAAATACTTCACTAGTTTGTATGTGATGAGCTACCCTGGAATCATTCCAGTTTAGACTCAGGTTTCTTGGAGCAGAGACTACATTTTCTTCTCCTCATTGCATTGTGTTGAACAGAACCCCCCTAATACAGTATTAACTCGGAACAAAAATGAAGGTAATGTTGGATGGGTTTTGATCCAAGCTGAGTTCTACTCCTGTTACGCAAGTACTGCCAACTTGATCAACACTGGAGGTTGCTCCAGTCCACAAGAGTCCTCCAGTTTGTACTAAATGAAAAGGTGCTCCAACAAAAGACTTTCGTACACCCCAGTTTTCTGTGATGAAATTCAAAGTATACGTATACGTACTGAGAACAGTGGGTTACACTTACTTCAGACTACTACTAAGCTTTTTGATAAGAGCAATTATCTATGTAGGTAGATGCAACTGCCAAAGAAAGATCTAAAGTAACAGAGGTGTAAAACCAAACACAATGAAGCAGTTATCTTAGCAGTCTTACTGGGAAACATATGTAATGCAGAGATGGAAAGGCAAAAGAAAGATCATTGGTAATGAAGTAGAGTTAGTTATGTGTTAGTTAGAGTTAGCATGTAACAACAGATATTTGCAAGCTTCATCAAAAATCAAAGAGCTTTTCTGAATCAAAAAGCTTTTGCATTCTGCAGGAAGCCAGTTTCTCAATTATTTTTAAATTTACCTGTAACAGTTTAATGGTACCAAAACCCAGCAACAGATAAAACTCAGAATGGAAAATTTCTGGTGTAAGAAGAATAATTTATTATCTACTTAGTACATTTTCTGAGAGGAGATTTCAAAATTAAAATGAACAGTGGAGGAAAGGCTAATCCTATTGCTTTGTCCCTCCTTGTGGGAGGAATAGGATGATTCGCTGATCTAGGACTCCAGCAGAACAGAACTCAAGTGGGTCTCAGCCCTGTTACCAGTATATTTTGTAATCACCTGAAAAATACTATCACTTCCTCTGTGGCTTTTCAGTCAGGAAATGTCCAAGTACTCTATAATAAAAGCCAAATATCTAGGTAGAGAGATGGGTAGAGTAAGGCTGAATGGGCCCCCAAGGTCAAGCTTCCCTTCTCCTGTTCTCCCAGGCAGAACGAGGTGGAAGGAGCCTGCTAATGCTCAGCCTGATCTGTGTTCAGAAGCTTCCAAAGGCTTTTTGATCTGCCACTTGTAGCAAACTTTAAAAGCCTATCTAATTAGGAGAAAAGCTGAAGGAATTAGTACAGCTTACCTGATTTAGTTCTGTTCCACCCCTTGAACTGAGCTAAAGCTGCTAAACCATGATCCTAATGTTGTTCAAGTGTTGGCTGTTGTTTAGTTAAACAAGTTCAAATGAGCTATAATTCTTGAAAAAAACCACCTTTTTCCTAGTCTAGACAAAACCTAAGGGCTCTAAAAAGCAAGCACGAAAGGACCAAGCTAAGACAGGACCAAGTTAAGGCAGGCCAGCTGTGATTCAGGCAGAACTACTGTTCCCCCAACTGCCTTCCTTAGAGCGTGCCTGACGAATAATAATGAAAAAAAGTCAAACAACATATGGTAGAATTCTGTGCTTTGCCTTTTCATGTGGCGGCTGTTTTCTTAAGCCGATCTTTGAAAGGAAAGGAAAAATAGGAACTGCATTCTTTCCAGCACAAACTCCCTACATGTAGTTTTCCAGGAGCATATATTTTTTCTAAACAATTACTTCTAATCGTGGACTTGCTTTATGCTCTGAGATGCCATTTCAAACATGATTCCCCACAGATCCCAGACCTTTCTCCCCCCTCCCACTTTCTCCCTCCCTCCCTCCACTACCTAGTCCAGCCGTGCAGCCCTGTTCTCTCGAAGTTCTCTGGAGGGAGTATCCCGCGTCGTGGTGCCAAGGATGCTCTGCTCTGGCAACACGCTGGAGCGTTCGCGCACGCTGCCGTTCGTGCCAAAGTCTCATCCAGAAGGGAGGCGTTGTGCATGTGCTGGCTGCAGGAGAGCTCAGGGAGGGGAAGAGCTGAATAATTTATGCCTTTTGCTTTACAGCCCTATCCGAGGCCCTTTTAATTCTTTCCTGTTTGTTTTTCTCCCTCCTGTGGCAGCATTTAGTCATCTCCTCACAGCGTGTCAGGGAAGGGAAGGGACATGGAGCGTTTTCCAGGAAGCCATATCATTCTTCCCAAAGTGGGTTATACAAATCACAGTTTAAGCAGATCAAACCCATACATCTGGGCTATGGAGAATGTTGCTTACAGCAAATGCCGCTATAAGGGAAGGGATAAAGCCAGAGCTGATCTCTCAGATGCTTTTCAGAAAATGCAGTGTCGGCACATACAATTCTTTACTCCTTTGCAACGTTTCCTTCATTTTAATTGTCATTGACTTGAGACAAACTAGTCATACGCAGAAATTTGGAGAGCTGGATATAATCTGTAACAAAAGGAGTAGGCGTGAACTAAACTTTGAACCGACTAGCAAGTAATCCAAGCATTCATCCTGTCTTTAAAAAAAATCACAACCACCTAGGAGCGCGTTCTATGGCAGTGACTCGTGCCAATAATATTAGGTCATATTCCTACTGTAATGTAGTGTCTGATCCTGCTTCTACTGGTACAAAGATTCCCCTTGATATTTTAGTGTCCGTGAGCTGAGGATTTCATGTGAACTGAACAAAAAATAGATGCAGATTGTGCTGGGATTCAGTTTCCAATCACTTTTCTCTAACTCTTTGTATGCCATCCACGCCAGAAGACCCACGGCACCTAGCACCTATGATGGTTCAGGCTTGCTTTAAAGACACATAAGCAAAACTCAGTCTTTAGAGGAGGCTAGTAAAGTATTTTTTAAAAAATAAGCAAGAAATGTTCTCACCAATCTAAGGTATAATTAACTGTGTTTGCATTGATGCAAACATTCTGTTAGATTTAAATGAATATAAATGGCTGTTCAAAAATAAAGGAAAGGACTCTTTTTTTAAAGAGCATAGTCTGCTCTAATGGGATCTAATAACTCTTAATAGTCCTCCATAAAAGTAATGGTGTACTTAAATCTCCACTTGGCAATAATCCGGGGCAGAAAAAAGTGCATTTTAAAAACGGGAACAGCT
>Ga0065711_1036213_pt1 | contig 21295 bp, 12 predicted proteins | sample Hoacrofraction12_FD_59098 | JGI IMG/M metagenome (GOLD analysis project Ga0065711, IMG submission 59098) | Hoatzin crop microbial communities from Cojedes, Venezuela - Epithelial fraction 12 v2 (version 2) | ecosystem: Host-associated > Birds > Digestive system > Esophagus > Crop | place... | reverse complement strand
GGAGAGAGATGGGGAGAGAATGGGGATGACTGTAGTTTCTCTCTCACTTGCCCAAGGCTTTGGAATATTTAAATTCCTCTGTACGCTGTCCTGTAGGTAGCCACACTGGTACTGAACATCTCTTGCTACAGATTTGCAGGTATCTGTAGCTCCAAGAAAAGAACGAGATAGCATCATCTTGGATAAAAAGTTACTTCTGCACTGTTAGTTTCTCGCTCTTTCTGGACCAACTGAACAAGGCTGTCTCTTTCCTGTATATGTCTCCTCTCTATTCCACAGAGGATGGAGGTCCTAGAGCAGATATTTATTGCATGGGACATCTCATGGGACACTGCCCAGTGGATGTGTAGTGAATGCCTCCTCCCACTTTGAGCCTTACCCATGCAGTCCCTGCTGTGTTGCATGACTTTGCTCTCGTTGGCCAGTCTCAATACCTGGGAATGGGAGAAAGAGAAGGATGGTGGTGTAGGGATAGATCCTGCCCTGGGGCATAGCAAGAAGACAGTGATAAAGCCAAGAACCCTCCAAGTAGCATCCCTAGGATCCACTTCTGATGCTTCCAAATTTATGGTTGCAGTTGAAACAATTAACTTTACACAGATATGACCTTTGTGTTTGTGGATAGGAATCTCTGAGATCTTTTAAAGTACAATCTTTATTCAGGAAAATTTTCAGAAATACATATGGCATCACCTGTCTTTTTATAAAATGGTAATAAAAGCTTGTTTCTCTTGCACGTTCTGGACAAAATTTTGCCACATTTTGGTAGACTCTTTACATATTCCACATCCGTCACCAGGGCCTGAAAATTTTGCGAGCACCTGAAGCACTGGTGATCGAAGTCTACCACATGCAATTAAAACACTGCTGATTCCTTTCTATATTGGTATCTGTGCTCTGGGCATTCATGTTCTGGGTTGGCAATGTGAGAGTGACATACCATTTCAGTCATCAGTTTTCGGTGTCTAGTTAGAAACAAAATCTGATTAAACTTTCCCTTCAAATCCGTCATTTTGAACCTACTCATAGAAAGGAAAACAGGCACTTTCTTAACTAATAGTTTTATAAACCAAGGAATACTTTACTGGGCTTAATTTAGCCATAAAACAGAAGTTAAAATGCAGAGCTCTGTTTCAGTATGCTAGGAAAATGGAAGTGTGTTTATATCTTGCATCAAGCATTGGCATTAATGTTCAATTTTGTGCTGTTTCTCATTCTCTAGAAAGCTTAAGTATCCAAGCAGACTAAACCGAAAAGGGAGCTGATGAGAAATTTCTAATTGTCTCATGTTTCTCAGGAACCATTGTCTTTTTTGTACAATTAGAAGCAAAATGTCATCATGAATTTCCACTGATGGGTGCACAGAAGATTTGGGGATGCTTCATAGGAATTATGCAGGTTTCCAAAATCAACTGGTTTGAGTAACAGCTGAACCAAACATCTATACCTGTCCTATGATCTAAATAAAGGTGCCTTGGTAGCAGGGTTGGGAGAGTCCTGCAACTGGGATGATTTTTGATTGTTTCTTAGACCCAGACCCAAGAGTTTTTCTTTTGTGGGTAGTTGTTGCTGAACTAAACCTAGAGTTTGCATTCAGATTGGAGCTTTTCTGTCAGAGTAGACTGACTGCATCAGAGCCGAATCAGCATTTGTTCTTGTTTTTTTAGGTGGGTAGAGTATACTATATATATTTGTGAATGATGAGGCCGTTGGCAGTTGTAATTCTGATCTTTTGAGTGCCACCCACCTTCAGTCTCATGGACTCTCGGAAGTAAGATGCATGTCTTGCTCAAGGTCACACAGAAAGCATGTGGCAAAGTCAAGAATCAAGCCAGTCTGACACATGCTTTGAAGAGCTTCCCTTCAATGCAGCAAAGAACAGCATTCATCTTTAACAACAAACCGGTGCATGGCAGTTTGTTGTCCTCTGAGTCATCACTCCTGCTGAACACCTCCCTTGGGAAGGTTGTTAAATTTCTACAACACTCACAAAATCTTAATGGGTTTTGCCAAATGAATTAAGAGCCCTTACAGCTTTCATGCTGTGTACCATGGATTTTGAAAACTTATATCAGTAGAGCAGTAAATCTCTCAGAAGCAATAGGAGGCAGTGAGGAAAATAAGACAAAAGGTGAGTGCTGTCACATTTGCCCAAATGAAAATGATAAGAAACCATTTTGGTGGGGAATTGTATAAATCAGTGATAAACAACGGAATGCAAATGAACAATTTGAGAGCTTTTCAAACTGCTAAAGCCCCAAAGCAAGTCAAAGAGAGTTTTTTCCTAGTGCTTCTGAAGCCATGTTACTCTAAAGATTGTTAAAAGTTATACGCTCATCTTAAGACCAAGGGAAACTTTCCTGCTTTAGTTTCCCATTGGGGTAGAAAATGGCTGGACCTATTACATTCCTGGACACTGAGTATTCCCTTTGGGAGATATTAGTGTTGATGTGCCTTTTTTTGTTTCATTCACTTTCTTAAACAAGTAGGCTGAAGGGCGGCATCTCTTACATTTTGTGGTGTGACAACAGATTCATTTCTGCTGAAATGTGAAACTGAAATTTTTCCAGAGGCTGGCTTAAAGGTGTCATTGAACAAGCCTTTTCATTAAAAACGTTATTTTTTAAGGCTCTGTAATCTCACTCATAAAAGATGGATTGAGTCTGGAACTGAGCATCTGGAAGGTCATGTTAGTGGTGGGTATTTTTTTTCCTTATTTTTATTCTTTTTTATTTCTACAAATGAAAAACAGCTAAAAAAGGTGAAAGTGAGAAAGTAACCAAAAAAAAGAACAAGCAGAGGTGGCTTGAACTTCTCAAGTCTATGAATCACTTTCTGGGCTGAACCAGATCTGGGTTTTTTCTTATCTAGTTCCACCTGCTCACATGTCAGTGGGATTCAGATCTAGTCTTTAATACTAATACTTATTTTTTGCTTCGAAACTCAAAGCTCCAGCTTTCTGATCCAACCTGGACTTCAGATATTGACTTCATTATCAAAGGCTAGTATTTTTTCATTTATAGTTTCAGATAAAATCTAATGAAAACACCCCTGCCAGACCTAATAATTTGAAGTAATGTGTTTGCCTATGAAAACTCTGCCATTCAGACCCCAAAATATCCCACTGCTCTGCTCTGTCATCAGCAGCACTTGAGGACTGTTTTATTTGCAGTTTACAAAGACGCCCTACTAAACTGTTGCTCATTACAATCTAGACTAGAAAGATGGTGTTAAGCTCATTCTACTCAGTGTACATAGATGAATCATATCATAGAATGGTATTTGGATTCATGATCACTTCACAAGGATTCATGATTTCTAGAAGAAGGATCTTTTTCCTTAAAGGTCCCATGGACCAAATTTACCTCTGCTGTTGACAGTCGTGAATTTAATTGTATTTTACACATATTAAGACTGTATAATGCCCATTAGGGCTCCCTGAGTTCACTCTAGAACTTTGTGACCTATTTCCTTTAACACGGTTGGGAAAAGAGAATGCAGTTCTTTAAATAATTTATCATCAGGTTCTTACTCTTGGCTATTGAATTTCTAGAACTTAAAGTTCCTGTATAACATTGATGGGAGGCTCTGACAGGTGAGGTGGTAGCTCTGGCTAAGGGCTGGAGCAGGAGTCGGACTGGCAGTTGAGCCAGGCCCAGGGATATGTAATAGCTGTCTGTGCCCTCCCTTTTGCAGTCATTTGCACTTGCGTATAAACAGCGCGAGTTTCCATCCCATGAAGCAAATCTTGCCCCTACGGAAGTCAAAGGCAAAACTTCAAAATTTTATACTCAGTTTTTATACTTAGTAACAGAAACAGCCTTGGCGTGGTGGGATCCACAAACACACACTTCCAGCCTTTTTTGAAGGCTGTTAGTACATAAGACCTCTTGTTTCTTCTGCTGTAGGATCCTGTCAATAGAATTCAGTCAATAGGGTGATGAAGAAAAAGCCTGCACTTTCTGTGGGCAAGGAAAATTGTGATTTCTGCTACAGTTTCTTCAACTGGTGCTCTCTGTCTCAGTGCATTATGGTTTAATAGTTCTTGCAACTTTTCCCTTGAATAGAAAATTCTAAATCATAGTTAAAGTTCAACTTAAATGGATGCTACGTCTAATGCGGATTATTATTATCATAAAATCAGACTGATGATAACACAGGCTTGCCTGGCACTGGAGCAAGCTCTGTTTACTGGAGTCAATTCTCAGCAAGTTACCTGAGTAGTGTTCAATCAATAGACCTGCTTTTTGTCAAAATGTATATCATGTCAAGGTCCTACTAGATGCACCTTCAGTCCAAGAGTCTGAAATGCTATGCCAGTCCAGCAAAATGGTGGTTTTATCTGCCCCTAGTCAAGAATTGACATGTTTTTCTTATGCTCAGATGTTAAAATCCAAAAGCTTATCTGCTTCTAGCCACATCTGTAGTGAAGCTTTCGTACCAGGGAAGAATCTTGAATACTGTCCAGCACCTTTGACGAATGCTGAATTGTAGCAAAGCTGTCCACCTTCCAAGTGGAAGAGAACTTCATTATGCTTGTGTTATGTGCCTCATACTGCCTGAGAGTCCTATGTCAAATCTGAAGTGTTGACCTATCCACATAGTGGTGCTGGACTAGGCTAAATGACCTAATCTGTCACTCCTCTCTCTCTCTGACTTGTTACAAACACTTACATCCATCAGGAAACTTCAGCTAATCATCCCCATCAGGATGGGAGTGGGAGCTGGACATGGAGATTCTTACTCAGAGTTACATTCCTCTGGAACTTGCTTCTCCTGGAACTCTACCTGACCTTTAGCTCCAAAAACGTTTCAAGGTAAGTTATTGTCCTAGCCCTAGTCCTACTTCCCCCCTTCCTGCATAGTAGAAGGTGAAATAAACAGAGGAAACATGAGTTCATTTGGCTTCATATCCACTGCAGCAAAAGAAGTTATGAGACTTCTGTTTTGCATTCTAGTGTGATTAAGCTGGATAAGGTTTTAGCTTGTGTTTTGCACTCTCTAGAGATCTTTGGGTCTGCAATTTATATTAATCCAGATCTGCCTGCCTGTCCCTCTGCTTGTTGAATATTCTCTACTTCTTCTGACATCTCTTCCCACTTAGTAGGCTGAATGAGAGCACTAATTACACTCTGATGCCAATTTACTGATGCACCATCTTCTGTTCACCCCATGAGAGCAGGATTAGCTAAACGTGACAGCTCTTCATCTGAGTTACTGGCATATGATATTTGTTGTAATTCTGTCATGAATGATATCTGCATAACATGCAATTATAGCCTTCTTTCCATATTGAAATCTATATAGTATTTTTTCTTTTCCCTTGAAGGACAATCATTCCCTGTGCAACTGTCTTCATAATTTTATGGCTACAGGAAATTTCTAGACTTTTTTTATGGTGGGTGGGAGAGAAACATTGACTTTTAAATCCCCGTATAGTTTTTCTTCCTCTATGGAAACGCATTGTCATTCCAGCTATGGCTATAGAGAAATTTGTTATGGTAAGATAAGCTGCACATGCAGTTTACTGTAACAAAATTTAAAGTAATGAGGTAACGGAGTATGTTTACAGTTTTAACAGGGGCCCACCACAGAATACAGAGTAACATGGGAACTTGAGTTGATTGTGAATAATCCATTTTATCTTTCTGCATAATATTTAGCAGCAACGCATAGGGAATAAGTTTTGAAGGCGTGGAAGCTGTTCCGATATAAAAGAAGGCAAAAGCAAAACCTAATTTTAAATATTGTGAAACTCTGTGCATGGTCTGATAAGGACAAGATCAGAATGCTGCAAAACATGGTGCGCACTCAGTTCTTGTACTGCAGTAACCCTAAAGACCCCAGCCAAGACATGGATGTTGTAACACTGACTGTACTGACAAATGCCAAAAGAGCATCTCAGGCCCAGCAGTATCTGCTGAAAGACATGGCGGTGATAAAAGAGGTGTGATCAGACTGGCTATCGCAGAGGTCTTGGCAATGACAAGTAATTCTCAAGGCCAACTGCAGTTCACTGATTTCTATTAGGAGTAGCTCATTACATGCTAAATTGGCCAGCAGGTATTTTAGTCTTGGTTTATATTTGGCTTTGTATAGACCAGACCAAGGCAGATGAATCTGCCTTGTTTGCCATTATGGAAGTCTAGTGGATGGGTTTTAAAAAACTCTTTTCCTCTGCTGCCTTCTGAAGTTCACTCATATAAAACAAATCCTCTGATCTTAGTGACTTCATGTTCATGTAATGTGAGCCCTGACAGAAGTGAAGTTCACCCATTCAGCGTTTTGCAGAAAGGCACCAAAGCAATTTTTTAAGGGATATTTGTTTAAGGGATATTATTGTGAAGCTGCTTTTTTATATTCTCTGACTCTCATGCAAGCAGGCAATAAACTGCCTGATATATCCATAGTGAGCATAGAGGTTATGGCACAAATGAACAGAAAAATAAAGAACTGGGAGGTACAGCCAATAGCTAGATTTTTGCTTTAACATGGGAAGCACATGGGTTGGTTTGATTTGACCCTGAGCAAAGTCAATTAATCAAAACACACACAAAAAGTAAGAATACAAGGGCAGGAACAGCAGGGATTAATACATTCTCCTAGCAGTTGAAGAGAATCATAATAGAACCACAGGTTTCTAGGATCTTGCTGTTGGAATTTTTGTCTTTGAATTTGCAGCACTGGAAGCTTTGCGTTCCCCGCACAGTGATAAATTCTTTTTTACAAACTGGACAGAGAAGGAGAAGGGAGGGAACTGGGTGGAATCAATTACAAACCATATCAGACATTTAAGTTTAAACACAAGACCTTGCAAAGGCTTGCGTGAAATCTTACTAGCAATATAAACAGGACTGGTGCCAAACTAAGCACCAGAAGTATTCAATAATAAAATACAGCTGCCTCCATTGGCACCTACCCATGAAAGTTTGTCATTTTTACTGTTAGAAATGCTGACAAAGAGAAATCTAAAAAATGAAAACATTTTTTCAAAAGAGGGAGGTTTTCATGAACTGCAACCTAAATATTCATTTAACGTTGGAACATTCCGTAAAAATAATTTATAACATAATTTCTTCTTAGAAATGCATTTTGACAGAGTTCTTTTCAAAGACTTTGGTTGAGCTTGGCAATGCTAGCAGCTTTGCTTTCAAATCCATAATTCTTAATTATTAAAACACTCTCTATACACTTTTCTTGGATGCTAGCAAGGAACATCAAAGCAGGGGGCCCTCTTTGCTTTGGCTTAATGCACACCATGTCAGCTGAGGAGGAAGCAGGCGTAACACGGCTCTGTAGACAGCACAGGCTTGAGGTATGCAAACCTGATATACAAAAACAGTCCCAGGAAACGTGCACAGTTATGAACTATTTCTAGGAGGAAGGTTTTGCAGAACTGGACCCTCCATGGAGGCTTCTACAATACCTCTGACTCACTCAATGAGCTTTGAGCCTTGGGAGACAGAAATGGACCAAGACCTGTTATCACTTGCAACCCACTTTACAGTTGGATCAATCGTTTGGACTTTCTCAGGAAAATAAGTGGGTTCAAGTCCTGAGAAGTGAAAGGCATATGTGCACTCACACATGTGTTCACACAGAGAGATAAACGTGTATGTGTTTGTGGCTACCCTGTAATTCTCATCTGTCGTGCGTATCTGATTTGGTAGGGAAGTTCCCCTACTCTCTTACTTTGTGTTCCTTCTAAACTGCTTCCCAAGCAGCTGGGCTATGAGTACCAGTCCATCTGAGATATGGCACTACATGACCATGTTTTAGCACCTTTCAAGACACCTTGGGAGATTTCTACTGTTTCTTTAATCAAGCAAAAGAAGGACATTATTTGCCAGTTAAAGAAGGATTTAGCCTTTGGATTATACACCTTTATTTACAAGTACTTTATGAAATAGGAGGGGAAAGTCACTTCTTCCCTGCATCACTTGATGGGCTTCTGGTCCTTATGAATTCAAGTTTCTTCTTTCCACTGATGAAGCTGCAGTTTCTGCTCTCCCAGGTGTGTCGCCTAGCTTTGGTCCTGTCTTGGATTCCTGCCACCACTTGCACTGGTCGTGGTTAGCTGAAGCATGATCAGGCAGCTAAGTGCATTATTAAAGATAATTTTCAAAAAAAATATTCATTTTACTCTTACTGAAATATTCTTCTCCCCTTTCACCCCTTTCTGCCCCTCTACATCCTTCTTTGTCCACTGGAAGTTGCTTTTCTCCCAGATGTAGCTGATAAAACCCCAGTTCTTCTGGTGACCACATGCTAGCTGAAGGGCTAGAAACCATTCTTTTTGAGGTAGTCAACTGCATACTTACAAGACAAAATTAACCAACTGTGTCCACAAAGAGCTTTCTCTCTTCCAGTGAGATGTCTTCCATTTAACACGTAAGGTCTTCCAGAAACCTTCTCTCCTGCCTGCACTTCTAGGGTCTCTAAGGAGTCAGAAGGGAATTTAATGGTCCTACTTCAGAGTTCCTTAGACTTCCCTCTGACTATAATCCTGTATTTTTAAGGCATAGTAATAATACATCATTGGTTTTCTGAACTTACAGTGACAGTGAAGTCATGTATATGCTTGCTCTTCGGATGACCTGCTCTGAATTGTAGTGTATATTAGTTTTCTTTGTACCAAGACTGAGGTCTTTAAACTAAGAGACTATTAAATGTATAGAATTTCAGAGTAGTGCATAGGAAAAAAAAAAATGTAAAATGTTCCTCTTGTTAAAATTACAGTTACTGTACTGTTCAGCTTTAAATACTGCATAGTCATAAAATTCAGCTTGAAAATTATATAATCAGTCTCAAAGCAACTGCCGTCAACAGTTCTCCTTGTCAGTCCTGTACAGTTTAAGTACTGATTAAATTCTACAAAGATGGTCAAAAATGACATTACAGCATTGTGGAGCTGGGGTCCGAGATTGCTTTGAGCTTGCAGGTAATACACGGGCCAGCAATTATTAATGTTTAACTGAATGACATTGCAGGTAATGAGAAGACACTGTAACTTTAAAAGAGTAATTTCTTTAAAGGGTAAGAGTGACTGTTATCATTTTTAAAAAGTCTATATTTATTCCAGCTTAGTCTTTAACAGTGAGCCATGCTATGTAATAATAATGGAACTGCTCAGACAGCAATTTACCAATGTGCTTGAGGCCCTGTCAAATTGCATGGAGTGATGCCATAATCAAATTCATAATGTCTTATCTTTTTCAGATAAAGTAATCATCAAAGGAGTGCTGGCATGAACAGCAAAAAAATTCAGGGCTCAGACATGCTTTAATGTAGTGAGCTGTGACACAAATTGGGCTGTCCCTGTTTTGCCTTTCTTCTCTATCTGTATTTCCAATTGGTCTGCCAAAGAAACGCTTCTGGCCTTGTTTCATACGATCTTCTGAGACAAAGGAGCTTTATAAAGGGAAAAAACTTGAAAGGGTTAAAATTTCGGAGTGAAGTGTTGGTATGTCTCCCCCCCCACCCCCTTCTTTTTCCTTTAACACAATTATTGGCTGGCATTATAGAAAGCAAATCCAGAGACTTGAGATTTTCAGTTAAATCAATAGAATATTGTTAAAAAAAATGGAGTTAAGTGCATTATCTGTCCATTACTCCATTATGGTTTGCCCTCAATCATGGAAGTGAGACAAAGGTTCCCACAAGGCAAATCACATTTGTTGTTAACCTAAAACAGCTTTCCCATATCGAGGAACTATTTAAGGTCTCTTTTCTGCTTGGTAATTAAGCACGTGCGTATCACTAAGCATATTAGTAATATTGCTGAAGTCAATGGAATACTACTGGGATTAAAGGCAGTTGCTTATGTATATAATATCCATAAAGAGAACAAGAAAAGAAATTGCTGTTCAAGGGCAACAGGAATTAAAAGATAAATCTCTTCAATCGTACAGTAAAATACACAGGGAAGGAAGAGAAAAAAAATCCGATTTTTTGTTTTGCGGGGGTCCAATTCAAAAGCTAGTGAAGTCATTACAATGTTTTTTGGCTTTGTGGGGTTTTATCTTTTCAAATTTATTTCCCTGACATTTGGCCCAGACCAACCTGAACATCCTATTGATCGGCTTGTGCACTTGCTTTGAGTTGTTTTGGTTTTAAATATTTGCTCAGGTCTTGATGCCATATCTTACTTGAATTCTCCAGTGATGTATATGAGGCACAGGCTTTGCAACAGCCTCATATATCTTTGGTGGATTTTTATGAACTGCAAGGCAATTAAAGCCCAATTCTCCAGTATGCTGAGCAACCTCAGCTCAGACTGCAGTGAGAACGGCAGCGGGGGCTCAGCACTTCTGAGCAGATCTGAATCTAGCTGCAAGGCTGTGTCCTTGTCAGTGTGTTAATTTTATATAATTAGGAAATATCTGTTTTCCACAAATGTATCACAGAAACAATTAAACCATAGAATGTTTACATTCCCAAGGATTTTTGCACCTGTAATAAGGAAAGTACATATGAGCCAAATATTTTCGGCCTTCCTTTCAAACACTGAATCAAATTATGTTTGATTTTGTTCCCAGAAGTGTAGTTGCTCACATTTTTATTTTCTAAAATGAATAATCTTCCTTCAAAAGTTGCAAAAAAGTTGGATAATTAAGGGGCCAAAATGTAGATTTTAAAAAATGTTATCTTCAATCTATTTTAAGATATGTGAAGCCCACAAGTGTACTATTCTGATGGGGGAAAAACACACAAAAAATCAATATGAAAATGTACAGCGACACTACAGAATACTAATCACTCCTACACAGAGAGTGCCTTCATTTTATCTGCTTTTGCAGAAGGTTTTTATAAAGTCAGATTTTAGAATAACTAAAACCCAGTACAACTGAGGAGACAAAGCTTTGCACGTCAACAGAAGAATGTTTTCTCAAAAAATAACAATGACGATCTGGTTTGTGCTTTTATAGCTGTGCATATTCTAGATGATGGATAGATGGTTACACAATGAGAATATATAGTGAGCTGATTATGGTCTCCATTAAAAAAATCCCAGGCAACTAAGCTTCAATGCGAATTCATGTGATGTGACTGCTGGCAGATTTGGCTGAAGGATTGTATGTATTAGGCTTGCTTCTGCTCTAAATGATGGTCAAATATAATTTATAATTCACCAAAGAGAGAACAATCCTTCCTGGATTCTGGCTGTAAAAGTTTAGGAGGCAGCTTCTCCCTTTCTTTTCACCTTGGACATACCAAGACTTGGAGGTCCAGTTCACATCACCACAAGTGGACTGGTTTACCACAGACTTTCCTCTTTCTTGTGCTAAGGATTTCCACCCCTTTCCTTCCACCTTATGTCCTCTTGGTTGTCTTCATTGAGTCAGCTCCTGGCCTGATCCACGAACTGAATAGCCAGGCAGGAGAAAGGGCAAACAGCTTGTCTTCCCAGGAGATGGATTCTTCACCAGCTGTCATACCCTACAGAAAAGGGCGCAGCTGGAGATAAGCCAGGACAGGGGAGTCCAGAATCCATCCTTGTGTTTACAGGGACTATGCAGGTATTCTGTGCCACAAAGAAAAGTCACAATCACAGAGGCACACAATCTTATTGCCTTGCTCAGGACTAGGAAGGAGTGTCCCAGAATTGCTCTGCGGGTAGGCGTTTATTTTCTCATGGCACTGATAGCTCCCACAGTGAGCCAGAAACGGACTAATGCATCCCAAAGAAACACTCTCTGAAACCTGGATAATCCATTTGACCTCAATTGAAGATGAGTACTTCAGCAGAGAATCCTTCCAGTACTTAGGTTTTTTTTGAGCACTTTTGTCATTTTGCTGTATGACTTTCCAGGACACAAGTTCTGACCCACCCTGCAGATTCCTTGGCACTACCGAGTGCCAGAGGTACTGGAGTAGTAGTTCTTAGAGAATGTGCTCTGATTTCCTGCGGAGGGCAACTGTCATTTGCCACTGACTTTAGTTTATGAGAGAAGCAGTACAATCACAGGAAGAATGAGAGGTTTAAAAGAATTCTAGTTCATAATCTTTAAAAAAAAAAAAAAAACCTGTTTTGAATTATTTTGATGAAGTTTTAATCATTTGCCCCTGTATCCCTTCAATACTTTAATAATGGGGTTTTCTGTCAATGGCTTCTCTGATATTGTAGACAATAAAACCATCAATAGGCTTTAGAGGGATTTTTAAACTTTTTGTTGTTGTGCTGTTCTTCTTGTTGGTGATAGCCTTTTGGGCGTCAGATAAATGAATCTTTATTATGGGGGTGAACTGACTGTATTACAGGAGGAACTGTGGCCAACCTGGCTGCATCTGAGCCAGCTCATGTCTGCAGCAGGATAACCCCATTTGTGCTGTATTGTGCTGTGTGGCACCACTGGCCTGCTCCCCTGCTAATTCATGGCTTTCACTGCTCCATCACTGACCATATTCTTTTCTTCATTACGTCCTTATGGTATATTTTTGTAGCACAGTTCACTATGGCTTTTCCTTCCTTTTCCTTTATCCAGTACCACCCGTCAGATGAAAAGAAATAAAAGAACTTATCTTCATGTAATTCTGAAATGTTTTGTTCATACATCCTAAGTACTGGCTTCACATATTTCATGGTACCAGCTGCTAAATTCATAGGACAGAGTCCTTACTTGCTTGGAAAGTTGTAACACTTACAGTCTGTCATGTAAATGAGATTGAGGTGGAAGAGTAGAAACAATGCCATGTCACTAGTTCCCATCTGTTAAGTGGAGATACTATTTCATATGCACTAGCTGATTTCTTCCAGTTGTGATGGTTAAGGAGCTAAAAGAATTACAATAGAGAACTATGGTGGAACAGTAAGTGACCTACATGTATTTGTCTAAGTAGCAAGGGCTATTTTCCTTGCAGATGTTACTAAAAACATGGTCAGCAGAGCACTGAGAGAAAGTAAGAGATTCATGCTTGGTTTTGGAGAATTCTGTCTGGGAACAATAAGAGCATAGCTGACCTCACTGCATCACGATTACCAGCAGAATTTAAACAACCAGGATAAATCATTGTCAGTGCTAGCAACAGGAAGTTAATCCAACAACCTTGAGAACATCATTACAATTTTTCACACATTTTCTATCTTTTCAATGTCTAAGTGAAATCTTATTTCTGTGCTGAAGTCCTTGGGGCTACAGAAAGCAAAACTATCAAAGACACCTCCATATCTCTGCCTTGAGCAACACACAAAAAGCACACACAACAGAAAAGAAAGCAGATGGTCTTGCAAATGCCCTAAAGAAGATCCTCTAGGTCACATTTGGTAGGCGGTGAACAGAATCCTTTCTGCAATGAGTTGCACTTCTTGTAGACATTGTCTTCCTTGTGCTTGTCTTAACAGATGCTGTGTGATACCTTTTGAGTCTGACTCCCAATGTTAGAACTGCTTCATTTATATAAAAACATGAATGGTTAGCATAAGACATCAAGAAGGCAGAAGTTCTCCATCTAAGCTAGATTTCATTTATTGTCAATGGAGAGAAACAGGATGCATCTGACCTATTTTAGACGCCTACCATAAAATAATGTTGCATCACACAAGCTTCTTACCACTGACATTAAAGGAAGTTGTGATTACTAGCTCAGACAGGGATTTCAACACTGTAGATGTCTCAGACTAGGTGAGACAAGTCCTGCCCACAGCTATGTGGGTATTGCCTTAATGAACCACAACCACAGAGACTTCTCCAATATTTTTAGAGATGGTAGAAATTTGATGGTTTTAGTTTCCTGGCAATACTTGAATGGGAAATGAATGAAATTAAATTCTGTGGTATTTTGAAAATGTTTTTTCAAATTTTCATTGACAGGAAATTTTTTAAGCTTTCAGTTCTTCAGAGAGTGTCATTTTGATGTTCTACTTCAAGCTTTGTAAAAAGTGCATTTTAAACCAACATTTTAAAACTTTGAAACAAAACCTGACCTAAAACAGAAAAGGGGATTGTTTCATGTAGAAATTTGTAATGATCCTTTTTGAATTCTTAAGTTTTATTTAAAATTAAACAGTCATTAAAAATTAATGTGTCATTCCTACTGGATTCTTCCTTTTCACAGAAAATAGATTGGACATGAAAAATTTTCCTACTCTGAATATCTTCTTTGTAGGTAGGATGGTGCTTGGGAGAAAGGTGTGAGTAATCAGTGTCGGGAATAGATGTTCCTTACAGGTGTTGGTCCTGACTAATGTTTGTGTTATCCATATAACTAGTTCTCTGTTACACTGCATAGGCTCTTAACCCCTTGACTTCTTGAGTCAGAGTATGCCACAAGTTATTCTTATAATATGTTAAAGTGTTAATGTAACTCCTGGATTTTGCTTTATGTTTTTTCTTTTTCCTGAGACTCAGAACTACAAATGAAATTGGACTGACACCTAAGTAGTCTTCTGACACTCTGTGTCCCCAAACTCCGTTTCTGCTCAGGCCCGAAGATTTGTTGCTTCTCTTTTTCTCTGCTTTGAACATTTTCTAGAGGTGGCACTGAGCCAATTATTTATAACCAATTTTTATTTAACTAGTGTTCTTTGGATAAATAAAACTTAACTCTGTTGAGATTCCCTATTAATTGTAATGAATATCTGTTAGCCGTAATCAATCAAGTTGCAGTTTGAAAGTGCTCCCACTGCTCTACAGCTGCAGCAGAGCCCAAATCCTGAGCTACATTGTGCTGCTTCTCTTGGCCAGGATGGTCCCAAACAATTTAATCAAACTACTGAAGAAATTTACACCTGGATTATCTTCTTCTCCTTCAGTAAATAAACAGGCAGAGGGACATAAAACTAGGAGTCCAACATTAAACATGTAGGATGGCATGTAGGTCTGGGCAAGTGGGACAACTTTTAAATTTGACTACACCAGCTGGCTGGTGTCCAGAATTGGTCTCTGGGGACAACCTTATGAGTGGTAACTAACCATAAGTACCCACAGCCTGGCAGTGTTTAGCAGAATGTTGGCAGACACACTGTATAGTACTAATAAATTAGTAATGATAATTAATAATAGTTTGCATTCATGTGGCACATTCCTTGCTGCAATTTACTTCTTGTCCTGCTCAACTTGGACTTGAAGAACAGTTTATCTTCTAGTGATCTACCTTTGTGTAGACTGCTTTTGCATCTTCCTCCGATCTCTTCCTCTCTACTCTAAACAAGCTACAATCCATCAAGATTTCCTCATGCACCTGAATTTCTGGTCTTCTTATGGAATTCCCTGGATTCTCTTCCAGTGTCCACAGCCTTCTTGAAGGGCCATACGGAATGCAGGGCTCAAGGTGGGGCCTTTCCAATGTTCCGTAGACCTGAAGGATTGCCTCCCGTGTCCCAGAAGCAATGCCACTTTTCAAAAATTCATACAATGTTATTAAGTCTTGCTCAGCTTGGGATCTATGGGCATACTTAGATGCCTGTTTGGTTCCCTATTCAATCTTCTATCTGTGCAACTAGCTGTTCTTGCCTACCTTGCACGGCTCCTTATTGAATTAGTTTGTTCATTCCATTTCACCAGTTTGTCAAAATCCTTTTACATTCTCATGTCTTTGTCCAATTTACTTGCAACTTTTTTTGGCGTGTTCTCGTCACCAAAATCAATAGTGAAAGTATTGACTAGTGCCAGATGCAGAATTGCACCCCACTTATTATACCATTCCAGTGAACCACTGATCATTGCTACCTACAGAAGATTTTATGACCAGATTTTAATTAATTTTATAGACATAGACTATGTTTTCCCCATTTACTTTTTGAGACATGAAACAGTGAAGTTATTAGGTCAATAAATACAGAATCTACACCTTTTGTTCCTTATCTGGAGCAGAGCTGGTCCATCAAGAAGAGATGGACCTGGTGTAAAGTAAGCAGTAGGAATGCAGAGAAGGGGGAAAAAGGTAGGACCTCCTCCTTTGATGCTAACAAATTCCTGGATAAGGTTAAATTTTACCCTCATCATCTTCTTACACTTAGATGCTTATAAAAATATATTTGGTAATTTATTGTAATACTTGTCTGGCAATTCAAGATGTTTGACCTCTTATTTCCTGGCTCCCCTTGCCCTCCCGCCCCCCATTTAAAGACTCGATGTTAGGATTGACCTTCCTCTAAAAGCTGTAACTTGATCTACTCTCCATAGATGGCAATATCTCCATGATACCTACTAACAGCTCGCAGATTGCTTTAGCCAGTTCATAACGCACCCTAGTATAAAGTAATTTGGACACAATGCATATGAGACATTTCACCGATCTCTAACTTGCTGTAGCTGCTGGATCTCAACGTTAAGGGACGAAACAATGCATTGTCCCAGCTCATCTACTAATTGATCTAATCCATCTCCAGATCTCTGTCTTGTAATTCTGTTTGGCTGACACTATTTCAGGAAAAATATTTAGGCTCCTTTCCTAAGTTTTAATATAGCTTCATAAGTATAAAATCATGGCTGTTCCCCAGCCAAGACCAAGTCACGGATAGATGTGTGAATTGAACCCTCTGGTGGTGATTGATCTTTAACAAATATTTTAGCCCATAGCAAATACAAAATAAAAAGCATCAGCCTAAACATTAGCTAAAGAAGCTTAAGTTACATGTTTTATCTCTTGTGATGGGCTAAAAGGTGCACCTGGTTATCTAAAATCATTCAGATTCACAATGATTTATGAACATGCAAGAACCCATTTGTGAACCTGACCATAAGATTTATGAAAACCAAAAGAAATCTGTTAAACATCAGTGTGACATTTATAAATTTAAATGAAACTTCTCTTTTGTTTTATGAATAAAAAGATAGAAAAAAACTGTTGTGAGTTCAAACAAAACTGATCTTTTCAGGAAAACACTAAAGTTGTATTTGATCAGTGGGAAACATTTTATTTCACCTGAACTGAAATATTTCACTTCCTTTTTGGAGCTATTTAGCTTGTCTTAAAAAAGGTTTGGTTTTTAAACTTTATTTGAAAAAACCCCCTTCAATTGGGAAAATATCAGAATAAAATTTTTCAGCATTTCTGAAACAAATATTTTAGATAAAAAATGTCACCTTGAAATGTTTTGACATTTTCAAAAATGTTTCCCATTTTTGATTCTGAAACTTTACCAAATTTAAATTGAATTTACTATTTGTCTAGAAAATAAGAATTGCTTGCATTGGTGGTTTTCCCTGGGTAAGCAGCTAATCTTCCTGCCAGGTTAGCATTAAAACATCAGCCAAGCAACTGTCCAAACATATATTATAAATCAGTTCTTGCCTTTACTGCAGCTCAGATTTGGACTTCTTAGTGGTTATCTATCTGTCTTCACTCTTGCACTTCACAGTTCCAGCTTCCAACCTTTCTACGGTCCACAAAGAAAGTAAGAATGAGAGAAATGATTACTGTTTAACAAGTGAGCGATTTCCCATTACATTAAAATTATATTTTTATTTAAAAACCTGGCTAGTGGCAGAGTTATGAAAGTTCATTCCAGAAAAAATGGTTTATCCATTAAACAGAAGCAAGTCTATAATTCTGAATGGGTTTTAGAGATTGTTATAGCTAAATTCTTAAATTAAAACAACCCCTTCTGGACCAAACTCACAGCATTCCAAAATAAGATTGCAAGCTGCAGTGAAGTAGCATTATGGAGTAGTTGGTGCTTGCAATGCATTTTTGGGAGATTATAGATGCTATATGCTAACCATCTTAATTACACATAATTATAAAAAAATTAAATCTATGGTTTACTGAAAACTAATGTTTTACTCTCACTGAGAAGCTTCAGCTGTAGAAGCAGTTACAGATCATATGCAAGAGCTACTTTTTGCGACAGAAGGAATTCTGCATTCACTTGATTTCACAATGTCTTCAGCTGAAGCCTAAGACGATGCTATTCTAATAGCAGCATGAGATGAAAGGAAACTCTGCCAGGGAACATTAAGCCCACCTCAGACCAAGACCCAAAGTATTATGTGAATGCCAAAATGCTGAGCTCTAGATGCCTTCTAGTGGGATCCACAGCCCTGAGCGAGGGGCCTCAGAATGGCAGCCAGAAAAGGCAACACACTGAGAGGAAGCTGCTTAAAGCAGCCACTGCGAAGGAGAAGGGCATGCCTTCAGCCGTACCCCTCTCCAGGCTCCTTGCTCAGAGCTAGTGGCTCATTTCTCTTTCCATGTGGGATTAGCTGTCTGGAGCATTCTTTTAAAGGTAAGTACTCCCGTCCCCTTTTTTCCCCCTTATAACAAAGCAGGACTTGTGCTATCCTTTTCAGTGTGAGAGGGATCTGGGGATGGTTCCTTTTCTGCAGAAGCCCAGTGGTGAGGATCCTCACCTCAAAGTGGGGGAGATGTCTGGGAAAGTGAGTTTGAATCCCTCCAAGCAAAGAAGGAAACTGGATCCACATCCTGACCAAGCTAACCACTAAGCAATTGGATAAGGGAGACTCCTCTGCCCTTCTTTTTAACAGAAAGCACTCGTTGCCACTGCAATATGGCAGGCACACACCGAGAAAAAACTACTGGATTTTAGGGGAAGCAAGTAAATGAATGTCTCAGTTTAGAATCCCAGAGTAGCTTGGATGTGCTATAGGTGCCTTGTTTCTCAGCCTCACAGAGACTGATGGACACATTCAACAGGAAAACTGTAGACACTTGGGAAGTTCCTGTCTTTTTGACCTTGAAGTCCCTGAGTTGGAGGACATTTGAAGAGGAGTTTTACTGAGCGGAGTCTGGATGCGGTAACACAGCTGCCTGTCATGAGTACAGAGGCCCACCAGCTGTAAGGAATTAATGGCTTCCCACAGGAACACTGTAAGAGTTGGAGATGGGGGAAAGGAATGGGTTTCTGCTGGTGTCGATGCTTAGGTGAAAGACTCTCTGGAGAGGCACTCAGGCAAGTGGAGTGGGCTGAGCAGCCTTCCTTTCAACTCTCTCCTATGTGCTTTATGTTAGAGAAGCCTTTCAGTGTTAAGGAAGAGACAGTACAGTTAATATTGACACTTCCATTTCACAATGGAGTATAGCTGATGATTTTACATCTCTTAACTCTGACTTCTTGCCTTCTTCTAAGTTAAGCATCTGGGGTCTTTGACTGTTAGGGGATTTCTTAGCCCTGCTGGTTCTAGTTTAAGTAGTGCTGGGCTTTCATGTTTCTTATTAGCTAAATTGAGGAAATTGGATAATGTGAGGTTATTAAAAGTTACCTAGCATTTATGTGGAAAAGAGTATGTCCACTGCAATAACTACTGTCCATCAATTGTGCTGTGTTGGTCTCTGCTAGCCAGGGTTCAGCCCACTATGTTGCCATGTGTAAATTACCTATCTAAATGCAGCAAGCTAGCAGAGCCACACTTCATGCTGAGTCCTAAATTGACACCGAAAGGGAAACTTGCATCCAGACTAGAAATATAAGGAAATCGAGCAGACTAACCAGTAGCATAAAAGTTCTGAAACCGCAATGGCTATTACAGAAAGCCAATTTTTATGCAGACACTAAGTCAGTGTTTAAAAATACAAACATCTAGATAATTAGAGGAACTTCAAATCTGTCTTCATAGTGTTTCAGGCAGGATGACATTGTCAGCTATTCTATTTTGTATTGATTCCCACAAAGCTCAGTTATTCCCAGCCTTCCATTTCAAATGCAGCACCTTGTTTTCCTGTATCTTGAAGCAAAGAAATTAGATAAAAACTATTGATTAGCAAGGCACAGAGGGGAGTGATGTCTGTAACCTTCCTTTGTCTTGCAGCTCTGCAGCTGAGGCAGCAGTAATAGGATTCTGTGTGAGTGCGACTGTGATGAGGTCACACTGCTGAGAAGGGAATGAAAACACCGCAGTCAGCTAGATCGCTTGCTTCTCTGATAGTTTTTGATATTGTTTGTCAAATTGTGATTTGAAGGTTATTTCTCTGGAGGCTAAAGTTGCCTTGCTTCTCTTACGCACTTGGCTGGGCTGTTAAAAATCGTGCATTGATATAGGCACCCCCTTCTCTCTCAAAGTTTCTGGCTCTTATCAGGAGCCAAAAAAGCTCCCAGTAAGGAGCAAGAAAAGAAGTCTCTCCAGAAATTTTCCATCATTATGAGATTACAGCAGTTATTTATCCGAATAAGTCAGATTTGTTTGATCTCTCTACTTCTTTTTCCTCCCTCCTTTTTCACTGAGGTGCTGCAGTCCTCTTCAGTTCAAAACAAGTTCAATAAACACTTTCAAGACACATGAGCCGTGAAGGGTTATGCTGTTTTAGTACATAGAGGCATAACATTTACTGATATCATTACTCAAGAAAGTAATGAGGAATTTCCTCATTTCAGTTTCTTTGAGAAACAGGCATTTGGTGACCTGCTGAAGGCAACTGCAAAACTGTACAAAAGTTCAGAAAAATGAATAATGCTTTCCCATTCTTAGTGTGCTCTACCACTTTCATTCTTACATTGCTTCATAGCAGTGAAGCAGCTCGTTGAGGTAACAAGGAGGAAACTGAGGTGCAGAGAGCCAGTGATCTAGCTACTGGAAGAGGGTGTCAGGTAGTGTCAAATACAGGATAAGCACCCAAGATTACCTGGCCCTCAGGACTCTACTTTTGGTGCATAAGGCAGGCTGCATTCCTCTCTTCCCACAGAGGAAGAAACCACATGGAGCATGCAATGTCTTCCACTAATCAGACCTTAGGGGTTCTTTCTCCCTTTGGAAAGCTCCCTTGCCCTAGTTCTCCTCCCATAACAAGACAAGGGAAGATTGGTATGGAGATAGTTGACTAAGAAAAGCCTCCAAATAAACTTCTGGAATTGCATGGCAGTAACAGGATGCCTTTAGCAGTCAGCTGGCTTGTCTGACTGAGACTTGCTGTGCAAAAACAAGTATGTCAGGTCAAGTTGCATATTTTGAGGTTTGATGTCCCACCCTCTCAAATAAGTGATGTGGGAAGAAGTCTTCTGGGAAAACTCCTTCCCCAGGCTTATTACTGTGGGGTTTTCTGTGGGAAGCAGTGAGACTTTCCCATCCTCTCCTTTACCCCATGTGATGTTCTGTGATCATAATATGCGGAACTATCTCATGCTTCCAAGAACTGCTCCAGTGCTGAACAAGCACACTTTGGGTGTTTTTCTTTAGTCTTTGTTCTGTTCTGTATGATCCTGAGGACATCATTCTTTGCCCCTTGTTTTCTTCATCCATGTGAAGAAGGTGATATTTCCTTTCTCAAAGGCTGTTGTGAAAACTTTCGGTTTAAGTCCCCTACCAGATGGAGGGTGCTTTGGGAGAGCAAAGCATCCTGCTGTAATTGATTTGTTTGCAACGGAAAGCTGATGCTACTGTAGAGATCCTCCCCCCCCCCC
>Ga0065711_1036212_pt1 | contig 21295 bp, 11 predicted proteins | sample Hoacrofraction12_FD_59098 | JGI IMG/M metagenome (GOLD analysis project Ga0065711, IMG submission 59098) | Hoatzin crop microbial communities from Cojedes, Venezuela - Epithelial fraction 12 v2 (version 2) | ecosystem: Host-associated > Birds > Digestive system > Esophagus > Crop | place... | reverse complement strand
AAAAAAAAAAAAAAAAAAAAAAAAAAAAAAAAAAAAAAAAAACCAAAAAAAAAAAAAAAAAACCAAAAAAAACCCCCCACATTTTCTTCAACAGACTGAAAGCTCTGGATATCTACCAGAACATGTAGAACCGAAGAAGATACGGAGAGTGGCTTCATATGCCAGATATGAGGAGAGACTTTGAAAGTGTATTCTATCAAAGGATTTTAGGAGTATTCATCTAGGGAATCAAAAGGAAAGCGTATGGCCCTTTCTAAATACTGCAGTAAACATTGCTGAAGGCAATCCCATAAAACACTGCACTTTCATAGGTGGCCTTTTTCTTGCTTTTTTCTTGTAGTGACTTTCCTTACCCTTCTGCACCCCCAGTGTATCTTTACTCTATTTTTCTTTTCTTCCAGCTTTGTGTCTCAAAGTGCCCAGACAGGTTTGCAACCTACATTGATGTTCAGGCTTCCTACAGATATAAACCAGATCAGTGGAATTACTTCAGGCAGTTCTGCAAACCTGGTTTTAACAATCCTCGCAAGGTGTGTATGTATCAGTAGGTGACGGAACACATTTTTTCTTCATGCAATATGTAATATGCATGTTTTTACTGAGCTACATCAAAGCTTTGAATTACTCTGATTTCAACATATAAGGAGTTGTCCCATATATATGGTTTGACAGTGATTTAATCAGGGGTGAAGGTCTTGTATGCACACCAAATCCCCCACTCTTTAGATGATTACTATTTACTTAAACGAATATCTGCAGCTACCCATGTAGTTGCAGCACTGTGGCAAGCAATATCCGTTAGTACTTAGGTACTCCACAGCAGCAGAGCGGAGTATCTCAAACCAGTTCTTAAGGCTCCCTCGTCATCTATAGTTACTTAGTAATTTAGCTAGGAAAATTAATCTATCCTTCATGTAACTGATTGTGCACTCAAATGTACTGCATTATTTCTCCCATCTTCAAAACACCTTGCAGTTCAGCTATATTAATTGTGTTAAATTCTTACTCTTCTTTAAGACAAAAGGCGAAGGGGAAGGCAAAGAACAATTGCCCAGTCACTTCTGCCTTAGATGCTGATTCAAAGCAAACAGGCCTTTTCTTTTTTGTCACTAGGAAAGGAAAGAAGAATAGTCTTTTCCCAAATCACAGTGACAGTTTGGATTCTCATTTACATCACGAATGTATCTTACAGCTCTACCAGTCAAGTTTGGGGAGGAGCCCAGTTTGCGGCATTTTCACAGACTGGGTGAGAAACAAAAAACATGTAGTTATTCTGCTATGTATTCAGCGTTCCTATTTTTTCCCTTTTTAGTCTGTTGCTCAAGTCCTACGTGATGAAGATTGTCCTTCGATGATCATTCCAAGCAGGCCTTGTGAGTGGTTCTACTTCCTACATACAGCTTAGCAGATTAGAAGTGTTCACATTAAAGCACAACTCCAGTCTGAAATGTGTTTTGTGGCAAGGTGTCATGGTTTAACGCTAGGAGCTGTCTGTTATCTGAAAGTGACATGCATTCCATTTTAAACAGTTTGAAAGCATAAAGATTTATTATTATTTTCTCTAACTGCCATCTGTGAACATTCGGCATGTGATCGGGTCAAGCCAAGCTCTTTCTTGCTCTTGACTCATCAAGACAGATAAACCCTTTACAGCTCGAATTGTGCCTTCCAAAACATGTGAGCAAGCAACCCCGTTGGCATCAAGAAAATGCCATGAATATAGGAAGGATCATATGGCCAGCAGTTGAAGTTCAGATGATACTTGAGCCCCATTACAATACAGCTTGCTTTTCAGTTATAGTACTGGCTATGCAGGACATATAGAGGAATTAAGGTGCCAAGAAGTGTTTTTGTCACTATGGTCAGCAGGTATTTCTGAGTAGATAACCACAGATGTCAGAGTTCATCTCAGCTGCGGAAGTGTGATACCAAGAGTATCTATCACTGACCCAGAAGCTCATGCAAATAAGAAATTGCAGTTTATTTTTCCATGCTTTAAAACAGGCATCCTATAAACCAGGGACAGGTTATCAAAAAGAGAAAATATGATTAAATTTAAAAAAAATATTAAGAGTTTGTATGAAAACTGGTGTACTGACCCAAAAGACAGAAAATAATTTACAAAGAAGCTTTTATCTTCTTTTAGACTACAACAAGGGGCAAAAATTACAGAAGGAGGAAGAGAGACATATTATTTAATTATTTCCTCAGAGTAATTGGTGAGCTAGATATTCTAGACTGAATATTGAACCCTGGAATCAGTATTTATTGGAACCTTATATTGGAAGCACAGAGTTGTTATATAAATACAGCTGTGTAGGAGGACTGACCCGCTTTTCCGTTTGGAATGAAAACCAGGACTTTGCAGCAAAGAGCAGGGCAACATAAATGAGTATGTAAACATCTCTCCTTTTCTGTCTCTTTTATGATCTCCTCCTCCTTCTGTCTAACCAATAGTTTCTGTCTTTTTTCCCATTGTTTCCTCTCCCAAGAGTATCTAGTGATAGTGGCTGGTACAGGAGCTTATCTGGCATATGAGGAACTGACACTTGCTGTTATGTATTGTTTCGGGTGCTAACACCATTTGTGACCAGTCATGTTGAGTCTGTCCCTGGGGGCTTCTTTGATTATTACCATGAAATGACATATCTGAGAAGCTGCAGTTTTTGCAAGCTGCTCAGATACTGACGGAGAGCATGTTCTGCATTTATTACAATGCAGGATACTACAATTATTACAATGCTACAGATACTACTGTTGTTATTTGTTAGCACCTGGAATTTCCAGTTGAAAGCTATGATCCCACCATGCCTTGGCCTGGTGGCCCAGAGCATAAAAAGCCCCAGAGCATAAAAATAATAAACTTGAATATAATGGCTCTTCCAAGATTTGTTGAAGGCAACATATCGTTAGATAATCAGTTGAAAAACAATTGACTATGAATCTGAAATTGTGTTACACAAGGCAAGCAATAAAAGTGGAGCTTGACCTGAAGTGTAATATGCATGCTTTGTTTTGATATTTTAATAGTTCTTAAGAGATGCTTCCCAGACTTCTCCACAAAGAATGGTGTGCTAACTGTGGCAAATCAGACTACGTTCAAAGATGGAAGAGGGAAAACAAGGAATGTAACTGATCTCAGGGAAGCTGCAAAGTAGGTTTTACTCTTTTTAAGTGCTCGTTTGTTGGATTCTGAGATTGTGAAATAATTTAGGAATTGAAAAAGTAATCAGAATCTGTTGTAGCAAATGGCTGAGGGTACCCAGGCAAGACTGCCTAGTGAATGGTCTCTCTGCGCCTGGGCACTTGCAAAGTTCTAGTAAGGAAAACCAGCACTGCGGTATGCAGAAATGAGCAAGGAGCCAAAAGTTTTAGTCTGATTGTCTCGGAGTGACTGTCAGTTTTTAAATGATTCTTTTTGTTTTTCCTAGCAAAAATTAGTATTAAAGCTAAAGGAGGTTCAAAATTAAATACTCATGCTGCAGGACTCACCTGAGGCCATTACTGGCTGGCCTGTTTCTTCCTGTGATGGCCTTTCCACTAACATGGACTGTCCTAGTACTTTGGGCATCTCACCTTGTCAGAGTGCTCCTGTTTTTAGCACACATCTAAAGGTCAAAAAGTGATGTGCTGGGCTCTGATGCATGACAGCACCTCCCTTGCAGATGGACAGCAAATACCTCTAATCTTGGCCGTCAACTTGGATGAGAGAAATCTGCTGCAATAGCCTCACTTTTCCAGCTGCTGTCAGTCCTCAGCCTGTCTGGAGCACAGGGTACATTTTCTTACCTCTCAATCCAAGGCTACCACATTCTACCACCTTACCAACACGGATAACACCTGCACCTTATGAAGTTTTCATCTTCTGGCATCTACAACTAAATTGTCTGTAAGACGATCCTTCATTTCTTCTTAGGAAAACATTAACATGGGCAAGCACTTTGCAGGATAGGAAAGCAATTTCATAAAGTCAACCTTTTTCTTCACTGAGCTACTTTCTGCTTCTTGGTATTAGCAGTTCTGGAGTCTCAACTGTTTGGCTCTTGGTACATTGCAGATCTTAGTAGCATACACTTTTTTGTGACATAAAAAGCAATTACATCTGGTTATAGTTAGTACTCATAAAACTTTCTTAATAAAGCTTCTTCAGGACCTTATAAACTTTTTACACAGTTTTTTTCTTTGGAGTAACTGTGTTTCATGTTGGCTTGGTTACAGAACTGGAACTGGAGGATAGTAATATACTCTTATCACTAACAAAGACATTTCAAATTCTTTCACTGAGCCTATTTGTTGTTTAAATAAATTCTGTTTTTCTACCTAAAAGCAACCTTGTCTTTTGTTTGTATTTTCTTAGCGGCATCAATAATGTCCTGGATGCAAGATCAGTTGGAATGAAAATATTTGAAGACTATGCCATTTCTTGGTATTGGATTTTAATGTAAGATTTTCATCGGTATTTTTAATTTTTCCAAACTCATTTTGGAGTGTGCGGGAAATTAAAAAATAGATCATGTTTGTGTTTGTTAGCAATCCTACTTTTAAACTCTAGGAGCAACTGTAATTTCCTTTTATCACATGATAAGAACGTTGTTATGGTTCTGTACAGGAGGTAAGGATAGCACAGCATACATACATAGAGCCTCAGTTGATCTGGAGTAGTTTTTTAACATCCCACCAGACAGAAAAACAGAAGGTGCTGTCTTCTGTTGCAGGACCCATCTGTGTGGTAATTCCAAAACTGAAAAATCTTAATTAAGAGACTTTCAGATCAATTGCAGTTGTTAAGTGTCACTAGTATATAAAAAAACCCACGTCATTTCTAAATTCATACTAGCAATTTGAAGTTTAATCTGTTACAATCATGGAATCACAGAATGATTTGGTTTGGAAGTGACCTGTAAAGATCACCCAATTCCCCACCCCTTGCACTGGGCAGGGACGCCTTCCACCAGCCCAGGGTGCTCCAAGCCCTGTCCAGCCTGGCCTTGAGCACTGCCAGGGAGGGGGCAGCCACAGCTTCTCTGGGCAACCTGGGCCAGGGCCTCACCACCCACAGAGTGAAGAATTTCTTCCTTATATCTAATCTAAATCTCCCCTCTTTCAGCTTGAAGCCATCACCCCTTGTTCCATCACTCCATGCCCTTGTCAAAAGTCTTTCTGCAGCTCTCTCGCAGGACCCTTCAGGTACTGGCAGGCTGCTTTGAGGTCTCCCTGGAGCCTTCTCTTCTCCAGGCTGAACAGCCCCAACTCTCGCAGCCTTTCCTCCCAGCAGAGGGGTTCCAGCCCTCGCATCATTGCTGGGGCCTCCTCTGGCCCCACTCTAACAGCTTCAGATCTGTCCTGTGCTGAGGGCTCCAGAGCTGGACACAGGACTCGTGGGGGGGGTCGCAGCAGAGCAGAATCCAATACAAGTCCATAAATACAATGCAGCAGGCAAAGCAACATCAAGAACAAAAAGTTTTTAATAGTATTAACTTTATCTTGCAATTAAGACTCACTAATCACCAATTAGTAAAAGTGCAGCACTGAAACGAAGTAGCTACTTTGCTAAAGCAAATATGGAAGTATATGTGCATTCTTAGCCCATTAATACTGTTTTTGTTGGACCATGGTGTTGGTCAATTTAAAAAGGAGCAGTCTTTGTCAGGTGAGAGCCTATAACATGCACATATTAAGCATACATTATTAAAGTCTGAATGCAAATCTGCAACAATAAGTACATAAACTTTAGATCTTAATATGGAGAATTAGTCAGTTCAGAAACATAAGTTGTCAGCTTTTAAAGGTGATCAGTCACTGGTGGGAGGACAGTTTTCTTGTAGTCTGATACTGTGCTCACAGTAGTCAGTGGCAAGAAACTCACTAGTATTCAGCAAGCTCTGTTCCCTCTAGATCTCTTGCTGAAATCATGCTTATGGTGCAGTTTTTCAGAGGAGATATCACTGAACAGATAGGCTGGAGAGAGAAATGACCATTTTTATAACAAATTCTAAATAGTGAAGCCAGTTTCCACATTTCAAATATGATATTTTTGTAAGGAATTGTTGCTACTTTTAGAGTAGTTGGATAGAATTTTCTTCACACTTGTCACCAAATGATAGCGTACATCAAACAATTTCTGGACAAAAATATTGAAGTGCCAGAGTTTGGGTGAGGACAATGAAGGCCTGATAGTGAAAGGAGGCTGGATTAAAAATTAAATATGGAATTGCTCTAGTCTTTTTAGCATACCCCAAAAGAGATGCTGCTTTCAAGCCTCAGCTTAAGGGAACCAGTCTACTGAGGACAGGTTACCACGTACTCAGTTTTGGTGTTGCTAGGACTTGTGTGATATCAAAATATAACTTTAGATGAAGGTGACTTACTGCTTTGAAGAACAGAGTCATAGCTCCAAAACCTTTTTTGAGGAATACATTCTGAATTTCAAACAAGCTATTCTGAAAGGGAAAATACATCATGCTAGGAAGCCTTTGAAGGGCTAGAACTTAAGACCAACTTAGAAAGGTTTAACTAAATAAGCTGATGTTCTTTCTCTAGTCCCTTTGCCCTTCTGGCTTAGTTTGCCCAAAACATCTGTTTTTCATCTTTGGTAACTGGCTAAATAAGCCGGTAACATTCAGAAGAGAGTTGATAAACACAGGCAAGAATAGGTTTTAAATTTTTTTTGAGTCTGTAATAATACAAAATTCTGATGTAACACCTACCAAAAATTCTGAGAAATGAAATGTTCTGTGAAGCATCTTAGCTGGGTGCTTGTTGGATGTGATTATTGCTCATGTTGCTTTAGTCACAGTGCTTTAGAAAACTTTGCTGAGTAAAAAGGCCTTTTGCAGTAACTTTTTTCCTTTCTGACGTGCTTTCTGGGAGTGAAATGAAAACAAATATTTCCTTACTACAGACTTGATAAAGAGAAGACACTCTGTAGATATCTTTCTTAGGGGCCCCATTGGTAGCTCGTAACAGTTTCTTTTTATGCATCACAATGCCCTGATCATTTCATCTTCTGATGGGTAGAAAGAGTCACCGGTTTTCCTCATAAATTTATTATTTTTTTCTGGGAAAGCTCCTGCAATGTTACTTTACTAACATTGTTTCTTTGCAAGTTAGGATTTTTAATGGAAGATGTAGAACAGCAACCTCCCCACAAACAGGTATTCTTCCAATTTAATTCTGTACTATAGACTAGACCATGCCCTGAAAAAGGCAGTGAGTTGTTCAGCTGGTGTAAGTGACCAAAAAGGCATTGTACTAGTCCCATTCAGCCAACCTGAGAACCGAGTGTATACTTCTGGCTCTGCCCTGTGAGATCTCACCACATACAAGCTATTTGTTTCTAATAGCAAAATAATAGCCACGAGGATGTATTTCATAAGGAATATTTTGAAACACATTTTTACGAATCATTCTCTTATGTGAGATGAAGTGACCCTCCTTTGGAGTAACAGGCATGCAAGAAAGTGGAGATTCTTACACTCATTTTCCCTGTGTTTCTGTTTCTTGTCTTTCTAGCGGGCTGTTCATTGCAATGATTGTGAGTCTGCTCTTCCTTGTGTTACTGAGGTTCACAGCTGGGGTTCTCTTCTGGATTTTCATCTTTGGTGTGATTGGAATTATAGGTTATGGTAGGTGTAACCTTCTAGCCTCTGAGGCTATTTTTCCTTATTTCTTATGTTTGGGCAAGGAAAAGCAGTAATTACATCAATTAAATGCTACAATTGGGAGAATTAATGCCTAGTTTTAGACACAGTTAAATGAGAAGGGCTTAAATGGCAGCGCAATCAGCTGTGCAGATACTTGGCACCAGATATAGTAACCTGAATTATCTACCCACAGTATGCTTAGTCTGTATTCACTTGTACTGATACTTCTTTTCTATCTATGTGATAAGTGACTAGTCTCACAGTAGCGCATTTTTGGTTTTTGCTTACCTGACATGCTAAGGACAAAACACTTGGCTCGTAAAACATTTTTTTTAAAAACTAGTCTTTGCACTGTTCAGAAACATTCATTTTATACTGATTTTTTTTTAAAAGGCATCTGGCATTGTTACTGGGAGTATGATCATCTTAAAGGAATACCTGGATCTGACCTCACTGTTTACGATATTGGATTCCAGACAGACTTCAGAGTGTACCTGCAACTGAGGCAAACATGGTTAGCTTTTAGTAAGTGCCCTTTAAGCTTGGTATCTGTTAATGGATATTCAGGAGAATCAATCACTGTCTTGCTACAGTTGCTGTCTTATTAAATCTCCTCCTCTACGTGTGTTGCTCAGACAAGTCAGCAGAATTCTCTTTGTGTTGTGCAAAAATCTATGTTTTTTGTAAGGAGACTAGTATATTTGTAAGGGGACATAATGCAACCACACTAGTGATGAAAGTGAAAAAAGTGGTGTTGCTAGCATTCCACTTCCTATGTGTTCAGTCTTCATGATGGGGAAGTAGCAGGCAGTAACTTAAGTTAGTCCTGATGAAATTGCATAAGAAGGGACATTTTTCTCATCCCACTCTGTTTATTCTCCCTCTTTGAGGGCCCCAGAAATGAGATTAATATCTCTGCACATCTTTGTAGAACTGTTTACATTCGGGTCACTGAACTTTCTTAGGGGCTGATCTAAGATTCTGAAATGAACCATCGCAAATTTAATCACTCTTATTTTCAAAAATGCTTTATTTTCAAAAGTGCTTCATTGCCTTCTCTTATAAGGGCAGTGTGTTTAAAACAAAATCCTACTGGAACAAGACAGCCCGCAGCATACACATCCCTACCCGGGGAATGAGAGGCGGAAGAGAGAACAAATACCTGTCAAATATACATAACAGAAACACTGCTGCTCCCTATTGGTAGCTAGATTAACAGATCAGTAGTTTACTGCTTAAATCTCCTTTCTCTGCTTTGTGTCTTTGTTTAATTCTGTATTGGATCATAGAGCTTATGAGGCATCTTCTACATATGAATAGTAGGACTTCATCATGTTTTTCCTTGTAACTCTCCAAGCTCTTCTGCTGCCTGATTCTTAGCACCCAGTGCGTAGTTTGTCTAGAGGTCAGTGTCACTTTCAGATGAGTAGATTGAGATGCTCAGGAATTAAATTACTTTTCCAAAGTCACCCAGCAAACCAGTTAAATATCCTTGAAGAAAATATAGGTCCTCTTAATCCTAGCCTAGAACTCATCAAGTACTGACATTGTTTGCCTTTTTCACAATGTGTGGGACAAGCTACATTAACTTAACAGAGCTGAGCTGGAATGAGACCAACTTTAAAGAATCATAGAATCATAGGTTGGAAAATACCTCTAAGATCTTCAAGTTCAACCATCCACCCAACACCACCATGCCTACTAAACCATATCCCAAAGTGCCACATCTGTACATTTTTTGAACACCTCCAGGGATGGTGACTCAGCCACCTCGCTGGACAGCCTATTCCAATGTCTGACCACTCTTTCAGTAAAGAAAACTTATGTATTCCTTCATGGGGAACCCTATCAAAAATACGTGCTGAAATGCCTGTACAAAAACTTTGTTCTGAACAAAGTCAGTGGCTCTGAGCACCACAGTGGTCACTTGTCACCTGCAGTTCTGATGACTAGGGGTACTGATCATACTTGAGATCACAATTTAACATCCTCTGTGACTGTCTGGGTCTGGATTCTGAGACTATGTCTAAGCTATGGGACCTGAAGCCAATTCCCATGTCCCTTTGAAAACCTCCAGACAAGCCACAGCTTAGGGATGCTGTCTCTTCTGTCTTCCTTTACCTCCACAAAACTGCTTGGTTTCAGCTGGAGGAGACAGGTCCTGCTGTGTGCAACCATCCACAACTGCTGGGCTGGTTTAAATGTTGTGTAACCATCTGAAGCACCACGAATTAATGGGTATGTCTTAGAGTCAGAGGAGATGTGCTTCAGACATTAAAGACTCTGTCTTCTCTAGATGAAGTCCAGAGAATTTTTTTCTTTCTACTGCAGAAGTAGGTTTTGAACTGACACAAATAGAAATCAGACTGAAGCAGAATCTTTAAGCCAGATCTGGGTTATGATCCAAACACTACTTGTGACTAAGAGAGGAAATGTTCTGGGACATGGTGCTCTCAGCTGTCTGACCTCAGAGCAAGTTTGTATGATACCAGCAGCACAATTTGAAGGTGAAAATATTTTGTCCAAAACTGTCCTATCTTAGCCTCTTCTCTTTTTTTTACTCAAAGGAGGTGAAAGGAGCTTATGCCAGGTTAACACTCAAATGAACTTATTGATTTGAGTACATCTAAATGTTGGAATAATATATATCAGAAAAAGGTGCTCTTCATGAAAAAGTTGACTCTTCGTCTCCTTTTATTTATTTTATTGTATCTAAATACTACAAATTAGCAGCATTCGAGTATAAACACGCTAAATGCTCGTTTATGAAAACTAGTATTTGTTAAGGCTGAACTGTATCTAAGGCCAAATACTACAGTCACATTTAAGTAAATTATTATGTTTGTCTGAGAATTGTATGTTCCATTTTTCTTCTAAAATTATGAATGCTAATGTCAGGGTCCTATGCATTCTGACTAACTCTCTGCATGTAGATTTCCCTACACTGGAACTTACAAAACTATGAAATGGGATTGAAGATTGGCAGGTGCAGTGAGAGAAGGAGAGAACTGGTCTAGCAGAGAATTTTACGGAGCTCATGGGCAATAGTGTAAAATACAAAGAAAAAAAGACAATTTACAGAAGCAGCATATTGGTTCAATTCTTGATAAATCTAACGGGTTTTGTTTGTTTGTTTGTAGTGATAATACTTTGTGTTGTTGAGGTCATAATCATACTGATGCTGATCTTCCTGAGGAATCGGATCCGGATTGCTATTGCACTGTTGAAGGAAGGTAGTAGGTATGTTTGTCTGATTTTAATATATTTTGAATTTATTAAATGATCTCTGGAGTACACTCTTCTTGAGCTTCTCTTGCACTACCAAAGGGAGAAAGTTGGGAGCTGATGTACAACACTGGATTTATTGAGCCGAACAGGTAGTATAAGGAATGCCAGTTCTCTGCTAATGAGGTTGTGCTAGTAAGAGCTTTCTTTTATGCAGTGAGACGTTTCTTATCTCTCAGCTCTCTGCCTTAAGAGTACATATGCTGTTAGTGGTACCACATATCTGCAGTGTAAGAAGGTGTATAAGCAGAAATGCTAAGTGTGATACACTGTTAATAGGAGCCTGAGACCTATAGCTGCCAACTTTGCTCTGTCATTAGATTGTCTCCAAAGTGACATACTAGTGGTAGAGGACTGGTGTTGTTTTGGCTGTGGCGTTATTTAGGAAAGACTGGATTCTTCTGGCTCCAGTCAAACTTTTGTGTGGACATGCAGAAATCTGCAGGGAGAAAAGGAGCTTTCCGTGACCAGACATTGTAATATGGTGCAGTCCAGGATACTTTTCAGCTCTGAGTAAAGAAGAAAGCAGAGAAGGCTAGGAGAGTTGAAGGCCTGGGAGATCTCTTCATTTTGTGTTTCCTGAAAACTGCCCAGAATTTGTTCACAGTGGTTCCTGTTTTACACAGTGCCAACATTCAGGTGGTTTTTTTGTTTTTGTTTTTTTTTTAGTGGGAATATAACAACGGACAAATGGACTTAAAACGTCAGGCCCTTGGATTTCATTGCAGATAGGCTAAGGTCTCACAGGGCTTGGAAGTAGACCTCTGTTGTTAGAGCACATAGAATTAGCTCTGAGTTTATCTGTGTGCACTTGCTTGTAGTTTTCTGCCATCTTCATTGACAGTGTAGTTGTCAGGAATCAGGATTTTGGATTTTTGTAATGGGATTAAGAAATACTGATGTTCTACATTCAGCCAGGTACCTGTTTTCTCTCTTATGCTACTGTGTAATTAGAGCATAGCAATTAGTTTTGGCAGCACTAAATTATACTCTTTAATTTCTGTTCATTAAAATCCAGGAACTTTTTACACTCTGCAACACTTTTGTTCACAACCTTGACAGGTAGAAGGATTTCAGAAAGTTCACAAACTTCCTGCTGAGAAGTAATAACACTTTGTATTTTTTCAGCAGCATGGAAAGGTCTCTTGAGGATGATGGTTTTGCTCTCATGCATAATACGTGAGGGGAAACACTGTACATGGTTACTGTAAACCTAATGACCATGCCCTGTGTTCAGGAAGATGAAAAATAAGCTGCTAATGACTGGAAATCAAATTACATTTTTCAATAGCTTTTAACTACTCTTTCAAAAATATTACAATTATAATGCCAATAATTGACTTGAAATCCATAGTTAGAAACAATTAACAGTTGTTACTCAGTTTGGCGTAACTGTCCGTGGTCTTAGTGGTAACTAAGAGGCCTACCATGAGCTGCTGAACACTGGTGATGTGTAGTGACTGTTTCTCAGACAGCAAAAGGCTGTGTCCTCCTGTGTGACTCTCAATGGACTTTTACAGCTCTAGACTCAAACAGAAATTGATGTGTTGCTCTTAACCTCTTGATTGCACATGACAGTTGCCTTGCATTCCCCCCAGCATTTACTAGTTTAGCAGCAGGAACTGAGTAAATTTGTCTTCTTTTACATTCTGGAAACTGCCTCCTGTAAAAGAAATAACATCATAGAATCATAGATAAAAACAAATAGATAGATACAAACAAATAGCATCAGAAGCGCCACAAGTCATAGGAGAAATACTATAGCAAATAATAAGGCACAAAAAAGGCTTGTGATAAGCTTACAGGGTCACTGGAAAGAAAATTTAGAGTAACGGCAAGAGGCAGATGACAGGAGTGTAAAGAGAACCAACCTGTAAGCTTCAGTGAACAAAACACATGCTCGCTGAAATCACATCCAGTGAGATACCCAGCTGGAGGTGTTTGCCTCTGAGATAGCTGCAGCCAGTTTGCCCAGAGGGACTGTATCCACTCACTCTCTTCCAGAGGAGTCATCTGTGGCAGAGTAGGAACTGGCATACTCAAGTTCCTGCTCATTAGTCACATTCTAGCCACAAGAAGTATTAGTAGAATGTCAGCCTATAAAACATCAGCCTGGATGTTAAAAGAAGGCCTCTAAGCTGCCAACAGTGAAAGGCCATTATTCTTTCTGCCTGCCAACAACCAAAGGTGAACACCACTCATTTATGGCACATGCAAGCAAGTAACATAGTCACAGGAAGGTATTAGCCTGTCCTGGCATTACAAAAGCAAGGTGAATGTCTCTGCCTCAAAATAGGACTTCAGGCAGGAAAGGCGCTGGGAACAGAGTCCTCAAACACAAAGTAGCAAGAGGTAATTTCAGATGTGTAGGATCTGAGGGAAGAGCATAGGAGCTGAGCAAAGTGGGACAAGGAAAAAAAGGGTAATGTCTGCAGCATTCAGCAATGAGATATGACTGAAATGGGTTTGTCACCTGGAAAGAGCTGGATCTGTGAAGCAATAATAGAGAAGGAGAAAGTAGAAGACAGGCTTGAACATGCCGAATTGGTAAAGTTGACTGTAGTGCTGCCAATGGAAGTGGAATGATAGAAATGGCAGTGAAGATGTGAAGACTTTTGAAGAAAGAACCTGCAGTATTCTGAGATCCCAGCACTGGATTATGCTACCACTATCAACAAGTAGCTCAAAGTAAAAAGGATGATGCTAGAAGAGGACTAATAGAAAGCTTGGTTCTTAAATTGTTGTAGCTTACTGATATGTTTTGTTTCTTTTGTAGGGCTATTGGCTACATAATGTCTACATTGTTCTACCCAGTTGTCACCTTCATACTCATTGCAATTTGTATTTCTTACTGGGCTGTGACAGCCGTGTATCCTTCTGTCTGTGTACATCTTTGGAGGAACAGTCTTCTGGTCTGCAAGACCAGATAATTCTCTGCTATTTCACCTTAACCAAGCCAGCAGGAAGAGGGCTATTGGGTTACTTAGCACTTGCTGCACTGATGCACTCGTCCTTACTGCACATTTGTATATGATGTACAAACTCGACAGTGAATTTAAATTGGTTAAAAAGAACTGGACTAAAATTCATGCCAAGGCAGGAGGATCGTACAAGGCCTTGTGTACTACATAAGGTTGACCTTAAGAGGTAAACAAGAGCCCTCAGCAAAGAGTGAATATGGCCTTTAATGTGCTGCATGCTTTATAGGCCTAATGTTAATGGTCTCTTAGTTACCTGGGGATGGGGTGGGCTCCAGGTGTGTTATGTTCAGAGAAATACAGGAAAGGAGTGAGAGAACATACAGTGCACTGAGTCCTTTCTAAATTACATAACAGCAACCACTGGCTGTTTGTTCTCACAACAGCAAGGGTTTGGCAAGTTATCAGAAAGGAGAAAATTGCTTTTTGAAAACAAATTGTTCTTTTACATACAAAGAGGGTCAGTTATTGCTGTTCAGGACAATGTTAATTTATCCTTATGCTCTGTGTCTACTTCCACCAAAATACAAACTGTCAAAGAACTACTGCATAATCTGCCTCATCAAAGGTAGATGTGCAGGAGAGACTGAGTCAACTTTCACCGTTATTCCCCTTGCCTGTTCAGGTCAGGGGTTATTACAGCTGCACGATGGAGTTTGCCTTAGTTCTTTAAGTAATGTGAGTATTCAGTCTTGTCTATCAATCCTTCATATACATCTCTGCATAGCAAGAGCAGTTTTTCTTTATCTGCACAAGTTCATTAGAGCTAGTGGTTACCCCCTGCAGAATCCGAAGTTGCTCAAAGCCTACAGTTCTGTGAGTCCTCCTTAAAATATTTCATTCAGTTTTCTGGCTACATCAGGAGAACCCATGTATAAAGTAATGGCTAATCAAACACTGTGCAAGTATGCAAACCTGACTTGTGACCCAGAGGTAAGCATAACAAGTATTTACCTATAGTGAGAGCTATAGTAATTGCATTTCTTAATTCCTATTAAATGCAATGCTAGTAGAAAATGTGCGTATTTTAAGTAAAGATTCCTCATGTTAAAGCTGAAAATAGTACTTAGTGTTCAGATAAGACTTCTTTATTCAAAGCAATTTTAGACATAAGTTTTTCTAATTTTTCTGCTAAACTGTCCTGTGAGGCAGGTGAATATTAACCGTTCTAATTTACAGAGTGAGAAAGGAAGACACAGAAATACAGGTTTATTTGGAAATGTGTTCTTGAATTCATGAGGATTCTGTTTTGTGGTCCTCTAAAGGCAATGGAAGACTTTGAAAGCTGTGTCTCAAACTTGCCCAAGGACTAGCCATGTTTTGACGCAGAGGCTTAGCTTCCTTTGGCACAGCAATGAACTTTACAAAGCTCCAAAAATATCTGGGGTTTTTTGTTGTTGTTTGTCTTCAGTCAAATGTTTTGACTTGACTGTGGGGTTGAATTTAAGTATTTTTTGAAAACTAGAAATATTTATCAAATGTTGTATTGGAGTTCTTTTCAGGTGTTTAAATTTCAGTGTGCTGCTGTGGTTATGTATATCCCAAACAATTCCCCACCCTCCTAATGTCTGAAAACAAAGAAAGCGATTAGAAATTGACTGGGTTTGTTTCATGCCCAAACTGAGAAAATACATGAAATGAACAACAGAAATAGGGAAAAGTAATTCAGTGTAAAGACTACTCCTGTTTTAATACTCCGAGATAGGTAAGGGAAGTTGTGACCGCATCCACAGCTTGTATAAAATGGCATAGCTCGGTTGATTTCAGTTCAACTGTAGTGATTTACCTGAACTGCAGATGTAGTGTCTAGTTTTCAAATTTCATTTTTTTTAATGTGAGCACATTTTCTTTAATGAAACTGAAGCAGTTTTGTATCTTAAAAGTACATATCTGAAATCAAATTCTATTTATGTCAGTTTCAGGCATGTGGTGAACAGCTCTGTTTGCTAGCTGCGTAGTTTGAAGTTAAGCACCTGCATAAGACATTAATATGAATCCTTAAATATGTAAACAGCTTACATAGTACTGGAGTGCAGTGTTGAATGAGCTAATGAAACATCAAGCAGAATTACATTATTTGTATTAAGCTGCTAAACTTCAGAGCCCGTATACACAGAATTCATTGCTAATCATTGTGTTGTTTATTTTTCTTTCTGTACAGACTTTCAACACAACCAATGTGACTAAATTGTGTCCGGGTGCTCAGTGTACTTTTGCTTTTTATGGTGGAGAAAGCCTGTACCATAAGTACATCTTCATCTTCCAGTTAGCCAATGCCTTTGTCTTTCTCTGGCTGGTGAACTTTGCAATTGCACTGGGTCAGTGTACCCTTGCTGGTGCCTTTGCCTCTTATTACTGGGCCTCTCGAAAACCAGCTGATATTCCACTGTGGCCGCTCTTCTCTTCATTTGGACGAGCAATACGGTAAGACTGTGGAGCTTGATGTGAGCCTTGTCATGTGTCCAAGTGTTCTTTTTACATCTAGGGAAGCCAGATGTAGAATATCAAATGAAAATGGGTAGTCAGTGTTGTAGTTTAATCTCGGTAGGCAGCCAAGCCCCACCCAGCCACTCGCTCACTCCCCCTGGGTTGGGATGGGGGAGAGAATCGGAAGAGTGAAAGTGTGAAAAAGTGTGGGCTGAAATGAAGACGATTTAATAAGTAAAGCAAAGCTGTGTGTGTGATCAAAACAAAACAATGAATTAATTCTCTGCTTTCCATTGGTGGGCAGGTGTTCAGCCATCTCCAGGACAGCAGGGCTCCATCATGCGTAACAGTGACTTGGGAAGACAAATGCCATAACTCTGTATGCCTCCCTTCTCCTCCTCCTCCTGCCCGCCAGCTGTTATTGCTCAGCATGACACCATACGGGGTGGGATATCCCTTGGGTCAGTTGGGGTCAGCTGTCCCGGCTGTGTCTCCTCCCAACTTCTTGTGCACCCCCAGCCTGCTTGCTGGTGGGATGGGGTGAGGAGCAGAAAAGGCCTTGATGCTGTGCAAGCAGTGCTCAGCAATAGCTAAGACATTGGTGTGTTATCAACACTGTTTTGGTCACAAATCCAAAACATAGCACTGTACAAGCTACTATGAAGAAAATTAACTTTAGCCCATCCAAAACCAGTACAGTCAGAAAAATGTAGTTGTTAGGGGGAGGCTGAATCCTGTAACCCAGTAGTGGCAAGGCTGCTGCAACTCCATGCCCCCAGGTCCAACAAGACCAAGCAGGTATTCCCAGTAGGCACACACGTATACAACACTTATATACACAGCTGGCCTCTCCGATCGACAGACAGACACAGCACTCACACAAACACCAACAGCACCAATGGCTTCATACTGTTCTCTCTCTGGCAGATCAGGAGGAAGGGCCATTAGTATATGTAATCCCCACTAATGGACCATCCTTCAGTTATAATTTTATTTATATGTATATATGAACACACATGCACATACATACATAATTTTACATATACATATATGCGCAACATAACAGTCATTTATTGTGTTTTAGATACCATACGGGTTCGCTGGCATTTGGAGCCTTAATTCTTGCAATTGTCCAGCTTATTAGAGTAATATTGGAGTACTTGGATCACAAACTGAAAGGTGAGATTTATGAATCTGATCTAGGTTACCAAGACCTCCTTTGGTAAATTACTTCCTTACTTTCCCAAGATGCTTTTTCAGCAACGAAAAGAGATTAATTCCACATTGTTTTTTAACCATTGTAGTTCCATTTGAAGCTAGTGAATTTGTGCTGATTTACTCCAATTGAGTCTGTGTCTTCGGGAAATTAATGCAAAGTTCATGCAGGATGTGGATCTGATCTAACTGAAAGCTAGTGAGCTAAATTTGGTTGAGAAAGAGGGTCCATACCTAGAAGAAAGGAAATTATGTTTCTGCTTTTGTCACCAGTTGAGATTTTTTTCTGAATAGCTTGCTATGTTCTGAAGAGTGTTCATAAGTTTTATGTATGATGTACTCTCTCCTTTATTTCAGGTACACAGAACTCCTTCACTAGATTTCTACTCTGCTGCCTCAAATGCTGTTTCTGGTGTTTGGAAAAATTCTTAAAATTTATAAACAGAAATGCCTACATCATGGTATGTGCTGTCTCCGCATGTGGTCTCACCTATCTGGGACACTGAAATACCCTAGCCACTACTAGCTGGTCAACAGCCAGCAGTGCTAGAATCTGCTGAATAAGTAATGGGATTTATGGGAGTTTTCAGGAAATGCATGTGGTCCTACCATGAAAAAGTAAGATCTTTTTTTTTCTTCTTCTAAACTCAGCCTCTTTTCATGCCTGTCCTCGTCCATCCCCCTAACCCCACAAAGTAAGTGGGAAGGTATGGCATAATTGGTTAACTGCCCCTCTGATTCAGCAACAGAAATACTGATTTGAACAGGAATTATTACCTTGTTCCACATTGCATGTTGATGACACTTGTGTGTGGAGGCAGTGTTTGAATAAGGGGATCAGGAGGCATGTGGTATCTGTATTTCCTCCCTGGAAGTTAAAAGCACAAATTCTACTAGCAGTAGCAGTGATATTACTCTAAAATAACCCTCCTTAGCTTCCAGAAGAGAAATTCCAGATTTTCACCTGAATAAACATACACAGATTTCAGGCTAGGATGTTCTGACTTGAAGCAATTTCAGTGATGGAATGGTACAGTCGTGGACTTGTTATCTCAAGGGACATGGATGTAACGAGTCTGTTATAACCCATGTTCATGCAATTGATGTTTCAAATTAATGCCATCTTGAAGTATTCTTTTTTACTATCTTGTTTACAGTTGGTAAACTGACTGCATTAAGAGCTGTTCTAGTATATCTTACCCTTGTGGACACTTCCAGAAAGAAGAAATGGTTTTGTTCCTGAATAATTTCAGCAGCTTTACTGCTGTGCTGATGTAAATCCACTGACTTTGATACTGATATTACTGATTTCTTCTTAACTGAGAGCAGCATCAGGTCCAGGGAGATAACTACAGAGGTCAATTCATTTCTGCTCTACAAGTGCCTGTTCCTTTCCACTGACTGTAAATCTAGTGTAGGTAACTAGCAAAGTGAGAAGAATCCCTCAGCAAGTACCTTACTTGCTCTACTTGGCAACCTAAGTACAGAGTCTACTGCTTGCGAGATCAGCAGGGGTGGCATGCTCATCACCAGCTGATTTGAAGGGGAAAGATGGATAATATTCTGTCCCAGCCTGGTGGGAAGCATTGAGAGGTAGCAGGTGACTGGGGGGAAGTTCTGTATGTTCACCTGAGTTTCAAAGCCACATATTAGAGAGGACTGTGCATTACACGCAGTAAGATTCTGGCATATAAGGAGATATCCTAACCATTTAAAATACTTAATAGCTACTATTATTTTGCAGATTGCCATATATGGTAAAAACTTCTGCACCTCGGCAAAGGACGCATTCTTTTTGCTCATGCGGAATGTGGTGAGGTAAGGGGGCTATCTCCCAGTCCTTGGAAGTGTCAGGATTTCCTGCTGTTGCACTCTGAAGACACACTTCTTTCCGCTCCCACATCTGCTCCAAATATTACTGTAAGCTGCTTCTGTCCTCAGACATGACTCTTACTTCTAACACTCAGTGTGTAGCAGCAGGCTGTCAAGCACAGTAACCTATGCAGAGTTGATATAATCAAACAGTTTTGTTGTGATTGCTCTTTCAAATTGGTAAGCACCCAGTAGACTGTAATAGTTCCTCCAAGGAACCAGTGGAGCCCCTGAGAGGAGATCTACAGGAATGGGGTGCTTATCATGTGCTCTATGCATGTTTCTTGAGCTTTGGTCCCCTCGCTGTCTGTGAAAAGGAAAGGAGAAAGACCTAACTCTTCAGATTCATCCAGAAAGCTTAGGGGGTGTCACAGAGTGGCAGTAGAGAGAGTATTTGCTCACAAAACTAGTATCTTTAGCGTAACCAGATCTCCCCTGGTGCTGGGAACTCCCCTGGCCCTTTTCCCCACTACCAAGACTCCTGTCAAACTCCCTGTTCTCATCGGTACTTTTCTTCATTGCTTCTGGCTCTTCCTGTACTACTGTGAGATCAAAAAATAATGGGAGAATACTGTAGGAGCAGGCCATGTTGATACAATAGCAGACAATCTAACTACCAAGCAAGAGACACAGTAAAACTGGTTAGGTGGTTTAAATTATTACGTGAAGCACTGGGAGGAGGAGAGGAATGGAGCAGGAGGCTGAAAGACAGGAAAATGGAAATGATGCTTAAGGAAGAAGAGGAAAGAGTTGGAGATGGGAGAATGGAGTGCATTCAGTCCATTAACAAGTGTTAATATTGGCACAGTGGTGTCCACACCATGTAGTGCCTGTGCAATTGGAAAGAGAAGCTGCCTTCGTTTCCTTTCAGAACATCACCTCACTGTCCTTTTGCTTTTGCTCTTAATCAGTAAAAGCAATAGCTAAAAGACAGGCATATAATTTTTTTGTTTCAAATGGAGATTGTTTTACGTTGTGTATTTTGCTAATTCTGAATTCTAACAGGTTAATGATGATTTGTTCTCTTTAATGTTTCTTAATGTTTATTAATCATGGTAGTCGGTGCTGTGTATTACCATATCCATAGCCTTCAGCGATGTCAAGAGGCTGATGATACAAAGTTTGTTTTCCATCCCATTATTTTCCTGCAGTTTCTGATAAGACAGGCTGGCAAGATTTAGAGCAGAAACTCCCTGCTGTTGCTTTCTATGAGGGCTGCAGATTTACTGTCAATTTTTTTGCCCACCTTCATTCATTCATCTGTGACTGTCTCCCTGCTTTGAGGCCTCCTGCCTGCAGTGTTGTACCATGAGATCTTAAAATAGTAGATTCAGCATGTTATGGGGTCATCAAATGGGGCCAGACCAGGACCAAGTGAGAAGACGACCTACCAGCAATCTACACAAACATTGCTTTTTGTTTTGGTGTGTACTTTTCCTCTGCTGAGCTGGTTTATCTGTGACCGTAGTAGAAAGGCTGAAATAGAAATATTTTTATGTTTTGTTTTGTTTTGTTTTGTTTTTAACTAGCAAGATCAACAAACAGTCTTCAAGTGCTGTAGCAGTATTGCTGCATTAAGGCCTAACTCAACAAGAGGCTCAGTGCTTTTTTGCCTCATGGCTGTAACAAAGCCCATCTCAGTGTTGTGTTTCTACGTTCTTGTATTGTCAGCCAGGGGAATCATAGAATCATAGAATCATAGAAAGTTTTGGGTTGGAAGGGACCCCTAGAGGTCATCTACTCCAACCCCCCCACAGCAAGCAGGGACACCACTAACTAGATCAGGTTGCTCAGAGCCCTGTCCGACCTGGTCTTGAATGTTTCCAGGGATGGGGCCTCCACTACCTCTCTGGGCAACCCGTTCCAGTGTTTCAC
>Ga0065711_1036214_pt1 | contig 21296 bp, 9 predicted proteins | sample Hoacrofraction12_FD_59098 | JGI IMG/M metagenome (GOLD analysis project Ga0065711, IMG submission 59098) | Hoatzin crop microbial communities from Cojedes, Venezuela - Epithelial fraction 12 v2 (version 2) | ecosystem: Host-associated > Birds > Digestive system > Esophagus > Crop | place... | reverse complement strand
TTTTTTTTTTTTTTTTTTTTTTTTTGAGTACCACTGGACAGCAGATCAAATGTACCAACAGCTTGTGGAAGCATCATCGCGTCATGTGTAATCAATTGCCCCCCCCCCTTTTTTTTTCCTTAAAGTGAATGTCAATTCATTAAAGATGATTTGTAATAAAATTTCACTACTCTCTGAAAATCAGATTCTCGTAAAGGCTTGTATTTGGACATCGTCTACGCCTGGCCTTCAAAAGCAGGTACAGTCATGATTCATACTGGTTTCAAGGAGTTTTTCTGGCAATCCAGATGTTCTAAGAAGGACTTATCAATAGATTCACCAAGGAAATCTAAATAAAAATCCAAATATTGCATCTTTCAGCAGAGTGATGTGTAACCTGTAAAAGCTGGAAGCACACATAGAAGAGAGGAAAGGAGGTTTCTCCATGAAGCACTGTGGGCCCTCTGAATTAATCAGAGCCATAGGTACTTTCCTAGAGATAAGAACCCGAGTGTTTTTGTTCAGAATAAATCACTGCGACAACAGGCAGAGGGAGCTGTCTTTCCTTCCAGAAGACAACTAGTGCAAGGCAGCACTGTTTTTCTCTTTTAGCCAGTAATTCAGGACAGAAGGAGCATGAGTTCAATCTCCTCTGATCTCTCCAGAGAGCTGCTTGCCAGCTTACTGTGATTATTTTCAGTCCCCCTTTTCAGAGTCATTCCACTTTCTGTGGAGCAATTAAATGTACGCTAAGTTGGAGTGATACCAAGCAAGTCTCTCTAGCCTCGTGTTTAGGGCAAATTCCTTGGAGGAAGGACCTGTACTGCAATACGTGTTCCAATGGATGTTCATGCATTTTAAACCCTGGACTTCACTCTTCATGGCTATGTCCAATCTTCTACATTATAATACCACAGCAAATCATGGTAACTATTTTCTTTCTTTGGCAAACTAGTATTTATTGTTTTCATTTAAGAAGTGCTACTTCGGCTGAAGGAATATAAAGCACCTTCACAGAGCCTGCAAATAAGGTGTCAGGGCACTTTATTGGGAAGCAGTACAGAATCACAGAATGGTTGAGGTTGGAATGGACATCTGGAGGTCATCCCGTCCAACTCCCTACACAAGCAGGTTCGTCTAGAGCTGGCTGCCCAGCACCCTATCCAAACAGCTTTTGGGTATCTCCAAGGATGAAGACTCTATAATATCCCTGGGCAACCTGTGCCAGTGCTTGGTCACCCTCACGGTAAAAAAGTGTTTCAGTCTGTGCCCATTGCCTCTGGTCCTGTCACTGGGCACCACTGAAAGGAGCCTGGCTCCATCCTCTCTGTAGACTGCCTTCAGATATTTATATACATTGATGACATCCCCCATGAGCTTCCTCTTCTCTAGGCTAAACAGTCCCAACTCTATATACACATATAAGGTTTCAAATCTTCTTAAGGAGAAAAGATTGTTCTCCACACCTGTGTTCTTGTACCCTAGAGTGAGTATTTTAAGCTCTGAAATCATTAAATAAAGAAAGGTCATCTTCTGTGGTGAACAATCTCTTCAAGCACTGCTTAAAAACACGGCTTAGATGACTGAGTAGGTAAAGCAGGCACAAACTGACTTGGGTTCAACACTGTCAAATCTGAGGTGAATCTTTGGCAAATGTGAATTTTAGGTGCCATGAGGGTTAAGTGGCATCTGAAAATAGGATTTTCAATGTGTGTATTTCAGGCGTTAAGTGTCTGGAAGGCCCCCCCATCACACTACAATTTTCAAATACTAACCCTCCCAGTTCTTCAAAAGATGCTAAGATCATTACAGATCCAGCTCCTTTAAGAACAGACGTGGTCATGGCACACGATGTGTGTGCGCATGCAAGCCACTCTACACTGACAAAAAAATTCCATATGCAATCTGGATACCATTACTTTGTGCATGTCATCTCTTATACACAAGATAGATGTACAAGTTTGCATGGGCTTAATGAGAAATTACTAGCAAAATTCTACTCTCCTGTACATCTTTATAAAGTGAGTACATTTCTGTTTGATGTAATCATGGAAATTTTATCCAAATTTAGAAAACTGGGCTTCAGATGGACTCAAACTAGTTAACAGGCTTAAATATACTGAAATGATTTTCAGTATTAGCCTGCAAAGAACCTACAAAGCCTGTTATTTCAGTGATTCACTTGCAGCCAAAATGCATAGAGATATAAAATGGTCCAGCAAACAAAGCTACAGCAAATCTATCTTTTAGCTGTCTAGATTAGGCATAGTAATATTTGTTACCCTCAGTCACACCATTGTGCAAAGAAGATAAAAATGAAACTCTAGCAAAAATTGTAAGATATGCCACCTACCAGATAAGGAGCAACACAGTGATTTTGGACAATATTTTAAATGGCAATGAAAATACACTGACAATAGTTGAAAGAATTTGCATCCTTAAAAACTGGGGTTTTTTCTCCTCTGTCAATTAAGCTAAGGTTAAGATATATATAAATTATACTTCTGTAAGAAATTGGTGACAAACTATATTCCAAAAATGTTCCAAATGACAAAACCAGCCCCCAAAATACTGCTGCCCTACCACAAATCCATGCATAAACTGAACTTTTCAAATACAATTTCTGCTTCTGAGATGTTTTCCATCCATTTCAAGGAAATTATTTGCATTGCTTTTCGTGCCTTCATTCATTTCAGTCTTTTCAAATTAGATCAAACTGGACAAGATTTTCCATTGTCTTGCACAAAGGTGCAAGACGAGCAAAGTGTTGAATGCTGTGAATGTCATTTGACCCCCTTTTGCTCCACCATATATTATAAGATAACTACATATAATACAAGAGAATAGAATTAGGCTCCACACACCTCAGATCATGCACAAAATGTAGACAACTTATGCAGTTTCACAATTATGTCTGTCTTCCTCTTTATGCCAAGTTTTATAAGGAATAAAATTCCACAATTCTAGGAATGAAGAAATAGCAACAGAGAAAGGGCGCGCACATATGTGTATAAAACATATGCTGAAGGGGGGAAAAGGGAGGAAATTGTATGAATCAAAATCTCAGATCCATTAAGCCCTAAGAATTGAACGGTTGCGTGGCAACCAGCAACGTACAAGTTTCAATGACAGCTCTGCCTCGGACTCATCTGGGGGCCTCGGACAAGACCTCTAACCTGCCGCTCCACAAAGGAAGGCTCTCACTAAAAAACCAAATCAACAAACTATAGAGCATATTTCAGTATTAAGACTAAGTGCTTTTTAAATATAAATTCTAAATATTATTTAGAATTACAATAACGAGTATCATCCCAAAGTAGCTAAAAAAATTACCTCTAGCAACCTACTCCACTAAATTACATTGGGCTAATAACACTAAAGTAACAGTTGTCATGGTTACCAGAAATTTAGAGAAACTCCGGGTGTTCTATTTCAAGCCCAACTCTGGTAAATGGAGGACAGCATACATTAAGAATCTTCTTTCAAATATTTGTCCAGAAGAAAATTATATTCTTCCAGAATATGTGCATTGTGGTAAGACAATTTAGCCAGTCACATTGAAATTGGTTTAGCATAACTACGCAGTAAGAACAACAGAGCAAGAACTATTTCCTGTATTAATAACTTATCTATGAGACTTTCTACAAATATGTACATAAATTATGAAAAAGAATTATTTTCTGCAATTTTTGAGAACCTTTCACCAAGAGTCACATGAGTATCGCAGCCAACAATGGAAACAGAACACATTTTTTGTTTTAATCACTAAATTATGTCATCTATTCTACGTTTTTGTTAAAGCACAGGATGCAACAAAGTGTATTACTAAAACATTTGGGGTTAAGGTATTAAGAACATATGTGGCAGGGAGCTTTAGTTCCAACAGAGTAAGAATTTCTCAGAAGCACAAGCAGAAATAGAACTGTACTTCCTTCAAGATCTGGTAACATTTTATCATCAGCCCAAATGGCAAATGGAAGTTCAAGATGTATGAGAGGAAAAAAAAAAAAATCCATTCTGGCATAAATGAAATAAATAACCCTAAAACTCTTGCAAAAAAACCCGAGTCTTGTAAGAATTTCAGCTCAACTATTTATGTTTATAACTTAATTTTGTGATCATCCCTTATTTCTCATTTTGCTATTAACAGTATTTTAAGTGTTAACTGAATTACGCTAACAAGGCTAGCACTGAACCACACATAAAATGTTTTTTTTCCTGATCCTCCTAATCTGTGGATTACAATCTATAATTACAGAACTATAGCCAGTGAGACAGTATTTCTGCTGCAAATCTAGAAACCTTTGTTTGTGGTCATCATCTTCTATTACAACAGAGCAAAGGCAGGCATACAATTGTGTGAGGAATTTGAATATTGAGCTACCATAGAACTGTGAGCAAACAAAGCTAATGTTTTTTTCTTCTCCTGGCACCAATCCCTAAAAACAAAGAAAAAATTTACAATAAGGAAAGATCAGGTAACAGGCAGGGAACTTGATAAATATGCAGATAAATTCTAAGATTGTAACACAAAAGTGATTAGTTCTTGATTTCCTAAGTGTCTTACAGCATAGATTTAATTGTAACAGATTGATCCCCCACTTCTTTTAATAAAAGCTACTCATGTCGATAAAATTAGACTATAAAGGTCCATTTTTTTCTTGGTACTTAAACCTAGATCTTTCTCTGAATAAAGCAAGAAGAACAGTAAGCTGTGAGTTGATGATCTCAGTAAAACTCATTTTTGGATGACCATAAGAAGAATTCTGTATAGTTATTTGGCCAAAAATTGTTAGCCTCTCACAGTATTATGCCATGGATTATTGTGTGTATTTTAGTGTAAATGTATGCCAAGAACATTCACATATTATGACACATTAATAAGAGACTGAAAGAGACAAAATGAGAGAGAGTGGGTGCAGATTACCACATCGCTACTTCTTTCAGTTAAAGGAGACAACAGGGAAGATCAAAACCAACAAGTGTACGTTATTATTAACTCCAATTATACAGCAGCTTGGAGACTGCAGCTGATTTGATATCACTGTTCGTGATATTAAATAATTCTTGAGCAGCCATTTGAGGAGATACATTCAGATAGGACAAACTGAAGCACGGCTCAGAATCACAGAGGGTGGCCACTCAGGCAGTACACACCACTGCTATGAGTCAGTTCGAAGGCAGGCAAAAGTGAGACAAGAAAAGAATCAAAGGTAGAGAGACGAGTAAAAGAGAGTGAGAAATATGACAGAAATAAACATAAGGTATTTAACAAGAATGCTGAATAATTTGGTAATTTTAGGACTTCTGTACAAAACAATACAATAGGTAAAGTACCATTTTTTTGTGCGCTTTTTGAAGAGTTATTCTGAAACCTCAAATACAACATGCAATATTTATGCAATCTTTCCTGAGTAGGAACAAAAGAACCCAGTCAGAAATGAACAGGGAGCCACATCCATAACTAACACAAGCCCACCAAAACAGAACTGTTTCACAGACACATGTGGAAGTAAATATTTATGGAATGCAAGTCTGTAGGAGCTGGCTTTTGGGGAGAAGCAGAGCTAAGATGCAAACGGGCAGCCTGAACCTCACAATTTGAGATCACGTTTTTTCTTACATCAATGTTAATAAAGGAAAACCTACAGGTTTATAGAAGTCCGACTACATCCAGGACTGCATATACCACCGTAACACTGTGAAGATCCGCCTGGATACAGTCCTGTGCAGCCTGCTCTGGGTGACCCTGCTTCGGCAGGGGGGTTGGACTAGATGACCCACAGAGGTCCCTTCCAACCCCAAACATTCTGTGATTCTGTGACAGATGTACACACATAAATTTTGTCCTAAAACACACTACTCTCCTCAACCAGCAAATGCTTAATTTTTCTCCCTTGTAGTTATATTTGCATTCAGTGGATATCCCGCCTGCTCTGTTTGTGCCCACTTTATCACAAACCTAAGTCTGCTGCTGTTCCAGTCTTCCACCATTGTCCCTTGCTGACCTGAGCCTCAAAGCAACACAGTTCAGGGCTGGTGAGCTGTTTGAGACAAGAAGTACTTACGAAATGGTCAAAGCCTTTCACTGCACAGGAGACAAGATGTCTCCTCTGCCCTGGTCTAGATGCTAAACAGCACCGATTCAGGTAGGAAAATGGCAAACCTGCTACAAGCCAAATGCTATACCATACTATTTAGCAATCTCCAAAGAAGAAAAAACATCTGAGCTTCAAATTCTGCTTCTCCCCCTCCACCCTTCCTGCCTTTGCTTCTTCATACAAATACTGTTTTTACCAATGCAAAAGAAGTTCGGCTGACTGCAGTCACACTGACTGAAAAAGTTGCTTTACTCCTCCTCGTCAGCTCCTTCATATCATACAGGCTACGCAGGAGCAAAGCTCTGCAGAACAGTTTCTCTGCTGGGGTCCTGCTGCACACCTCTTTTACCACTACCCCTCACTCTCTCATCACATAAGCAAAGAAGAATGTTATCTCTCTTTCCCACATATGCTTCAGCACACTGGATCAGACAAAAAATTTACAAGCCAACAAAGTAGAATCCTAAGTGCATCCACTCGAAATGAGAGTTAGTGCACAGCTTTGGGATCTCTAAACAACCTAAGCTTTAATAGTGTGTTTCTGTGTGATCTTGTTCAACATTTCACTCGCAACAAGCTTTGTGGGTACTGCCTGCCCTACTTAAAGTAATGAGCACAACAGAATTACAACTAATACAGAAGTGTTATCCTGTTCCTGCACACAGTAAGGGCAACATTGCCTACCTCAGTGCTTCCAAGCTCATTAGAGCCAGTAGTTACTTGTTAGTCTGCGATGCGGATATGTTATGGGCTAACAGATACACATAAGCACAGCACCCATTTTCAGCAGCAGGAAATAAACGGAGGCCTTGGCAGAGACAGTGTAAGCAGTACTGCACAATAGTGCTTGTACTATCTGCTAAGTACTGCAAAAACAGAGCCTACTTCAGGATGTGACGATTACTTCAGGAGGCTGGGACATCCAGGGGAGTTATTTGTTATAATCTGCATTATAACAGATCATTTTGGACTGTGCTGGGGATTCCAGTCTGCTAGCGCAAATATTGACAGTGAAAAGTAATCAAATTCTGAACGTTTTATTACAAGACATGAGGCTCATAGCTGTCCAGAGGGTTAGAAACCACTCTGCATCACGTAAAACACAAGAAGGTCCCATTGCAATCTGTGACAACTGCCACAGCCTGACCCAGCCGCAATTTGCTGAATGTTTCCATCTGAGCAATGGTCATTTTTTTTCCAGTGAAGCCAAAGTTTAGGGGCTTGGGCAGAGAGCACTACCCTAACCACTAAATGTGGTCTCCCACCTCTGCATGCCACCCACATCAGAGGACTCGGCAAGGTTGAATATTTGCCCTCTCCTCCACATGTGTTGTGGCTCTGAAATCTCTAATGCCATGAGAAAACCAGAGGACAATTAAATGCTGACAATATCAACCCTAGAAAATAATCTGTGCTATAATACAGGGTTACTACATATGTGGATTGGCCTTTCTTGCTGCAGAACCTTGCAAAGAAATGCTGAGCTCCTCTGCTAAGTTATCTTGGTGTGAATACTCAGAGCACTGCAGGCAGAAAGAAGGTCAAGGCTGAGTCATGCCAGTTTCATACAAAAGGGGCTACTATTACCACATATTCTTGGCAGATCACTCAATTCTCTCAGTCTCAACTGAGGCCAAACATACATGAATTTCATTAGACTTCAGTTATACATCTATTTCTGTTATCTTTCCAACTTCCTACACTTCATATGATAGGTTACGAAAACAGATGACAGACCACAACTGCGCCCAGACATATCTATATGAACTCCACTCCTTTAGCTATCTGCTCACAAGCCTTTGCTGGGATTCCAATGTCACACTGATTCTTGCAGAACCACTGCTAAATCCAGGCTAATGAGCGTGGGATAAACCTAGGCTAACTCCATCCAGAGCTACTGTGGTACCTCTGCTATATCTGTGCTTTCTTGCGTTTCAAGTCAGAACAGGAATACCACAACCGACTAAGTTGATTAACTCGGTCTTCATGCAACTTGCTGTGTGTTCTCCTCAGACCAAGCTGTCCTTGGCTTTCATGCTATGCTGCTTGAGTCTAGTATCTGCCCATAGATAATTTAAATACACCTATATAGACTCTGGAAATGACTAATGCAATTGGCTTTAAAAATAGGTGCTACAAATCCTAAAAATTTATTATTATAGTGGAAAACATACTCTTGCAGGGTAGGGCTTTTCCCCCACAATAGCCATGTGTGTGCTCTCACACAAATGAGAATTTGCCTATCAGCAGAGGGAATTCTTTTTTCAGCGACATGATTTTCAGAATACCCTATACCTCTGTACTCCACAGGGTGCTGTATACACAGCAAACAGTGTACGTACTGCTCGACAATACTCTTCGTTTCCCTCAGTAACAGAATTTACTACATTTCTGTTTAAGGTTACCTACTTGCTCCTGAACCATGACGAAGGGGGACGGTGTGGTGGGGAAATCTCCCTGAGCTACCATTACTAAGCCTTTATCTTAAATGTATGCATCCATAAACATATTGTAATGTCTAACATGTTTCTGGCAGATAGTTAACTAAGGATCGAAAACTTCACTGAAGTTAGGATCCTGATTTGTTTCTAACTGGAGTTTCTTTTAAAATCCCAACCCTAATTTATTTCTTTCAGCTACAGTAACATCCATTTTCTCTGTCTTTTTAATTTTTAAAACTCATAGTTGTAAAAAATTTAGATTGAAGTCATTCAGGAGAGTCATTTCAAAAGAGATATAAGAACAGACACATTTCTGTCATTGATGTCTTGTTAGTTACAGAAGATTTCTTTTTCCTCTAAATCAGTTTACAATTTAAAAAAAAAAGACTGTCCCTACAGACAGTGCTAAAATAAAACCAAAATACAACTATAATTGTATGGACTTTGATTTCCTTAAAGTCATTATTTCAGCAAATCCACAACATAAATATTTCTAAGACATGATACATAATAATAATATACAGCATAAATATATTTAAAATAGCTAAACTGTTGCCTGGAAGAGTGTTCATATCTTTTCACTTAGACAACTTTATACAAGGTAAAATGTACTGCTTACTGCTTTAGTTATTAAAATATTCAGTTAAAGTAAGCGAATAAGATCACTTCTGGATTGCTTTTGGAATTGGCAAGGAACTAAGAAGCCTTTCACATCTTGGTTACTGCTTCAATTCAGTAAGTACCGATTATGTTAATTTTAAAGATTTATTATTTTTAATGAGCTGCAAAAAAGCAGTTTTCACTCCACCTATTTCCCCATCCCCAAATCTGTTTGTTCAAAGGATCAGATGGATCACCAAGAATGAAAAAAAGCTGAGCATTAACTGTCTCTGTGAACAGTCCTACCAGAACAGACCTCAAAGGAAGGTTGCTCACTCCCTTGGTCCTATCCGTCTCACCAAGCCATTGTGGAATAACAGTGGAAGCACTTACCCTGCCTGACATGCATGCTTCCCAGCACAGAACAGTCCAGTAAACGAGGCTCCACAGGCTTTCATCTGGTACACACTGCTTAACTAAATTGTGTATTTTGCCACTAGAGCTCAACAGTTTCACCTGCTTACTGATCTTTATCAGACAATTTTGGGCTTTCAAAATGAGGAGTTCTTATTTTCTTCCTGTCTTAGTCAGATCTTTTGATAAAACTGAAATTTAATATAAAAAGGTTATTCTTTAGCAGTAAAACACCTGCTATCTAATGTAAATTGTAGCTGACATTAAGGTCAAGAATCTTAGGGAACTTTTAATGGACTTTGTGGGATTTCAATAGGACTTACTCTGGGCACTCAGTGTTTCAGTTGACATTTGAAACTTCCAACCTTCATCTATTTGATAGAAATTACTCCTTCTGGCCAACGTATGTAACCTACCCTCTATGTGATCACACAACCCCAGACTCCCTCGTGAAAAACAGCTAACAGACTCTACTACTCAGGACCTACAATGCTAGATTAAACTACAGCACTTACCCGTTAGGTCTGAGGTCAGGCAGGGGCCTGTCCAGTGGTAAGCGATCGCTCAGGTAAGCATTGTAGCCGTAATACTGGAATTGTTTAAGTGCGATACGTCTGTTTTCGGGACTGAGATCCTGGCCCCAGTGAGCAAAGAGAGATGAGTCAGTGAATGCTTCAGCAGGATTTTCTTCCAGTTTTGGTGGTGCTTCTACAAAAGACAAAGAGAAAAACGTTTAGACTTTCATTCCAACAGGCTCTAGGGCACGTCACTGTAAAAAGCATAACTTTTGGAAGGACACCACACAGAACAGCACATGCTACCAACTTACAGCAGCCTTTAAATCTTCACATAACATGCCCTCCCATACCTCTTGTGGCAGTGCAACTATTAGCACCTAAGGCTCAAAATTTAATATTCAAAATACAGTCAGTCAGAAGCAATTCTTTTTCATCACAATCAGACTAAAGGCCGGGACTGATAAATCTAAATGCATTAAATTTCCAAAGGATTCCCATCAGACAACAAGAATGTTACGTTGTTTTTATATACAAAGATGAACTACTTTATTTCAGCCTGAATTATCTCGCTAGAAAAAGATTAACGTTATGAAGGGGAAAAACAAAGACAAAGGAAGAGAAGGGTCTGTACAGAACACACAAAATGGCTGCTGAAGTCTGTGTGTAAAATAAGTTCTTTGAAACTACATATTCAACAGAGAGAAAAAATTTGCTGCACTTGGCATCCATGTTTAAATAGCAAACCAGTTTCAGTCACACAATAATTTCATGGTGCAGTTCACCAGTCCAGCCTATTTTAATTTGTAGTCCATATTTAAGTGTGTGCAATGATGGTACTGGGATTATTGCTTTATGGTATTTGTGTTATTATAAAATGCTTTTGTTCCACCAGGCCACATCTTTGGATGCTATAACAAATAGAGAAGATGGGAAATGATATTCCTAGAACCTTTTTAAGAAGAGTTTCAGTACAATGAAATCACAGCATTCGTTCTCAATGTTTAGTTGCTCAAGACGTCTGTTCAAGGTGATTTGTAAGGCTCTCTGTAACAGCACTGTCTCACCCCTCCAACCAGCCCTTCATTCTCTACTCAGATGACCATACCTAACCCAGAGAACCCCCCCCGTAAACACTTTATGATATACAGTACACTAATAAGGAAATACCAAATGCCTTACTCGACCTCGATTTGTCATCATAAACTAGTGACTCACAAAGAAAAGGAGTCCTCATTTTCTGAAAGTCCTAATTATTTACAAATGGTCTCCATAGCCATTAACAACTAACCTACTAAATAAACACTCTCATTTCTGAAGAGCTGTGCTCACAAACCATAACTGTTTGGTCACAGAGAGACTTACAAAAATAAAAGTGAATCTTTGGAAAGTCTTCAAATGTGTCAAATAGGCAGAAACTTCAACTGTGCCCAAAGTCCTCCTCAGAGCTGACATCTGGCTTAAGCTAGCTGCATGGGAACACGTACAGAGAACAGTTTCTGTACTAAGAGTACATACCACCAGAATCATGACTCCCAAAGAGTGCCAGGAAGCACGTTCTTTGATCGCTTACAAAAAAGAACTCAAAATGCAAAAAACACAAATTGAGAAGATTAAGTTGTTTGATTCATTCAAGATGTTTTCCTTTTTGCCCTGACAATACCGACAGTAAACTGGTGACACTTGTTTCCCTGCATTACATCCCAACCTCTGTAAACACATAGTGTTTCTTCACTTGTCAAAGTACTGCCTCCCAGCCTGAATCCTGGAATCGGCTCCAGTTCTTCAAAGATGAAAGACATGCTAAGCTTTCAGCCAAACAAGGAAACTACTCTTACAGGCCCTGATACCACACAGACAAATGTGATAGAGTGAAGCTTATGAGTTTGCATACAGCTCTGAAATGGAAATGAAAAAAGCTTGATAAACTCAGATCATTTTAGAAGGTCCGAACCTGAGAAAGGCACAATAGTTTTTAAATACCAGTCCAAAAATCACCACAATGGGGAAAGTCACAGGTATCTCTATCAGTTGTTTGACAACTATGTGATCTCCACAAAACCAACCTGAATTTACACAAAGAATCTCACAAAGTATCTTCACATCATAACAGATATTTAGATCAGGTACGTTCCTGATCCTGGCTACAAGAAATTAGTGTTGCTACACACTTCTCAAGAACATGTACTTTCATAGTAATCAAGAAAACTATGCAAATATTTGTTCAACCAGTTGCATATTACATTAATCTGGATTTCTCCAGATCACGCACACTTTCCCTGAAGGTTTTAATTTTTATATTTATTATTACACCTATGGTAGAAGACTGTAGGATCCACCCACATGCAAACAGCAGACCAATGCATGAAGACATCTGAATAAAAATAGGACTCACGGTAAGAATAGTCCATGCATATACATTTGTAACTATGGGCAGTTCCAAGTATAATTCTCCATGGATGAAGAGCCATCCCAGAAAGAACTGCCTTCACAGAATCACACTCACACAGGCATCTACTGAATTTTATGTAATGATTTTGCTGGCAAGAGTATTTCCTAAAGTGATCTACAAAACTCTTGGTGTTTTCTGACTGAAAAAGCACTCAGTGAGATCCAGGTTGTATCTGCAAGACTAAGATTTTCCAGCAATGGATATCTGTGAATTTAGTTTACAAGCTCTAATAAGCCACTTGCCAAATGCAGCCATTTTTTGTATACTAAGCAAATATGTTATTTCAATAGTTGTTGTACAGGAAAAAAGCATTAGCAAGAACTTTCAATTACAGTTCCAATCATTGGAATTAAGCGCACATCTCTTATGACAAAGTCTTTCTTCCCTTTGTTTGGCTGAAAACCCTTGGGGGAAGCAGCATTATTCAGGCAGTCTCTCACAAGAAATAACAACTATTATAAGACCACTAGCTGCCTTTCAACTAGTCAACAAGTGTATTTGACGCCTTAGTCTCTGAAAACAGATCTTGGCCTGCAATCTCACAGCAGGTTCTTCTTACTACTTGCTTCGACAATTGCAGAATGATCATGAGAAGCCAAGGCTCAAAGGTGAGGCAGTAAGTAGCGCTGCCTGAAGCAATACTAAGGTAGGCACATTTATCTGCTCAGTTATTACTAAACAGTTCCAATTTTCCTGTGGGAAGAAAGCTCACCATCTACAGCACATTGCTGCAAATACTAACACGGGGTCTCCTCTACATTAACTTTTCACACCATGAAGAGAGCAGCACTGTACACAGACATGAGGCTGGTATTAACACTTGGCAGACTGACACTTTGCCATCTGGCACCAGAAATCAATCACATAGACTTCAGCTGGCTGTACACCTGGGCTGAGGCAGTCTCCTTCCAGAAGCCTGACTGGTCATGGCACGGGTTGGTCACACACTGCTTACCTGAGTCAAAAAACCTCACAGCTTGTTTTCCACAAGCATCTGTGCATCTTTAGATCATACTTTCTGGATCATGTTTACCAGTTATGCAATTAATAGTAACATAAAATCTCCTGCTCCATCTGATCTCACTGACCACAGCCTCCAAGACGGAGATTCACTCTCCTCTCTCTATTGCACATTATACAGAATAAGTCAGAGACATCAAATCAGCAGACACCAATGAAATCCAGCTTGTACATGAGGTGAAACCAATTCTCTCCTAGCAATAAAAGATAATTTATTAGTAATTGCAGCTTGAATGAACCTGCATTAACACTGCCTTTGCAATGAAACACACACACAGAGGTTTCAATAGCCTTTTCCAGTGGATTGGGTACAAACAGCAAGGTTTGGGTAGCAGAGGGACTGCAGGAGTGGCCTCTGTGGGATACGTGCCACTTCCCCAACAGACTCACTGCTGGCCAAAGCTGAGCCCACCAGTGAAATTGGTGGCACTTCTGTGAAAAAATATTTAAGAAAGGGCAGAAAATGACCAGGAAGAGGGAACAAGTGTACAAGAGAGCAGCAAAGAGAACAACAGAGGAAACAAGGAAACGAGAGAAGACCAAAGTCAGGAGAGTAGGAGATGCCCCATCTTGCCTTTGTTTCCTAATACCCAAGTTAGTAATGAAATGTTTGTGTTAATTAGTGGCAAATTAAATACTTGCTTTCTTCAGAAGGTGTACAACCAAGCAGCAAACAGACAACATCTATCCCTTATTATTAATAAGGAACTGTAGACAAGCAATGTGTTAGAAGCAAGAAGAAAAGACAGACCCTATCCCATGAAAAGTTACACATTTCCTTTCACTGATCTCAACTGCTGCAGTGTACCAGTGCATCCCTTTCCTTCCTCTCACTTCCTTCATTTGTTATCTATTTATAACCTACGCTTACTTTGTTAGTTATTTCTCAATATACATTTGTCTCTGCCAGTTTTCATAAGGCAACTCACACAACTGGTACTCAAAGAACAATGTGATAAAAAAACTGATCAGACCGTAAGGAATTCAGGAAAGGATATTATTGATTATCACCATAATTATGCACATTTATAGCATCATTTGATAACAGCTAATAACAGCACAGGAATCGTTCTGCCCACCATAAGAATGCAATTATTTCCAGGGTAGTAAAGGACAACCACTTAATTAACAACAGCATTCTTAAGTTGTGAAAGAAAGGAAATTAAGGCTATTGTATCCAACTGTAATTGTAGTAGTCTTCAAGCATCTTGGCAAAATATAATTATTTAATTACCATTTGTACAATGTCATTATTTAATTACGTGGGGATATTTTCTACCCAACAAACGCATATCTCTGTTTCAGAACCATGAATGGTACCTCTAACAGCACTGATGCATTGGCTATGCAAAGGTTTAGCACTGATCTTTCTTGAAAGACTGTCTTAACTTTTGTCACCGGTATAATTTTCCACTGTATCAACCTATTTCTTGCATATTTGCCAAGCAAGTGCCTATCCTGCTCATTCATAGTTTCTTATCAAGATTTAAGAAAGACCATGAGAACATCAGTGGCTGCTTCAAGTTTCCGACGGCCTTAACTAGTAAGTTCATGAACGCATGTAATAACATTAACAGCTGTCATTTAGCAGATTAAATGGGTAAGGAATATTGCCATATTTAATCTAATCTCAGTGGTACCTAAGGCACAATGATACTAAAGCAACTATAAGGAATAATTTTTAAAGCAATTTAGCATCTAAATCTGTAACTGGCACTGTGGCTGCTTGTACTGTATCATGATCCATCTGTGGAAGCCTTTAAGCTTTAAAATAAATCCATTGCACTTTCTTCCAATATGCATTTGCAGTTAACAACTACTTGGTTTACAGAAGAGGTCACTAAGACAGCCCTGAACAGTAAGAGTTCAGTACTTCACAAGTCAGTACAGCGCACATTCTTTTGCCTCCTTTGTGCTGCTTAATTTGGATCATCACCTGCCGCCAGTAAATACACTTTTCCCCCTTTCTATTTTTTCTCTGATTTATTTTCATAAGCTGTACATTGCATAACTTTTCTCCAGTTTATGACTGATGCTCAATTGACCCTGTTGTGATGTCCTTCATTATTTCTCATGCCTGTCTCTCCTTGAAGTTTCATCATGTAAGAACAATCTCCTTAGCTATTATTAACCACTTCTACAAATAGTACCACAAGGCCTTGAAGCATAGAACCTGGATGAAAATATGCAACAGAAAATGGCAGCAGAAAGGCCTACCCCTTATGACAACTGGGAAATTCTGGTAACACAGTTATACTATGGTAACTAAATTAATATGGTTCTGCATAATGAACTAGTAAGTTTTCTAAAAAACTCAATTACATGCGTATTGCATACCTCAAAATGGAAGCTCTCTTCAGAGACACACTGCTGAGAACGACTGGACTAAAAAAATAACCAGCTTCACCAGAAAAGCACACTGACATCATTCACTCTATCTCCATAAAAACCTTTCAAGCTCATTAAGAAATACTCATTTTTTTCAGCTTCATTCAGATTTCAACTTTTCTTCTTACAAAAGGTTACCATGAACAGGTTTACAATTAAGAGATGAGATCAAGCCAGAAAAGGGCTGCAAAAATAGTTGCAGAGACAGATTCAGACATGTTGTTTGTTGTCACTAGTCCATAAGATTTGTTTTGGTTCTACCCCTCATTTGACTGCAGGCCTACTCACAAAAACAGCCAACAGCAGTGTTTCATTTCAAAGCTTTGTCATTGTGTAAATGTCTTCCATGGTATCAGAAGTACTTCACAAAATCTGCAGTGTAACCTTACATGCTGATTTCAGTAAGTGCCAGTAACAAGGAGGGATAGACAGTAAGTCAGCAAAAACATCCTATCTGCAAAAATACCTCTACATCAGCTAAAGACACGCAGAAGGCATCAATAATTAAGCAAATCTACACACGCTCAGATGTAATAGGTTGCTCACAAAAGAAAAATGCATTAGAAATAACGCCAGGATGTAGGAAGAAAGGCTTTGATCACGTGCTCTTCTGAAGTCCCCCGTGTTTGACACCATGTTTTACCAGCCTAGAAAGGAAGGAGCATGCAATGATTGAAGAAGTGATGCAGTAACCATGCCTTACCTTACCAGGTGGACTCATGATGCGAATCCAAGTAGACTATCATTAAAAACAGAATAAACCTCATCTCTCTTTGATGTTCTGCAGTGCTATTTTTGGGAAGTCAGGATAAATTAAATTCTTCTATGAAAGAGTACCATAGTTTGAAGAAACTGAAGGAACTGACTTTCTCACGCAACCTCAGCAGCCTTCAGATTCTTGAGACAATCATGAAGAAGCTCAGAGAAACTTTACGTGTTAGATTGTCTTTTGGTGCAGATTGACCTCTGCAGGTCTCTGCTCCTTCTGTGGAAGGAAGGATCTTTTCATCCTTTCCCTCTACATGTGCCCTTCATCTGTTAGCCAATCTATACCCTCTATACTCTCTTGCCAGAGGCTATTCTATGAGACAGGTAAAATCCTAGACTTGCATTGGGTCATAGAACCTTGATACAGCTTTTAGAAGTGTGAAAACTTTACCTACATTTTATCACACAGGAAGATACACAGAGGCAGATCCCAATTTCAAAGTCTATTGTAATTAATGCAAACATGTTATCAGTGTCCTTAATAATTACAGTCCAACAATTCCTGTTCTGGAAGGCTGATCCCATACAGGAGACTGCTATAAATCCTCTATCAGATGACTGAACCTCTGAAATGAAAATATTACCTCCTTGTCTGTACAGCAGGATGAAACACTGACAAGCAACAGCAGAAGCAGCTCATAGAGAAAAGTATACTTAGAGGACAAAAATCCAAATTACAGTAACAGTGACAGAGCTTCCCTCCAAAGGGTTATTTTCCATATTCTCTCACCCCCCAAAAAATCACAATAGTGCTGACAAGGTGTCAACATTAATATTGTTTTGTGCTGAAAAGTGAATTTTACTGTTCTGAATATTCACGTTAATTCCCCTTGTCAGAGTCTAGTTGTGTTCCCAAAGAACTGACGTTAACGGAAATGCACCTAAAAAAATTAAATACCTAAGTGGGTTAAATTGTGCTACCGCTGCTTACTTACAGCTCAGCAAGTCATACTGAAGTTGCCAGTAGTTGAAGTTTGAAGTTGTTAAAGTATATTGAAGTATACTGAAGTTTGAAGTTGTCTCAAAGAGACTGACAGAGCCTGTCAGAGTCTGTCTGTACAGAGTATGAGGAGCAGTCAAGCCTGAATCTTAAAATAAAACCAAACCTGATCTAAACGACATACAAAACACACAACCACCCTGCGAGGATCCAACTCAATATCCAGCCATTGCATACTCCAGCACACTGTGCAGTTAGTGTCATCACTGGACAGATCAGACAGACAGGGAAAAAAACAACCCCCTCAGAAAGGTGATCCTTTCCCGAAAAACCAACTGTCAAGAAGCAATGATAATACAATACAAATAGTATACAATCAACATAAAACTTGAAAGATTAAACTGTATATGACAACACATATGCAAATCTTTCAACAAATTTTTGACATTTTTGAGAACTTGAAACACAATTTATTACTAATTGACATGTTATCATTATTGCATTTTAAGTGCAGCCAATACACATACACAATGGTAAGCTACTAGAGTGCCGCTAACATTTATTTTTATTTGTTTCTAAAAAACCAAAATCTCTTGGAGAATTTTGATTTTTTTCTGAAAAATAATCCCATGCTTATTGTGTGTATTAAAGTGGAAATTCAGTCTGGTTCTGCCGCTCAGCAGAAGCCCCTTATCTCCCTGAAGTCACGAGTTATACAAACATGAACATCAGACCGTATTTTCCCTATATGCATGACACAAGTAGATAAAAACTAAGAGCCAGAGAGATCTTTATCCAGATTCACACCCACACCAAAGTGCGCTGTGGATTTTTTTGTCTTTTGGTTTTTGGCCAAATAGACCATGCTGGAACCCTGCACCCTCGGGAAGTCTGGGACAGATCCAGCTGGGTCTCCATTGGCACCCCACTGACACCAGCACACATGAACACTTCACAGAGAGCCTGAACAGCTCCCCAGGGCAGGGGTGCCATGTGTCTCCCTCAGCATTCTCCCCTGTATTCACATTATCCAGATTTTCCCATTAACAGTTCACTAGACAAGACTGTGGGGAGCTAACTATTTATCAGATACACCCTCATAAAGGGATTAAGTTAGTTGTGTCAACATTGTCAATAATGTACTGATTTGTCATTTCAGGGACTTCGTACCAGAAATATTGGGATATATTATATGTTTGGTGATAGAAAGATCCATGGGATCTTTGAATTCAAATTAACAAGTTCATATCATTAAGTCTTCTCAGATCTGAAACAATGGAATGACTTAATACGTTGCAGGAGACTGAGAAAGGGATGCTAACATGTACTTACTGAAAGCCAGCAACAGCAATTCAAGTTCCTGCACAGCAAATGGGAGATGGCCTGGGTACGGCATGTTTGGTTTTCAAGTAAGGCAGGTAGAGCAGCAACAGAATGCGTGTCGTTGCGGTGATGATCCAACCCATGAAAATGTCAGAAAGCAGCTCACTTCTGCTAGAGAGTCACCTAAGACTTGGCTTCACTTTGCTCAGGATCAAGGCACTTAGAAATGTAAAAGATCCAGATGCTTCTCCCAAGGAGGAGACACAGAGAAAGCCACTGGTCCCAGAAGGCTGCAGGTCGCTGGTACAGAATACTGCAAGACCTACTTACCTGGGCTATGTGCCCTGAACTTCATTTTATTTGATCATTGATTGGTGGAGATGTCAGGCTGCAAACAAAGGCAGCTTTTGGGTTTTGATGACTGGATGTTTGTCTCATCTGTACAAAATTCTGCCTGTTCTACATATTTGTAAGTGTGTTAACCCAAAAAGGGCAGATAATCATGTAGAGAAGTTGGACACCACCTGTCACTGCACAAAAATTTCTGTACACTGAAGAAAGATGTTTGAAGATGACTCTCAAAATGTACTCAGCGCTAGAGGGCAGTGTAAGAAACAGGAAAATTCATCTTCTAAGACAAATCTGACGTTTTTAAGACTTCTTAAGAGCTTGTTAAAGAGCTCTCAGAACTGCAAGTAGTAAGCTTATAAACTGCTAATTAACCAGCAAATTCTATTACAGTGGTTATTTCCTAAGGGTAAGAAAACATACAGGAGAAAAATTAAATTATTATTACATCATCAAGCAAATGCTAAACTATATTGTGTGAGTGCATGCAAACAACACTGTATAGGAACATATCTTGGTAAGGGCTCTATATTTCTCCAATATACACTAGAACTTGCCTATTCTGATCTGAAAACACTATAAATCCTGGCCGTTGTTTCTACCAGATATCTTCTCACTACTAGTCTATCAAATTCCACTCTAGCCGTAACTGTGCCATGGATATTAATCAGGCTAGACAGGTCCCCGCATCTTTCTGGCAAAGTTAACATAAAGTTACTACAAGCCCACAAAACATGAAACTAGGGTAACAGCTTTTAACTTACTGGAAAGAGATTATCAAAGGAAATACCTATTTCTAAGTACAATCAATTTCCTCTGACAATATTTACCAGATGAAGACACAGAGCTCTCTGACAGGTACCCCTGCTGCACTTTGCAGGCTTTCTGTATATCCCTTTACACCAATATTTTGACTGAGACAAATTTTGTCTTCTCAAACGTATAAAAGGCTGACTTTCAAAAAATACACTGTAAGGATATTGAAGCCTAAGGAGTACCAAGTTTCAAATCTTCAGACTTTCTAAAACACATTTTTAAGATTGTCCAAAGCAACACCTCTCTGCATTGCTCATACTTGCAAACCAGATTTTAAAAAAGCATCTATTAATTTAAAGTAACACATAATTACTTAAGTATGGGCCTTCAAGATAAAGCCTGCTCAGAAGAATTATTTATTAACTATCCCTTAAAGGACTACTGTTGTCTTCATCACAAGAAATACATTTTAAACTGCAAAATCATTTTTCTCATTTCAAAAATAGTATTTGAAGCACTAATTTAAACTCAACCTGTAGGTAAACATGCAACAATTTTTGGAGTAACAGTGTAATGATGCAGTAATAATCTGCCAAAAACTGCCTGAAAATTAATTTGGTGCCTTTATGTCTCAACATTACAAACTGCAGTGCAACTGCCACGAACTGGTAGTGGCACCTGTAATGGAAACAGCAGAATGAGATGGGCACAATTACCAATCTAATTTTTCAGATAAGCAGCATGGTAGTCTCATTCCAGCTCATGGTTCTGGTTAGCAAGAATAAACAGCCCTGCAACGCTGATTAGATCAGATTGTCAACTACAGTGCTAAACCAGTTTCAGCTCATCATCTCTGGCATCTGCAGTTTTGTGAGAGCTATGACAGTGGCCTAACGTTTCCTGTATTAGGCCTTAAAAGACAGCATGTTACCACATATAATGGCTACTTTTTAGTTATTTGTGACAGTATTTTGCAAAATTCCCATCAAATTTCATTATAGTGAGCATTGTAGAAACAAAAAGAAACGAATGTACAAATTAAATACCAATTTTACAAAACAACCAAATGTTCAGTAACTTCACACATAATCACAGAATGTTCGGGGTTGGAAGGAACCTCTGTGGATCATCTGGTCCAACCCCCTGCCGAAGCAGGGTCACCTACAGCAGGCTGCACAGGACCTTGTCCAGGTGGGTCTTGAATATCTCCAGAGAAGGAGACTCCACAACCTCCCTGGGCAGCCTGTTCCA
>Ga0065711_1006676_pt1 | contig 21297 bp, 13 predicted proteins | sample Hoacrofraction12_FD_59098 | JGI IMG/M metagenome (GOLD analysis project Ga0065711, IMG submission 59098) | Hoatzin crop microbial communities from Cojedes, Venezuela - Epithelial fraction 12 v2 (version 2) | ecosystem: Host-associated > Birds > Digestive system > Esophagus > Crop | place... | reverse complement strand
CCCCAGGCGTCGGCGCCGGCTCCGCTCCCCGGCGGGGCCCGGGCGCACCTGCTCCAGGGTGAGCTGCAGGAACTCCTCCGAGAGCAGCTCCGGGTGCAGCAGCAGCTCCTCCGAGTCCGGCCGCCCCGAGCGCCGCTCCTCCGCGCCGCCTCCCGCCCGGCCCCGGCCCCTTCCCCGGCCCCTGCCCTGCGCCGCCATCTTTCTCCCCCGGCGGGCCCTTTCCGGTCTCCCACAATGCCGCGCGGGGAGCGGCGCGAGCCGCGTGACGTCAGGACGGCGCGGAGAAGGGGGAGGGGGGGGAGCTGCTCTCCCGGCGACGCAAAACTGTAACGTGCAGCGCTCGAGGCACGGGCGGCAGCTGACGTCCGGCGAGTAACGCAGCGACAACGCGCGCGCGTGGGACAAGACGCGCTCCCCCGCCCGCGGCCACGCCCCCATGGGCGGGGCTTGCTGAGGCACCACCCCCCGCCCTCAGGGCCGGGTGCCTCTCTCCCACGTGACCGGAAGAGCCCCGGCCCCTCTAGGTGAGGCGGCCCCTCTGCCTCGCTCACCCCTCCCCGCCGGGAAGCGGTGACGCCGGCGCGGGGCGGGGCCTGCGCCACACCGGAAGCGGACCCCCGCGCGCCGCGATTCCTTGGGGCTGACAGCGCGGCCTGAGGCGGCGCCGGATTGGCCCCGGCCGCCGGCACCGCACCGCAAGGCCTCGGAAGCGGCGGGCCTGGCTCCCGGTGCGGCGGCGCCTGGCGCTGGCAGGTGCTGGGGGAGGAGGGCGAGGGGGAGGAGAGGCTCCGTCGCCCGGTGGGGCGGAGGCGGGCGGCCCGGGTTCGCGACGCCGTGCGTGGGCCGCCCGGCCGGGCTGCCGGCCTGTGAGGGGACGGGGTGCAGTGAATGGGGCCGCTTCTGCCGCCCTGCGGCCCGGCCCGGGCGCAGCGCGTCCCCGTCCTCCGTGGAGTCGCACCCGCGGCTCAATTAGAGCTCGCCCGCGGTTAATTGTGCGGGGTGCGGGAGTGTGGCTACGCGAGGGAGCGGTGCGGAGGTGGGGGGGAGGCTGTGGATTTGCGGGGCAGCAGTCGCAAGCCAAACGCAGATGCAAGGCGAGTTGTTGCTTCCAGAAGCGAGGGAGAGCCGCTTTCCCCTGCTCACCGGGAATCAGGGCGCGCAGGGTGGTCAATGCATCAAAAAATAACATTTAGTAGGTGGGTAATTTGCTTGCCTGGTGATTGGTTTTTGACAGCAAACATCCCCATTATCTTGTTTTGCGGACTTCTGGACATCCACAAAGTAACGGGCTGACTTCCATTTGCGATTCTGGGATGGCCTCTTGCACTTTAAAGGAACAATGTGTTGTGCAGAACCCGCTGCTTTGCAGCACGCGTAGGCCCCTGAGCTCTTACAAGTGAGAGCAAAATACATATAAAAAAAAAAACAACACATGGAGATGATGTGTGCTGACATTTGTTGTTCTTAATAGCTTTTTTCACAGCTTTTGTCTCGTGTGAATGTTTTAATTTCTTTGCTACCAGACTTATGTAGTACTATGTTAATTTTTTTCTGCTCAGGGATTGGATGTTTATTTTTATTTATTTTATATTTTTACTTTTCATCTACTTTCATTCTCTAAGTTTTTCTGGAGGGTTTTAGTACATCTTGGTCAAGACCAAAATTCTGTAGTTCTCCCAATGGTATAGGTTAACATTTTTATTGCGGGCTACAGCAGTGTGAAGTTCTTGACAGCTTCAGGTACAAAAGCTGCTTGACACCTCCAGACAACAGTTTATCACTTCTGACTACACACAGGCTCTTAAAAATCGTTGGGGGTTTTCTGGCAGTCAACCTTTGGGCAGTCCCCTTTAAGTTAAATACAATGTGTTTCTTTTGATTACATTCGAGGGATAACTGTAGCTGTGTTGCCAGAGACTTGCATTATCATTTTACCCTAGGCTGTTTCTCTGAGTACTTCCTGGGTTTGTTTGTTTGTTTTCTTTGTTGAAGGTCAGAACACTAATGTGCACCCTAGGTGAGGATGCAGTTTGAAAATGTCGTGGAAGCCCAAACTTAAAATCTTTTTAACTTTAAAAAGAAAATAGGAAGTTCTTAGCATAAAAGATCACTACTGTCTCTTGGTAACATGGTTTGCTTCTGGCTATATTCTTAGTTTGATCTGATTTTATTTAGTGGTTACTTGTGAGTTGCAACTCACCTTTTCTCACTCCATTTTGGAAATTTTTACCATGGTTTTCATTGTTCCCTTGCAAAAGGAAGGGATTTTTTAGATGTAATAATTTGAAACTAAGTTAATTTTGACTGTGTTTAGTTTCAGGATTGTTCATGAGAGCATTTTGTTGGTGTTGATGTCTCTGTTGGTCCACAGAAATGTCATTTGATGTTTTGTATCTCCATTGTACACGTGGACTAGAAGTAATTGTATGTGTTGGCTCTTAAATCCATTCAAGATGTTTAGTGTTGTGACTTCCCTTGTGTTGGCTAAGAGGTTGTTACAGACCAGTCATAACAAATTAAAAGGTGATTAAACAAGGTCAGCATTTTCTCATCTGTTCTTCTTTGGAGTGTTGAGCACAGCTGTCTGCTGGTTTCTTGTAAATATAGCACAAGTCTGGAGTATAATAAAATTACACAAACTGTTTTTAAAACACTATTAATTGCTTCATAAACTGCATCTGTCCCTTGACAGTGCTTGATTGAAAAAGGGTGGGTATAATTCGTAAAATGAATATTAGAAGTGCTGCTTAGCACTTAAAAGACAGACTTTTGGAATGGTTGTGATAGTAGAGAACAGAAGCTGTTTTAATTTCTGTGATACTGTATCTTGAGTTTAAGGAATGCTTTATGGACCATGATTCCAAATTTGCTGTGTGAATGTGCTTTATAGTTGTTGGTGCATCTAGTCAGATACAGAGAATGTGTGAAGTAGCACTGAATAAAACAGATGCTCTACAGATACTAAAAAAAAAAAAGACAACAACTTTTATGGTTTGGATGATACCTGGCTTAAATTACTAAGTGGCTTGGAAGGTACATATTTCTGATTGCTGGAGAGTAAGGAATGTAAAGTATGTGTTAAAATGGAATATACTTATGATAAGCCATGAAGAGACTGTGTACTAGCAGGCCTAGATTGAGTGTAAAGCAACATGAGATGTTAACTTGTAGCACTGAATGCTGTGTGGCTTCTGTGGAAGTCTGAGAGCTGAAGCTTGTATATTTTCATGTGCAGGTGACAGAAGCCTGTGCGTGACAGGCTTATAAATGACTGAGTACTGGCAGGAACCACTTGTAGTGTCAAAGTGTCTGAGCAAGACAATAATATGCTGGTTACTTGTGGAGAAAGCATCACTTCAAAATAGCTGGGTGCTGTTGTGTATCTGCTTCAGAATAGATCTGAAGCTGTAAGCACATAATTCGATTAATTTCTGTGGTTATTGGTGTGCTCGTTCTGACTTGTTTAATCAGGCTGGAATAGAGTATAGGTTATTAAAAAATGTGACAATGAAGTTTTTGTATTGGTAAATGTTAAATTTCTACCTCTGATACTTGACTATGTATGTGGAGGTAAATAGTGATTTCTTTTTTTTTTTTCCTCTTTAATCAGATCACCCAGAAGACACAATGAGTGTTAAAGCTTTCAAACTCGTTTCTGCTGTTGAGCGGGAGATGTTAATGGGAGACAAAAATTACATCAACATCGAATGCATTGAGTGCTGCGGAAAGAACCTCTATATTGGAACCAACGACTGCTTTATCTATCACTTTCTGTTGGACGAAAAGATATCAACAGCTGGAAAAATAACTTTTGCTGCCACCAAACAACTGCATAAGTACCTGGGCTTGAAGAAGCCCGTGAATGAGTTGAAAGCAGCCTCTGCCCTCACCAGGCTTCTTGTGCTTTGCGACAACACAATAACACTAGTTAACATGATGAACTTGGAACCTGTCCCCACTGGCGCTAGAATCAAGGGAGCTGTGACGTTTGCATTAAATGAAAACCCTGTGAGTGGGGATCCTTTCTGTGTCGAAGTCTGCATTATCTCGGTGAAGCGGCGGACCATTCAAATGTTCATGGTGTTTGAAGACAGAGTCCAGATAGTGAAGGAAGTGTTTACTCCAGAGCAACCCTGTGCTGTGGCTGTAGATGGTTATTACTTATGTCTTGCACTTACTACACAGTATATAATTTTGAATTATAATACTGGCGTCTCCCAGGATCTGTTTCCTTATTGCAGTGATGAGAAACGACCAATTGTGAAAAGGATAGGCAGACAAGAGTTTCTGTTGGCTGGCCCCGGAGGCCTAGGTGAGACTAAGGATTGTAACTTTTTTTGCAATTTTTTTAACTTCTCTCTCTTATTTTCTCTCAATTTGGGAAGCAAAGCTTATCTAATTAAGTGTTGTGCACAGTAATGATAATTTTCTTCACAGCTATACTGAAATGTTGAGATACAATGGTAGATGGCAAATTTTTGGTACAAAGTATTATTAGAACTCTCCTGCTTTTTTTTAATGCACAGAAGTATGATTTTTGGTATTTTAATTGTGTCTATAGAAAGCTTCATTTCTGTATAGGCAGCTAACAGTACTAGTATCTTGCAGCCCAGAGTAAAAAAAATTGGTTAATACCAAGTGAAACTTCAGAGGCTGATAGCCTTTCTGTAGTGACTAGCTGGGTGGGGTTTGAGGAGCCTCATGTTGCTATAAAATTGTTAAATTGGTGTGGAAGAGTTCGTTTTTTCCTCAATTGCTATGCAGAGGAGTTCACACAAAGTCAGTTTTATAGATTGTAACAAATTCACAAATAGGTATGTTGTACTACAGTGTTAGTAAGAAATGTTTGTAAAGTGAACTATTTTTCAGCTTTATATTGCAGAAAATGATAGCTTGAGCATTGCAGAACCAAAGTTAGATCATGTGAGATAATGCTCTTGTCTAATACACAGATGATAGTGAGGACTGCTGCTGCTGTAATCTGTCTAAATCAACAATATGCTGCGAGGTCAGTAATCTTGAGCTTTTTTTGGAAAAGCTGCAGTATCCCAGAGCTGACAGACCACAGGCAGAATGCTTTCATGCTGTTTGCCATATGACTCTCCAGTTAGGAGCTGCGGTTTATGTATCTTCCCTGACACATTAGGAATAGCATAACACAAAGGTCACAACTATTTAGGCCCTAAATCAGGGATCTGAATGGGGTTTGCCTTTTTTATATAAATTCCAAAGAAAAGCAAGAGTGCAACAGTTGTTTATTGAAGTTTTGTCTTGTGACCAGAATGTGAGGTGTACATCAACTCTCCTGTTTTCTTGAGAGAAGTAGAGACTCATTAGAATATCAGTTTATGCAAATTAAAGATGTTCCAAGATGAACTTTTTTTTCAGATGTAGGACTTTCCTAAGTCGTCTTGGTTGCCTGCTTCTTATTAAAACGGTTAATTGCTTTAAAGTGGACATGTATTCGTGGACATTAATAATTTTAGTAGTGTTGTGAAAGTTAAAATTGGTGAATTGACTGTCTGAAAATATTCCCTTTTGACATGTTTCTAAGGAGATATCATTCTTACTTTAATCTTTATTTATGTTTTTAGGAATGTCAAACAACATTCTGTTGAAGTGGTTAATTTCTTTTTTGATTTAAGAAGAACAGTTATACTTTCAAAAGCATAATTGTACTTAGTTAGAAAGCAGAATTTTAGTCTGACTTTTGCTTTTATCTGGTGTCCTGGAAGAGTGCTGTACAGTAAGACCTTTACTTATAAAATCCAACATCCTTGTGTAAGTGGATTGTCCTGGGGTTAGAATATCAGGTATGCAGTATCTTAAGCAAGTGCACTTCTGCAGCTCTAAACATACTAGGAACTCCCCTTTTCCTCATAATAAAGACAAAGTCTATCTTGTACTAGCTCAGAAACTTTTCAAAGACTGTTTGCTATGGACTGTGTAGTTTTTCCTTGCCTAATTCAGCTTGGGGGTTTTTTTTTAATCATCTGTTCTCTATTTCCTCCTTACTGTTGTTTTGACTAGTATCATCCATCTTGCTGTTCTCCCTTGGTAAAATTCTTAGTGTCATTAACAGTTGTCCTTTTGAAGGTGTGAAGATGGTTGAGCACCTTTGTAATATATCAGCATTGTGTATCTTGGCATTTGAGGTAGACCTCTACTGTAAAGTAAATGGAATTGAAAAGATTTTATGTAAATCTTCAGTTTTAATTTTGGTTTGCTTTTGTACATTTTACTGGTTAAGATATTCATCTGGCTCTTGGTAGAGCATCTGTGCTAAATTCAACCTCTTTTACTGAGGTGGATGTATTCTGCATTAGTATATGTGTTTTTATAGTGTTTGAAGTCACATTTAGATTAATTTGCTTTTGAATTAAGACTGAAATTCAGAATGACAGAAAGCAACTGCTTAAAATGGTAATCATAAAGTAAAATATCTTTGAGTTTCTTGGGTACGTAACCTTTTTCCTTACCTGGACTCTTTGTATTTAAAACCAATTGTTAGAATTGTTCTTAGCTGATCCATAGACTTAGCCATTCGGTATGTTGTTGGCTCTGCTTGCAGTTAGTATATAGCTCATTTTTTCAAAGGGAGGAGGAACTTCATTCTTGATGCATCTTCATTCTGTCCAGTAATTAGTTCATTCAGAACTGAAAACCAATTCTTTCTGTTTATGTGTAAAACTGTGCTTACCATAATTCAGTTTTTCATTTCGTGAAGCTCTGGTTGCATGTTTCTAATCAGATTTCCTGCCATACAGAGGCTTTAAGTTTTTAAAGTATTACATTTAAAAAATTTTTTTTTTTTAGGTTTCAAATTTTAAAAGTTTCAGCAAAAAGTTCTTGCATATTGGCACAGGGCACACTTCCTAGCGCCAGCTGGAACAGCTGCCCCCAAACATCAGAGACCTCAACTCAGACCAAGCTCCCAAGGGAGGGTGCAGCTCTTGAGGTCTTGAGCTGAAGGGAGAGCCTGGTGCATCTTGCCGAGACCAGGGCAGGGGGAAATGTCCTTGCCTGCAGGAGATGTGTATTTGGTTGGGGACTTCTGTGGCCAAATAAAGGAAATGCAGGAGGAGGTCAGCAGAGTGTACGGCATCAGAGATGACAAAAAAGAATATGAGTCTTCTCCAGGACCCAGACAGGAGCCTGAACCCCAGCTGTACTGAGGGAAGGGCAGACTGAGTCTCTGCTTGTTCTGTGATGGCAAAGGCTGGAAACTTGTGACTTCTCCTAAAAGGAAGAACTCTCCTCTGCCTGCAGATCTGCATTTATACACTATGTTCAGTGCTCAGCAGTAGCAGATGAGAAGCAGGAAGCTCTGTCCAACAAATCATCTGAGCTTGCACAATGCAGTACCACCAGGAGAAATTAGCAAGTAATAGTAATGGGAGAGTCCCTCGTGTTGGAGATGGAGGTTTTCTTATCAGTCCTGCTGGTGAGGAAGGACAGCTTGAGGAGGAGTGGGTGGATCATGCAGGTCACCAGCTGATTGCACAGCTTGTGGTCATGAGGGATTTGGCTTTTATGACCATGTATCCCTATTTAAGGAAGAGAATGGGATCCACTAGGCCAAGTGAGGCAAAGGCATTTTTGACAACAAGCTGACCAGTCTGGTAAGGAGGCTGGATTTAAACTAGGAGTGGTGGTGGTAGGCTGAGTTGGCAAACAAAGAGTGTGGGATTGTGTGGATGAGAGACTTTGTCATCAACAAGCAGGACAGAAGAAACCCTGCTTTGGGCATATGCACACAAAGCAGTGTGTACAAAACAACCTGATGGTGAAAGCTCCCTCACTTTTTATGCAAAATCAGCTGAGTTGGGGGTTACCTGTTACATGAGAGCAGCAGGAAGCTGTGGTGTTGTGCCTTGGGACTAGAGGAGGAGGCGGCAGCTGAGAGTTTATGGATTAGGGTTGGAGGACAGACTAACACAGGTGACACTGTGATGAGTGTCTGCTACAGACCACCTCATCAAGAAGAAGACGTGGGTAAGGCCTTCTTCAGATAGCAGGAAGAAACCTACATTTGTAGGCCCTGGTTCTTAGGAGGCACCTGAACTACTCCAGTACCTGCTGGAGTGGCAGCACAGCAGGGCACAAGCAGTCCAGGAGCTTTCTGGAGTGCGTTGGTGGTGACTGAGGAACTGATGAGGGGATGTGCTGTGTTGAACTTGGCTAGGCATGTGAAGGTCAGGGGAGCAGCCTTGCTACAGCGTCCATGAAATGTTGAAGCTCAGGATCCTGAGAGAAGGGAACAAGGCAGAAAGACTACAAGCCTGGACTTCAGGACAGCAGACTTTGGTTTGTTCAGGGACTTGCTTAAAAGAATCCCATGGGATATCCTGGAGAGAAGGACTGCTTCCTCCAAGTTCAAGAATGTCCATCCTAATGAGCAGGAAAACAAGCAAAGGTGGCGGGAGACCTGCATTAATGAAGAAGCAGCTCTTGACAAAACTCAAATAAAAGGAAGCAAACAAGGTGAAACAAGGGACGAGTGGCCTGCCAGCAATATAGAGACACTGTGCAAGCATGTGGGATGGGGTTAGGGAGGCCAAAGTCCATCTGGTATTGAATCTGGTGAGCACTATGAAGGGCAACAAAAAGAGCTTCTACAAGCATATCAGCAGCAAAGGAAGGTCAAGGAAAATGGATGCCCACTGCTGAATGGGCAAGGGACTGCCAAAGGACATGGGAAAGCCTGAGGTGCTTAATGCCTTTACTTTGACTGTCGCTGGTATGACCTACCTTCAAGAATCCTCAGCCTCTAGCACCAGTGGGAAAACAAAAACCTGTGCTCTGTAGAGAAGCATCAGGTTATGGCACACTCAAATAAACTGGACAGGCAAATCCCTGGGACCTGATGGGATGCACCCATGATGCTTGAGTATGGTGATTGGTTGGCCATTCTTGATTATCTTTGAAAGGTCACGATGATTGGGGGATGTTCCTCAGAACTGGAAGAAAGCATATGTCTTCACTTCTGTCTTAGGTGAGCAAGAGAGAGGACACAGGGAGCTGCAGACAGGCCAGCCTTACCTCAGTCCCCAGAAAGACGATGGAGAAAAATCCTCTTGGAGCTGTTTCCAAATATACAAAGGACAAGAAAGTGATTTGGTGTAATCAACGTGATTTACAAAAGGGAAATTGCCTGACCAGCCTGATAACCTTGTATGATTAGATACATAGATCGGTAGATGGAGAGCAGTGATGTTGTGAACTTAAGCAAGGCTTTTGATCTCCCATAACAATTTTGTAACAAACAGATGAAGACTACACCAGAGAAACAGTGAGGTGGATTAAACGCCTGGCTCAGAGTTTTGTAGTCAGCAGCACAAAGTCCATCTGAAGGCCGGTCACTAGTCATGTACCCCAGGGGACTGATAGTGAGATCAGTACTAACATCTTCATTAACAACAGGGACAGTGGGTCAGAGTACACGTTCAGCAAGTTTGCAGAAGATATAAAAGTAGGAGATGTGGCTGATATGCCAGGGGGTTGTGTTGCCATTTAGAGGGACTTTGACAGGCTGGAGAAATGGGCTGACAGGAACCTCGTGAAGTTCAGCGAAAGGCAATGTGAAGTCCTGCACCTAAGGAGGGAAAGTTCCATGCACCAGTACAGACTGGGGGCTAGTCAGCTGGAAAGCAGCATTGCAGAGGGGGAAAGTGACCATGAGCCAATGATGTGCCCTTGTGGCAAAGAAGCCCAACAGCCTACTGGGCTGCGTTAGGAAAAGTGTTGCCAGCAGGTTGAGAGGCAGTTCTTCCTCTCAGTCCTCGTGAGACCACGTATGGAGCACTGGGTCCAGTTCAGGGCTCCCTGAAATGACATGGGCATACTGGAGTAAATCCGCTGAAGGACCAGAAAGATGACTAAGTGATTGTAGCATCTCATGTGGAGAGGCTGAGAAAGCTGGGTCTGACAAAGAAAAGGCTTCCGGACATCTTATCAACATGGGGGCGGGTAGGGGTGATTAAAGAAGGCTGAGCCAGGCTGCTCAGTGGTATTGTATCCAGTGAAAGAATGAGAAGCAGTCAGTACAAACTAAAATACAGGAAGTTCTACCTAAATGTAAGGAAAAAGTGTCCTCATTGTGATGCTGGTCAAACCAGGAAACAGGTCTTGGAGAGGATGTGGGGTCTCTGTTCTTGGGAGATACTCAAAACCTGACTGGGCGAGGTCTTGAGCATCCTGTTCTCATTGACTCTGATTTGAGCAGGGAGGTTGGACTAGACAGGGTCCAGAGATCCCTTTGTGCTTCAACTATTCCATTACTTTAAGGAGTAAAAAATACAAATTTTAAATACCTAATTTTAGTTTATTGCTTTTGCTTTTCCAGAATAAGCTGTTCTCAGTGGTGCATGTATAGTGGTTGAGTTAGACTCCAAATGGAGTTGGAGAGCTGAGCCTTATAACAAGCACGCAGGTACTGAGCAGAATGATTCATAGAAGGTTATGCAGTGCCTTTTCTCATAGCTGATGACACTGCATAAAGCAGGGTAATCGACAGTAACCAGCATGTTCCCTTCTTGTTTTCAACCATTTGTAGTGTTCCTGATGCTGTCAACTTTTATGATAACTGAAAGTTTACATATTCCTTTTTAAAAAAGTAATAATAATAAAGAAGTTCTCTTTCGGTTTTTACAGATACTTTCACTGAGAAGCTTTTTGTTTTGAAACAAACGAGTAAACAAAATGTACAGTCTGTTGCACAAAGTCCTGAGTAACCTGGCCTAAGTTGGTCCCACTTTGAGTGTGGGGGGCTGGACTGGATGTCCTTCAGAAACCCCTTCTGACTTCAGTTATTCTATCATCCTATAAATTTCTGGTTCTCTTAGTGCTGAAAACAATGTAGCTGTGTTTTGGGTAGCTCTTGTAACGTTTACATAGCGTATGTATTTTTAATGCGGAATTGATTAGTAGCTTCATCTCGGTTTCATCAAATGCATTCCTGTACTATAAAAAGGCCGTGGTTTCTGACTGTAGTTGTCATGTTTGTTGTTATCCTTGAGTGAGAGCTGGATGAAGGCACAAAATGCATCGTTCTACCACAGAAGCCTTAGCCATTGAGGGCTAAGGGATGTAGAGAGACATTGGCTTGGAAAAGTACTATGCTCTGCATACCCTTTCACTTCCATAAAGGATTTTTTTTAAATTACCTAAAAAAGAGCTCTGTTTAAAAAAGAAAAAAGTTTTTAAAATCATGTTTTTGGAGTATTTTTTCGAGAATGTCAGAGAAGTAGAAAATTCTAAAAATTAATGGTTCAAATATAGTTAGCCCTGAGTTTAACTACTGGTTAGTATGTATGTAACTTGAGTTTTCTCCCACTTTTTGGAATGGTATTATAGCACAGAGTAAGGACTGGAAGGCATTAAAAATGGATAGTGCAGTTTGCCTGGCATAAAATTCTACTTCTGATCTGTAATAGTATCAAGATCTACAGAGGAAATTGGGAATTATATATTAAGGAAAAAAGAAGTATTTTCTGTGAGGCGCGCTGATCATTATAGTGAAAAAGCAAATAGCATTACTTGCTAGTAGTTGGATGTGAAATTTTATTTTTGTGTTGCACTCTTAGTCAAAGGAAAGGGCTGATCATTTCAAAGCTGCTATAAAGGATCCCGAAGCTTAGTCACTGCACTGTGATTCCATAAAAATCTACAACCTTACATTTTCCTCCCCCCTCCCTGCCCAGATAGTCCTCCTACCCAGCTACCCTTACCTCTGTTTGAAAGAGATTTTGTAAATTGAAGGACATAATCTTTTAGTCTCCTCTGTCCTGTAGAGCTCAGACTTACTCTGCCAGCTGTCAAGTGGCTCATGCTTGCTGAAGAACAATTTTCATGGGCATATCTTTTTAATAACATGAGAATACTGGCTTTAAGGGGTATGCATTCATATTTAGAACAGAAGTTTACACTGTGCTTCAGCATGGCTCAGCTGGCAAAGGGTTACTGAACTAGGTCTGAAAGCTTTGGAGATTTTCTTCAATTTATGTCTCAGGAAGAACTGAGGAATACCAAGCAGCATAAATAGAACCAGTGGTGCGTGGTCCAAAAGAAAGTCAAACTTCCATTAAGCTGGGAGACGGAAGGAGGGCGGAATAGATGGGAGGAAAATTAGTGGCAAAGACAGACACAAATTAAGTGAAGATTTAATATGGTTATTTTGAAGATAGCATAGGAGGTAGCATCAGGTTATTAAAGAAGTCTTTACTCTGCTTGGCTTTTGAGAAAATATGCTTTATATGCAACCTCTGCATTTTTTTCACATGATTGAAAACTCAGATGCCTCACAGGAAGTGACTTGTCCCAAGGAGCCGGACTCTCATTCTGCAAAAATTTTGCTGTAGCGAAAGTGAAGAAGTAACTGTCTGTCAACCAAAATGCTCTTCACACATTTGACACTACAAGGAACTAATATGCCTGCATTGCCAGATAGGTCGGACAGTGCAGGTCTGCAACTCGCCTTAAGGCAGTACAGCTTGAATGCTGGATCTCACTAAATATTTGTGTTTTGAAATGGATTCAAACAACATGGCATAATTTTTACTGAAAAAATCTGAAACTTACGAAACTTGAATAATTCTTTGTAGTTTTTTTTTCAGCGTTCCTCTCTTTTCAGTCTTTGGTGTTGTCTGTTTCTGTGGTGAAGGAGAAGGAAAAAAATTTTGAACTGAATTAACCAACAGGTCTGTAAGGTCCGGGGAGGTATGATGTGCTGTTGTCATGCTGCCTGACACTGCATCTGTTCTTTATTTCTGTACCTTGGTACCCATGCTTCATATTGGGAAAACTAAACAGTCTTCAACCAGCACGACCTTCAGGCTTTGTTTTTTCCCTTTTGTAGGCATGTTTGCAACTGTAGACGGCATTTCGCAGCATGCCCCTGTGCACTGGTCAGAGAACGTGGTTGGAGCAGCTTTGTGCTTTCCTTACGTGGTTGCTCTCGATGATGAGTTCATTACAGTGCACAGCATGCTGGACCAGCAGCAAAAGCAAACCCTGCCTTTTAAAGAAGGTCACATTCTACAGGACTTTGAAGGTATTAGAAAGGATGCTTTTTGTATCAGTAATTCTGGAACAACTGCCACTGGTCACAGTCACTTCAGTGTGTTTTTTTAAACAAAATATCTATCAAGCACATTAACTGTTGAAACTTCTATTGCAAGTGCTTTCCTGAATAGATTCCTGCAGACTATCCTAGGAGAACTTTAGTCATCCAAAACTCCCTACTTCTAACAAAATGTATGCTCATTAAATGTGCTCTAATTGTCAAGTTAATTGTTGGGTAGGAGCCTGTGGGGTCAGAGCTTTTTCTTGTAACTTGATTATTTCTTTCGTAGCAGCAGTGTTAATTTATTGCTGCAACTCGGTAATTGTGAGCTACAGGTATTTGTCCATTGGCTGTCCTGATGAAGTTCTAGCATCTTAAAATTGTGTCAGAGGTTTAAGAGAGGATATTTCATAAAGAATTATTCAACAAAAAATACAAAAAATACAAAAAAAACCCCCCAAAAATTCTTTTGATTTATTCTTGAGTTCTAAGTGTGGAATACATTACGTTGCTGTTTGTTTCCCAGGAGAGCTACAAAGTCTAGCACTGTGAACTGTATGTTACTTGCTACCTCTGATGTACAGCTCAGTTTTCTAATGTAAGCCTGTGGAAATATCTGGCAGTTAGAAGTTCATATTCTCTGGAAACTGGGCAATAGTTTCAGTGGTGGCCTTTATAGCTTAGTTCATCATGAGAGATTATAGCCAGTTTCGTTTACTCAGAGTGGAACAGAATTGCTGTAAATAAATTTACTGTTATTTCTGCATATCTGAGGTGCAATTTACAGGTAAACTATCCTATCTAGTGACTATGTTAACAACAAAGATGAGCTTTAGAACTTTAACACCGTTTGGGTTCTTGTGTCTTAAACAGTAAATCTTAAAGCTTATTTCTGAAATGTGTTTTTTTTGTAGAGAATGTGAAGTGAATATGTCTTATTTGTTCTGTACAGGAAAGGTGATTGTTGCTACCAATAAGGGTGTGTATATCTTGGTGCCGCTGCCTTTGGAAAAACAGATTCAGGACCTTCTGGCTAGCCACAGAGTGGAAGAAGCCCTTCTTCTTGCAAAAGGAGCTCGAAGGAATATTCCAAAAGAGAAATTTCAGGTCTGTTCTTCCTTTAATTTTGATGCAAATATAAATTTCACAGTGGGTCTGTGTATACCAATGGTCAAGTGACTAGGGAAGCGGGGGGGAGAAATTTACACTGAAGAGAAATTTAATATCTTGTATGGTTTCATCCTGAGGAAATAGACATGCTGCCAAATTGGCTTCTGCTTGTAAAGGCTATGACATTGGCAGTGTCAAATGCTGTTGTTCTGCTGGTTTTTTTGAATTTTTTTTTCAAGTGTGTGACTTGAAAAAATGTAAACCAAAACACAACCGAAAAACTAGTGATAGAAAATACACTGCAATGCTTCCTTAGTACTAGTTATTATTTCCTATTGCTGTTTAAAAAAGTATACTTTATTTCAAATCAGAATTTTTAGGTTTTACTTGTTTTATCGCAGATTCTTACTGTATCCTAAACTCCATAGTAGTACAAATTCAAAGTTAAGTGATGAGAAATCTAAAGCAAATACATTCTACTTCCAAACTCATACAAGTAGTAATTGTACTAGTGTGTAACTGAATATTTAAGATCTTTGTGTGGCAAAGTGTCTTAGTAACTCTTTGATTAGATTGTTGATTAGAGATTTGTACTCATATCCTTCTACCTCTGGTTTATATTACGATACATATTCTACTGTGTTTGTTCCTATTTGTCATTTAGAGACTGAAACTTGGAAAAAGTAGCATGAAATCTCTACTCACCAAGTAGGTGAATGGATATTTGATTTGGTTTCTTTCCTTTTGTAAAAACAAAATTTGATCTGTAACCTGCAGAAAAGCTGGTTTGGTTGTTTTAATATACTTTGGAGCATTTTGTTGCCATTAAAATAGTATCTGTTGCATGACTTCTGATTTGTTTAGGAAGATGTGAAGTTTGGAACATGACTGTGGAAATACGGAGTTGCAGTGGTCCAAAATTACTCAGTCTGTCAGGGTTTTTACTAATTTTTTTTTTATTGTTTTCAAGAAGTTTCAAATTCCTTGTCATTTAAATTTTGGTCAAGGCCCTGGAGAAGTGGCATTAAAGTAAATGAAATTTGTATCAGCTTTCATTTTGATCCGTAACTCCTCAGTTGAATGAACAGCTGGGAGGCTGCTGGAAGTAAAAGGTTTCCATCCTTTTGCTAAGGTAAAACTATCTGGAAGTGCTTAAGCTGATAAGTATTTAGGCAAATATGGAGTTCGGTTCCCAGCATGTTTTGCTTTGCACCTTCATTTCCAACTTTTCCTTTGCAATCTATTCAAAGCAGCAAACTAAAATCCTGCTGTGAGGACCGGGTGCGTGATCTAATCAATGTATTCTGTGTATGATGACCTCTAGTTCTCCAATTATTACTTTCCAATTAATGTGGATTTAGCATGGGAGATGTCTGTCTGTGCTTTGCCACAGTATGAACTGCAATTCATTATCTAAAATACCTGAGGTAGAATCTCATTCCTCCTAAGTTTTCTTGCATTTAGGATTTTTCTGTCTTTAGGATAAGTTACTTTCTGTTCACGTGTATCTTATGTGCACAATGTCTGTCTTCCTGAATTACTGTTTCCAAGAATATTCTAAGTTCTTTCAAACTTAACGTGCTTTTAAGGGTGTTCAGTTACTCTGAGGCAATGCTGCAGCTGAAGAACAGAAAATGTATTACTTGTAAGCAAAATAGATTATTCTAGTTCTGGGCTGTATTTGCAAGCTGATATTAACCAGCTTAAATTGATGGAGTCTCCAAGTGACTCGTATTAAAATAACTCAATCTGGCTTAGTTGTTGAGACATCAGTCCAATTTTTCAGAGCTTATCTGTAGTTGGAAATACAACATGTTGAGCTGGCTTTCTAATGTGCCTCTGATACTTAATGCTGTCATTACAAGTTTGTTACAAGCACATCAGACTTTCTTTTACTGTAGGCTCACATAATGTAAATCTGATGGAGTTCAACCAAATTACATGCCTTACATGCCTTGCGATATTTCTTTGGCTTACTTCAACTGGTCACATAGCCACTCCTTTCTAACTCCTGTCTAAGAGATATCTTTAGATAATAGATATTAGACAGATAATAGGTATCTTCTAATAGATATCTTCGGATACCTGTTTTGCAAGCTTTACTGATTTCTGAGTAGCTGACACTTTCAAGGCCTTATTTTACCATTTTATATGAGCAGAGGCAGGAATACAGAGGTTTGGCATTAACGCACTTGATCCAGCCACTATAATTTATCCATACAGAAGTGTGATAGTGATTGTCTGGTACATGTAGCATAGTGCCTCCTTTTTCCACATGCTGCTTTAATTTCTGCAGTTTGCAATGGCTGTTGCTATCTTACCTGTGACTTGAACTCAGTCATGGCATTGTAGGACAGTTCTTGAGGACATGGTTTTTTTTTCCTCTGGTTCAATACTGCATTGTCATTGCATGCATACACAGATGCATGCTCTCTCTATATCAGCAGTATTGTATCAGCATGAATCTCTCTCAATATATATGCTACTAATGCAGAGGGATAGTGAGATTGAAACACTGTACTGTACTCTCAGAATTATTTGTACAGCCAGCATTTAGTTACTGGAAAGAAGCAGGTCATGCATTAGTAGCTCTAACCTGTTATTTAGCTCATGGTCCCTGCAGACTGAAAATGTCTCTGTGCCATATTAGGTGAAAAATCCTTGGTCTTTGAGCAATGAGAATTGCTGCTAGGCAATAAAAGCTAAACAAAAGTGTTGCTAGGAGATGGCTTTGCTGGATATCATTTTTGGTAGAAGAATACAAAGGCCTTTCTACCATGCTACCATGAAATGACTGAATACTACTTATTAATTTTTCAGGACAGCTGAAGTTTGCAGAAATCATGGTTGATGGTAGTGAAGACCTTGATTAGATTGACACACATCTTGCATAGGTACCTCTCTTTTTTCTTTTTTTCTTCTCATTTCTTTTTAGTTTCAAAGAACATACTAACTGCACCCAAACCTGACCAAAAGCTGAATTGACTTTCTAGAAGAAATCTTTTTGGCAATCTAGTTGGTAATTCTGACCATTTTAGAAAGGGTTTTTCTAGCACTTGAGAGAATAAAGACTTCATTATAGCTATTGCAGCTTCAGCAGTCATCATTCTGTTTTCTGTCACTTTTTCAGGTATGAATTAATACAAATCTTATTTTGTGTTTTTTAGAGCTAGGTTTTTTATGTCAATTCAGTCAACAATATAGAATTTGTCTAAAGCACAAGTCCTATGATGGCTCTTCAGAAATGATAAGGGAATAAACAATGGGTTGAATTTTGACTGAGTGTAACTTAGTACCTTTTTAAAAGAAGACTATTGTGGTATTCTGGCAAACAGGTCTGGAAGAAATCAAGATGTTTTTTTCTATCATAAGCAAAAGTTAACAGTATGATTATTTGGCATATAGATCTAGCCTTCTTTTAAAACCCTGTGAGAAAGAGAGAATATCGAATTTTCCACAGTCAGTCTGGTCTTTTGTTTCCGTAATCTTTACCACGGAACATCTTAATGTCTAGTGTTTATCTTGTCAGCTAAAAATCAACCTGAATACTCCCTATGCCATCACTGCATCTTGAAAGTATCTGTCTGTAGACATTCTACAGCTTTTTTGTTTATGACTTTAAGGGACAAGTGAAGATATGTCAGCAGTTAAATGAAAGAAAATACCACTTAATCAGTTCAAATTTAAAATTGATTCCTTTGGCCTATGCTTACATTATCAACAAGCTGTTTTCACTTTCTTGTTGAAAACGTGGCTGGACAGACTAAGCTCTACAATTTAAGCAGTATTTTCAGTGTCCTAGATCAATTAAAACTTAATTCCAATATCCTGATTCACTCAGTATGTAAATATTAATGGTCACTCCATTACAAAGATTGAAAAGAGACTTTAAAAAAAAAAAAAATAGCCCAAGTCCTACTTTTGATACTAGTTTCTCTAGCAGGGTGAGAAATACTTCTCCTTCAACTCTCCCTGGAAAGTCTGAGGCCAGACTTTGAGGCTTTTCTGGTGCTACAAGATGCATATAGTTGCAGATGGAAATCCTTTACCAGCATCCTTAAGGGTGTGACCAGATGGATATTCATCAGTTCACAGACTAATGTTTATTGATGTAATGACACAGTCATAAATCCAAAATATTTTGCATCTTTTGTAAATTAATCAGCGGTGATAGTTTTACTTTATTACTGTAATTAAATTCCTTTTAAGCTTTAGTTAACTGTATTTTGAGTTAGTACATTTGGACGTAAAGCGTAGTAACATTAATTAACATAAAGATGTGAAGTAGTATTGTTCTTTTATTTTCATATTGTTACGTTTGTCTGAAAAAGTGTGATAGATAAAATTTCCCTCTGTTTCCCCTTCTCTACCCCACACTGGGGAGGCAAGGAAAGTCCCACAACCTTACAAATCAATAGGTTTTAATGGCTTGCTAATGATCAAGATTAACTGTTTCCTGAAGATAATCCATTAGTAAAGCAGGCACAGGCTAAATGGACTTAAACCAAGCTTTTCTCTTGGTAAGTCCAGTCTTTAATCAAGGTGAAAAATCACGAATTAGAATATCAGTCTACCCTGCTTGAGGCCTGACACTCTCTAGCAGTTCCTGCCTGGAAGACGTTGCTGAATGTATTGCAGTTTCTCTGGTTATTTTCGTTGAAAATGGGAGTCTGTTATTAAGAACCACATTCGTGTATGCTGGTAAACATGACAAAGCTGTATATTGATGGGAAAGTTTAAGGTGAAAGACAGGGCATGTGGAAGTAGCTAGGTACATTTGCAAAACAGCAGTGTTGTCACGAATGGTGGATGCTTTGCGGACCACAGTTTAGGTTCCACCTTTTAATAATTCTCTTTTGCTGTTGCAAATAGGCTGGGCACGAAGGTTTCATTTAATCTGGTGGTAGCTTACTGATCATTAAGATTAAATCAGTCCTAGCATTTAAAGTAGTTTAGTGTTCTTTTTCTAGTGAATTCCTTATAAACCTTCTTCTGTCTAGGCATGACCTTAACAGTGAAACTTCATAACACACAACTTTTCGTATGGTTTACTTGTGCTCCTCTCTTTAATTATATTTTTGTGTGCATTCCATAATGTATTGGATATTGGATAAGATGAACTGTGTTGGAAGTATTTTTATTTACAAAAAAAACCCAATAAAACCACCAAAAACAACAAAACCCCAAATTGGCAGAAAGTCAGAAATATGGTCATCAGCTGGGGATGAGACCATGAGAATGACCAGCAAGGTTGCTGCAGAAGTGAGGTGAGACAGGGGGAAAGTTGGCTGTGTGTGGTCCAGTGGGACCACCCTTGAGTTTAAATCTGGTTTTGTGCTTGCTGAATCATAGGAAACTTCAAGTATAACCATTGGCTTTTACATTTGCGAATACCACGAGCAAAAACTTGAGGCAAGTCAGACTGATGTCAGATAAGTCATTATTTGAATAAGAACACTTAAACTTGCTATTTGTTGACTTTGCTTTTAATAAGTACTCGTGAACAGTGTTGGGTTCGCACACTTGTGCAAGAAACTGAGTCTGGGCAGCAGATTCAGCATATTCAGATGCATACAATTTAAAATGTAGAGGATCAAGGCTTTACTTTGCATGTAACTTGACAAGTCTGATTGAAGATCATGTGTTCAGTGTTTTTGGCAGGTAGTTCTTGCAGTAGTGACTAACACTGTGTAAATAACTCCTTACAAATATAATAAACCTTTTTTCCCCCTTTCTTTTTCATAGGTGATGTACAAACGAATCCTGCAGCAAGCAGGTTTTATACAGTTTGCACAGCTTCAGTTCCTTGAAGCAAAAGAACTCTTCAGGTAATTGTGTGACAAAAAATTTATTAATTTATCTTCTTTAAAGAAGAAGTTAATGTTCCTGGTTTTAAAAACTTAGTCTCTCGAGTGTTTTTTGATGCAGATGTGAGTTCACTGTGATAAAATGGTTGTGTTGGGGGTAAAAACAGAGTAACATAGAAACAACTTTATAACTGAAGAGTTAATGCAACTGATTTTTTTGGTGTGCTAACATCATACAGTAGTGTTAAGGCTGTAATCCTGTAATCTGAGTGTTGTAATTGTGGAGATTTTTTTACTTTGTGCCCATGAAGGTCAAGGCTTTATTATTGAGCCTGTGCTGTGATTTACAGCATGGATATTGCTTGGTTCTTTTTTCTTTTTTTTTTTTTTTTCTTTTTTAAGAAAAAAACTTTTAACAAAAAGTTACAATTTAAATATTAGTTACAATTTATATATTGACACAACTGTACTATTTTTTTTGAGGATGCTGATACTGAATTTGTTCTAACACCTGTTTTGCTAGTCGTTTTCCAGAAAACAGATCATTTGTTCCTGAAGTCTGTACTAACCTTCATAATTTAGCTGTTCCAGCAGTCACTTGTTTACAAATTGACTTTGGTACTCCACCTTCATTCAAAAAATGCTGCTTGTTATCTTTTTATTTTACCTGATAATTTCATTTCTGCCAGCCATGCCTCATTCTGTGATGGGGTGCTGTCCAGAGTTAGTGTAATCCATGCTGACCACATAAAATAACTCTCCTTGTTACCTGCTGAAATTCATTTTAAATCAGTTTGCAGTCTATGGAATAGGATTAAGGTTAGACAATTTGCTGTATATTGTAGGTGTGTACAGTACAGGAAGAAAGTTGTCCTTGGCTTTCTGGAAAGGTGTCAGGGAAGGTAAAGCTTTGGGAAATGTTACTGCTGTTGAGGAACTTATCCCATTTTGCCTGTTGCTTAACAGGATAATGGTAGACACTGAGCTTGAACAGGCAGTGTACACTGAGTAAAGATTAGGGAATGACAGGAAAGGCAAAAATATAATATAGTCACAACATATAATCACAATTTGTTTTGGCCACAAGCACTTTCTGTATCACCTTGTAATTTTTGGCATTAGCAAGCAACTTGCAATCTTCTTCCTCCCTGTAATGTTCCAAACGGTAGACTGAATCGCTGGTGCGTTGTGTATCTGAAGTAGAAGTACGAGCTGGACATAGTTAGGAATCCTTTACAAAGTTCCCACAATTCCATATGGCTTTCCAATGAACTTTTTTCATGATTTTTTTTTTTTTTTTTTTTTTTTTTTTTTTTT